>Ga0209377_1000546_pt1 | contig 25355 bp, 22 predicted proteins | sample GraSoiAngelo_141_FD_185898 | JGI IMG/M metagenome (GOLD analysis project Ga0209377, IMG submission 185898) | Grasslands soil microbial communities from the Angelo Coastal Reserve, California, USA - 14_0929_12_40cm (SPAdes) (version 2) | ecosystem: Environmental > Terrestrial > Soil > Grasslands ...
GGGCCACAAACCGGAGCCGCTCGTCCATGACGTGACACTCCTTCCAAGGCATGCCCCCTCCTGTGAAGGGGCAAAAGTGTCACCCATGTGTCCGGAATACAGTGTTACCTTTGCCTGAAGAAGGACACTTAGTTGTCCCAGGCCGCCGCCAGCAGGCCCCCGGCGCCGGCCGCCGCCCATACGAGCCGCGCCGGCGTTCGAGTCAGCGAAAACCCTAGATACACGGACGGCGAGACGCGCACGGGCACTGGCGGGTAGTCCGTCGAGTACCGCAACGCGGGCACCCAGTCCACGCCTCCGGCGAGTCTGATCCAGCCTCCCAGATCGAGGGCGACCTGCGTGGTCAACCCGGCGTGCTCGGTGAGGCCCCCGGCGCTCGCGGAGGTCAGCACCAGGCCCGCGCCGACGTCGACCGCACGGTGCCCCCCGAGCCAGCGACGATACCGGGCCCGCACGCCGAGCTGCGTCGCGTCGATGGCGAACTCCCGGCCGCCGAACACGCCGACACCGACTGCGGCGCGGCCGCTGCCCAGGTTGAGCATCCACGCCACCTCGGCGCTAAGATAAGACGTGTAGAGAACCTCGGGACAGCAAGCTCCTGACCCCGCGTCGGGCGTTAGGCGGGCCAGCACGTGCGCTTCGGTGACGATAAAGGAGCGGCAGGCGGGCAACGGCTCGGCGTCGAGGCACTGGGCGAGTACAGCGAAAGCGACGGGCAGAGGGTGCATCATCGGGGCCTCGTGGGGGTCACCCGCGCACGATGCGCCCGGCGGGTCAAGGTGGAGTCAAGCGCTCAGGTCTACGCCGTGATCGTCAGCTTGTGCCCCTTGGCCTTGAGCGACGCCGCCAAGCCCGCCTTCTCGACCGACTTCATGTAGGCCTCGTCGGGGCTGATCTCCTTCTTCTCGACCAGCTCGAGCAGGGCGTCATTCAGCGTGAGCATGCCGAGCTGCTTCGACGTCTGGATGATCGAGGGGATCTGGAACGTCTTCCCCTCGCGGATCAGGTTCGCGATCGCCGGCGTCGTCAGCAGGATCTCGCGGGCGGCCACGCGCCCGCCGCCCAGCTTCTTGCACAGCGTCTGGGCGATGACGCCCTTCAACGATTCGGACAGCATCACCCGGATCTGCGACTGCCGGTCCGCCGGAAACTGGTCGATGATGCGGTCCACCGTGGATGCGGCCGTGGTCGTGTGCAGCGTACCGAACACGAGGTGACCGGTTTCCGCCGTCTCGATGGCGATGGCGATGGTCTCCAAGTCGCGCATCTCGCCCACCAGGACGATGTCCGGGTCCTCCCGCAACGCCGCGCGCAGCGCCGACTTGAAGCTGTCGGTGTGCGTCCCCACCTGCCGCTGCGTGATGACGCACTTCTTGTTCTCGTGGACGAACTCGATCGGGTCTTCGATGGTGATGATGTGGTCGGTGCGCGTCCGATTGACGAGATCGACGAGTGCGCACAACGTGGTGGACTTCCCCGAGCCGGTCGGCCCGGTGACCAGCACCAGGCCCTTCGTCAGGTAGCAGAGCTGCTGCACTTCCTTCGAGATGTGGAGCTGGTCCACGGTGACGACCTGCGCCGGGATCACCCGGAACACCGCCATCGGCCCTTTGCGGTCGCGCGCCGCGTTCACGCGGAACCGGGCGAGCCCGGCGATTTCGTAGGCGAAGTCCGAGTCCCCTGTCTCCTTCCACTCGCCGCGGTTGCGCTCCGGCATGACCGCCAGGAGCATCAGCTCGAGCTGCTCCGTGCTGAGCGGCGGCGTGGCCTGCCGCTTCATCTCCCCGTGCGTGCGGAACACCGGCGGCTCTCCGACGCGCAGATGCAGATCCGAGGAGGCCGACTGTACGAGCTTCTTGAGCAGCTCGCCCAGGGCCCGCTCGGCTCCCTTGTACTGGGGAGCGGCGAAGTCCCCGGGCAGGCCCTGGGGCGGAGCGGCCACAGAGGCGGTCGCACTCGGCGCCTCGACCATTGGTGCGGCAGCGATCGCGGAGGACTTCGGGGGACGCGGTTGCGGGGCGGCGGGCGTGGGGGCTGGTGCCCGCTGGGCTGCCGGAGGGTGGCCTGGCGCAGCCCCCGGCTGGGTCGCCGCCGAATTCTCGACACGCGCCACCATGGCCGTCAGCCGGCCCATGTCGGGCACGATGCGCACCCGCACCATGCCGCGGTCCGCGATGTACTCGAACTCCGTCTCCGTCATCTGGTCGATGTGGTCGGCCGACTCGGACGGCGCCACCTCCACCAGGAGGGCGTAGATGTGCTGATCCGTGAGCGGCTGCCGGCTCACCTTCCGGGGCTTGCCGTCCTTGACCATGGTGACCGGCTCGTCCGGCAGGAGGTACAGCTGATCGCCCTGCTCCCGGAGCAGGACGTCGACGAACGGATCTATCCGCGCTGGCATCGCTTAGCTCAGTGGGCGCGCGTACAGCACGTACGCGCGGTTGACGTAATGGGTCGCCGCATGGGTCCACACCGCGAAGAAGGGGTCACGGGACGCGTTGAGATAGTCGAGCAGGCGCGCATGGTGCTCGGGCAGCTCGGCGCTGGCCCAGCCCCCGAGCTTGGAGCCGCCCGTCAAAACGAGCTCGACGCCGAGCATGCGCGCGGCCGAGAGCCGGGCCGGGTCGGCGATCGGCGCCTGGCGATCGACCGAGAGCGAGACCGTCTGCACCTTCGAGATGAGCAGGACGTCGTGGTTCGCCGCGGGCCGGAACGCGAAGAAGCCTTCGGGCCGGTTCAGGAGCTCCAGGACTGTCTCGGGACCGTCGTGATGGGGCACGCGCTCCATCACGAAGATCTGGCCCGGCTGGGACGCACCTTGCGTCAAGAGGAGATTTGCGGGGACGGGAGTGCGGGGAAGCGACAGGTCGGACACGGGACAATCATAATCAGTTCGGCCGGCATTGCACGGAGACTGGCTCCGTGCGGCCGCACCCGATCTGCTCGTCCATCCCACTCGCTATGGGACCGCACGCGGTGCTCTGCGCCCCCTCGCGGGCGGCCTGCTCGGTCGGCCCGACGGCCGCCGCGCAGTTGGTGCGGCCGCGGTACTCCATGCACACGCGGCACTGCACCTTGGCCCGCGCGGTGGTCATGAAAAAAAAGAGCGCCGCGACGGCGAGGACGGCGGCGATGCCATAAAGCGTCGAGCGCTTCATGACCCCAAGGTAGGTCCCGCGCCGAACCTGTCAACGACGAGAGCCGGGCGGCACGTCGCCGCCCGGCTCTCTGATTTCCCTCGCCGCCCAGCGTCTACTGCTTTCCGGCGGTCTTGCGGCGTTTAGGCGACGGCTCGTGGAACTGCTGTTGCTCCGTCGAGCCCTCCATCGCGGTCACCGACGATTGCCCGCCGGTCGCGACCTGAGTGATCTCGTCGAAGTACCCGACGCCCACGAACTCCTGGTGCCGCACCGCCGCGTAGCCGTCCTTTTCCGACGCGAACTCGCGATTTTGTAGCTCCGAGTAGGCGGCCATCCCCTTGTCCTTGTACGCCCGCGCCAGCTCGAACATGCTGTGGTTCAGCGCGTGGAACGCGGACAACGTGACGAACTGGAACTTGTAGCTCAGGGCGCCCAGCTCCCTCTGGAATGCGGCGATCTGCGCCTCGCTCAGGTGCTTGCGCCAGTTGAACGACGGCGAGCAATTGTACGCGAGCAACTTGCCCGGGTACTTGGCGTGGATCGCTGCGGCGAACTTCGTAGGCGCGCGCGCGCGCGATGGCCGCGTCCACGCCGTCGCGCACGTGGAAAAACCCCTCGGCAGTCCGCTCGCCGGTCAGGAAGCGCTGGTCGTACTCGTCGCAGTCGCTCGTGAGCAGCGTGGCGCTGTTCGCGTCGGTGCGGGCGATCAGGATCGTGTCCACGCCGCACACGTCCGTTGCCAGGCGCGCCGCCACCAGCTTCGTGATGAACTCGCTCGTCGGCACGAGCACCTTGCCGCCCAGATGCCCGCACTTCTTCACCGATGCGAGCTGATCCTCGAAGTGCACCCCGGCGGCGCCGGCGTCGATCATGTTCTTCATGATCTCGAAGGCGTGCAGCGGTCCGCCGAATCCCGCTTCGGCGTCCGCCACCAGCGGGGCGAACCAGTAGGTCGCGTGGTCGCCCTTCATGTGCGCGATCTCGTCGGCGCGCTTGAGGGCGTTGTTGAGGCGACGGAGCAGCGCGGGAACGGAATCGGAGGGGTAGAGGCTCTGGTCGGGGTACATCTCGAGCGCGTTATTCGCATCGGCGGCCACCTGCCAGCCGCTCACGTAGATCGCCTTGAGCCCCGCCTGCACCTGCTGAATCGCCTGATTGCCGGTGACCGCGGACAGCACGGCGACGTAATCGTCATCCTGGAACAGCTGCCACAGGCGGGCCGCGCCATACCGGGCGAGCGAGTACTCGATGTCGATCGAGCCCCGGAGGCGGTACACGTCGCCCGCCGTGTACGGTCGGGTGACGCCCTTCCAGCGGCTCCCCGTCTTCCACGCCTGCTCCAGGGAGGTGATGAACTGCTGCTTATCCATGGTACCCGTCCGTGATTTGTCGAGCGGTGTCAGTCGAGATACTCATACGCTACCGTGGTGAGGAACTCCGCAAAGTCCGCGCCGGTAGCGAGGTTCGCCAGAATCCGGCCGGCTAGCGAAAACTTATCGTGGCCGGGGCCCGCATGCCCTACCCGTTCGGGTAGGGCCTGCACCAATTCGGCGATGTTTTGTTGCACCATAGTGGCAGTTACGGGTCGACCGTCCTGCAGCTGCGCGCCGTGGCGCAGCCACTGCCACACCTGCGCGCGGGAGATCTCGGCCGTCGCGGCGTCCTCCATCAGGTCGTTGATCGGCACGCAGCCCATGCCGCCGAGCCACCCCGCGAGGTACTGCAGGGCGACGCTGAGGTTCGTGCGCAGGCCGTCCGCGGTGATCTCCCCGGCCGGGGTCGCGAGCAGGTCGCGCGCCGTGACGCGCACGTCGTCCCGCGGCCGGGCGATCTGGTGGGGTCCGGACATGTGACCGTCGAAGACCTCACGCGCGACGGGGACGAGTCCCGGGTGGGCGACCCAGGTGCCGTCGTGCCCCTGGCGCACCTCCCGGAGCTTGTCCTGGCGGACCTTTTCGAGCGCCTGGGCGTTCAGCGCCGCGTCCCGTTTGATCGGGATCTGGGCGGCCATGCCCCCCAGCGCGTGGATCCCACGACGGTGACAGGTGCGGACGACCAGGGCCGCGTAGGCGCGCAGGAACGGCTGCTCCATCGTGACGAGCGCGCGATCGGGGAGCACGCATTCGGGCCGGCGGCGCAGCTTCTTGATGTAGCTGAAGATGTAGTCCCAGCGCCCGCAGTTGAGTCCGGCGGAGTGGTCGCGCAGCTCCCACAGGATCTCGTCCGTCTCGAACGCCGCGAGGATCGTCTCGATCAGCACGGTCGCGCGGATCGTGCCGCGCGGCATCCCGAGCGCGTCCTGCGCAAAAATGAAGACGTCGTTCCAGAGGCGCGCCTCGAGATGGCTCTCGAGCTTCGGGAGATAGAAGTAGGGTCCCGAGCCGCTCGCGACGAGCGCCGCGGCGGTGTGGAAGAAGGTGAGTCCGAAATCGAATAACGACGCCGCGATCGGCTGCTCGTCCACGACCAGGTGCTTCTCGACCAGGTGCCAGCCCCGGGGCCGCACGACGAGCGTCGCGGTCTTGGACTCGAGCGCGTAGCGCTTCCCTTCGGGACTGGTGTACGCGATAGTGCGGGTGACCGCGTCGCGCACGTTCTGCTGGCCGCGCAGGTTGTTCTCCCACGTGGGCGCGTTCGCATCCTCGAAGTCCGCCATGAAGACGTTGGCGCCTGAGTTGAGCGCGTTGATCATCATCTTGCGCTCCACGGGGCCGGTGATCTCGACGCGGCGGTCGGTCAGGTCGGGGCGGATCGGTGCGACCGTCCAGTCGCGGTCCCGGATCTCTCTCGTCTCGGGCAGGAAGTCGGGCAGCCGGCCGGCATCGAGCTCCTGCTGGCGCTCGCGGCGCCGCGCCAGGAGCCGCTGGCGCTCCGGCTCGAAGCGGCGGGCCAGCGCGCCAAGAAACCGGAGCGCGGCGGGGCTCAGAATCTCGGCACAGTCGGACGGCGGGGCGGTGAGGACGCGGATGCCGGGTTCGCTCGCGGGCATGAGTGAAAGATAATTGCTAGGTTAGACGGCCCATATGACCACCACGCTCATCGTCTCCGCCCTGTGTCTCCTCCTCCTGGGGACCATCGTCGGCGTCAGGGCCGCGCGGGCGGCCCGCGCGCGGCACTGGCTGGGCGGGACGGTCCGGGGGCTCGTCGCGCTGCTGCTGATCGCCCTCGCCGCGCTGGCGGCTACGGTGACGGTGGGCCTCCAGGGTTACCGTGCCCTCACCTTCGAGGAAGTGGCGGCCACCGTGCACACCGAGCCCGTGGCGCCCCAGCGTTTCCGCGCCACGATCACCCTGCCTGACCGCCGCCTCGCGATGTACGAGCTGGCGGGCGACGCGTTCTACATGGATGCGCACATCCTCAAGTGGCACCCCTGGGCGAGCCTGCTCGGGCTGCACACGGTGTACGAGCTCGATCGCGTCGCGGGCCGCTACAACGCCGTGGCGGACGAGCGGGCGCGGCCCCATACCGCGTACGAGCTCGCGCGCTCGAAGCCGGTCGATCTCTTCTTCATCGCGCGCCGCCGCCTGCTCGGGCCGCTGGTGGACGCGGAGTACGGGTCCGCGACCTTCGTGGCGGCCACGCGGCCGGCGACCTTCGAGGTGCGCGTCTCGACGACCGGCCTGCTCGCTCGGCCGGCGCCGAGCCGGCTGGGTCCCTGAAGGGCGCGGTCGCATGCTCTTGCTGAAGCTGATCCAGTCGCTCATCAGGACGTTGCACTCCGAGGGCACGCCCGGGCAGCTCACCGCCGGACTCGCTCTCGGAGCGATCCTCGGTCTCACGCCCCTCTGGAATCTCCACAACGCCGTCGTGTCCTGCTAACGTCCCAAACCAAGCTGGGGCGGCCGGCATCCTAGCAGCGTGCCGGCCCCGGCAATGCGATGCCCTCGGACCCGACCGATCTGATCCACCGCGCGCAGCAGGGCGACCGGGCGGCGTTCGAGGCGCTGTACCGCGCACACGCGGGTCGGGTGTACGCGCTGTGCCTGCGCCTCACGGCCGATGCAGCGCAGGCTGAGGAGCGGACGCAGGACGCGTTCGTTCGGGCGTGGGAGCGGCTCGCCACGTTTCGAGGCGAGAGCGCGTTCTCCTCGTGGCTCTACCGGCTCACCGTGAACGAGGTGCTCCTCGGGCGGCGGGCCGAGCGGCGGCGGGAGCAGCGCATCGTCACGACCGACGATCCGGCGGCGCTGGAGCGACTACGGGACGCCACAGCCGGGTCGGAGATCGCGCTCGATCTCGAGCGTGCGGTCGCGGCGCTACCTCCGGGAGCGCGGGAGGTGTTCGTGTTGCACGATGTCGAGGGGTACCGGCATGAGGAGATCGCCGAGCTCACTGGCATCGCCGTGGGAACGTCCAAGGCGCAGCTGTTCCGGGCGCGCCGCCTGTTACGCGAGGCATTGAATCGATGATGTGTCCGCACATGGAGGCGACGCTCAACGAGTACGTGGACGGCACGCTCGCCGCCCGCGATCGGGCGTCGGTCGAAGCGCACCTGGCGGAGTGCGCCGGCTGCCGCATGGCCGTGGCCGAGTTGCGCGCGCTCGTCGCGGCAGCCGCGGCCCTGCCGAGGACGATCGAACCGGGTCGGGATCTCTGGGCGACGATCGAAACGCGGATCGGGCAACCTGCAACGTGGACCGTGCAACGGGTCTGGTGGCGCGGGGCGTTGGCTGCCGCAGCGGTATGCGTGATGGCGCTCGGGATTTACCGTCTGACCGCCCGTCCGCCTGACCGGCGGGTGGGGGAGGGCTGGACTGTGGTCCAGGCCGACTTCGACCGGGCGACGAACGAGCTCGGACTCATCCTCGCGGCGGAGCGCGGGCGGCTGCGGCCCGAGACCGTCGCGCTCCTCGAGCGGAATCTCGCGGTCATCGACGCCGCGGTGGCGGAGTCCCGCGCAGCACTGGCGCGCGATCCCGCGAATGCCGAGCTGCGCCGATTCTTCGCGGCGGCGTCGCGGCAGAAGGTCGAGCTGCTGCGCTGGGTGACCAGGACGGGGGAGTCATGATGAGAACGAGAGGGTGGCTGGCGTTCGCGCTCGCGCTGCTCGCGCGCCGGGCGACGGCTCAGGCGCGGGTCGAAGAGCGCTGGCCGCTCGATCCCGCGGGATCCGTCCGCATCGTGAATCCGGTCGGGACAATCCGCGTGCGCGGCTGGGATGCCGACAGTCTGGCAGTGTCGGCGCGGCTCGAGCCGCGGGCGGGCCGATTCTACGCGGCGGGGGACGCGCACGTGCGGAAGCTGGGGGTCGACAGCGCGGTCGATGTGCGGGACGCGGGCGGGACGGGGGCCGAGCTCGAGGTGCGGGTCCCGCGGCGCGCCACCGTGTGGGTCAAGTCGGCCACGGCGAGCATCCAGGTCGAGGGGGTGGACGGGACGCTCGATCTGAGCAGCCAGGGAGGGAGCATCCGCGTGCTCGGCACACCCCAAGACGTGACGGCGGAGACGATGGACGGGCTGGTGGAGGTGGCGGGCGGCACGGCGCGCGCCCGGGTGAAGACGGTGAGCGGCGACATCCTGCTGCGCGGCGCGAGCCAGGACCTCGGCGCCTCGACCCTGAGCGGCCGCATCGTCGTCCGGGCCGCGGGATGGCAACGCGGCGGCACGGGGGTGCAGCGTGGCAAATTCGAGTCCGTGACGGGCGACATCCGCTTCGAGGGCGAACTGGGACGGGGCGGTGTGGTCGAGGTCGAAAGCCAGAGCGGGACGATCGAGGTGCGCGTGCCGGCGACGACCGTCGCGGATTTCGACGCGCTCACCATCGGGGGAACGATCACCAACACGCTGGGCGCTAGCCAGCCGCGGCGCCGATCCGCGAGCGCCGGACAGGAGCTGCGGTTTTCGACCGGGGGTGGCGGGGCCCAGGTCACAGTTCGGAATTTCAAAGGAGCTATCGTATTGGGACCCAAATGAAGCCCAGTGCCGTCCTCGCGTGCGCGCTCGCCGCCTGTTTGGGAAACACGCCCGGTGGACCGGGATCCGCGACTCTTCATTGTCGAGCAGGAGGGGCGGATCCGGATCGTGAAGAGCGGGCAGCTCCTCGCGACTCCGTTCCTGGACATCACCGGCCCCGTGGGTGCGGGAGGCGAGCGGGGGCTGTTGAGCGTGGCGTTCCATCCGAGCTACGCCACGAACGGCGGCGCCCCGGAGATCTGGGCGCTCGGCCTCCGGAATCCGTGGCGCTTCGCCTTCGACCGGGCGGCGGGTCTCCTCTACATCGCCGACGTCGGTCAGAACCTTTGGGAAGAGGTGAGCGTCGCGCCGGCGGGACAGGGAGGGCTGAACTATGGCTGGCGGATCATGGAGGGGCTCCACTGCTTCAACGCCACCTCCTGCAGCAGCACGGGCCTCGTGCAGCCGTGGTCGAGTACGGCCACGCGAACGGCTGCTCGATCACTGGTGGCTTTGTCTACCGCGGCGCGCGCGCGCCGTCGCTCGTCGGGCAGTACTTCTACTCCGACTACTGCTCCGGCTGGATCCGGAGCTTTTCCTATGCGAACGGCGCCGTCACCGGACAGACCACCTGGAGCCTGAACGTGAGTCTCGGCAACGTGCTCTCTTTCGGCCAGGACTCGGCCGGCGAGCTGTACGTGCCCTCGGCCGGTGGCAGCGTCTACCGGATCGCCCCGGCCCCCTAAACCCCCCGACGCCGAGCGGCATCTCAACGGCAACCGACCATTGGAGGTTGCCATGCAGACCCGGATTCGTAGCCTCGCCCTCGCGGCACTCGCAGGCGTGCTGCTCGCAGCCCCGGCCTTTGCGTTGAAGGGCCCGCCCTGGATTTCCATCGAGCTTCCGGTCAACCCGTACGACAAGTCGACGCGCGACGCGTTCCTGCTGGTCCACTCGTTCCATCACGGTACCGCGATGGGGTTCATCGTGACCGGCACCGCCGAGGGCGTGGTGAACGGCGAGCGGCGGTCGCTCAAGCTCGACTTCGCCGGGACCTCGCGCGAGGGCGTCTACGCCCTGAAGCGTACATGGCCCAAGGAGGGGACGTGGACACTGGTGATCAAGGCCAACCAGGGCCCGGATGACGCCGCGACCGCCGTCGTCGATCTGGGATCGGACGGTGAAGTGGTGGCGATCCGCGTGCCTACCACGCAGCGGGGGGAGTGGACCGTCCCGGCTCGCGTCGCGATGAGCGACATTGACGCGGCGCTCCGGGCGCGCGCGGCGACGCTGGCGCGAAGGTCGTAAATTTGCCGCCATCGCGCGGGACCTCTCCGGCCGAGGCTTTCGCGTGTTCGGCAGCGTGCGCCGCGCCGAGGACGAGGGCGCGCTCGAGCGCGCCGGCGTGACGGCCGTGCGGATGGACGTAACCGACCCGACGAGGATCGCGCGGGCGAGGGAGCAGGTGGAGCGAGCCCTCGCGGGTGCCCCGCTCGAGGGCCTCGTGAACAACGCCGGAATCCCTGCCGCCGGTCCGCTCGAGCTGTTCCCGCTCGATGAGCTCCGGCGAGTCCTCGAAGTGAACCTCGTTGGCGCGCTTGCGGTCACGCAGGCGTTCCTGCCGCTCCTCAAGGCGTCGCGTGGCCGCATCGTCAACATGAGCTCGGTCCCGGGGCTCGGCGCGTTGCCGTTCATGGGGCCGTACGCGGCGTCCAAGTTCGCGCTGGAAGCGATGTCGGACAGTCTGCGACGCGAGCTGCTGCCGTTCGGTGTCCGAGTGATCGTGATCGAGCCGGGAAGCTTCAAGACGGCGATCTGGAGCAAGGTGGAAGCGATGGATCTACGTCGTTACGCGGGGACGCCGTACGAGAGCGTGCTCGATCGTTTCCGGCGGGCGGTGTTGCGGGGCGCCGAGCGGGCCCCGCCCCCCGACAAGGTGGTCCGCGCGGTGGAGCGAGCCCTCACCGCCCGGCGGCCGCCGCTGCGCGTAATCGTCACCCCGCACGGGTGGCTCGACCGGATTCCGTTGTGGATCCCCGACCGCTGGCTCGACGGGCTGATCTATCGCTTTCTTTGGCGCTTTCCGTGGCGCGGTGTGCGCGTGCCGCCGCCCTGACAATTCTATTACAAATGACCGCTTGACAAGCCTCGCCGCCGGGGTATGCCTAAGGCTCCTTGGGCGTGCGACCCCCATATCGTGAGGAGGCTTGTTATGCGAGGCCGTCTGATGTTTGGCGTAGGGACGCTGGCCGCGGTTCTGGCCGCCGGGAGCTGCAAGGACGACGTAGGGCTGACCTCGATACCGCCTGCGCCGGAGCGCTATATCGCGTTCCTGAGCGGCGCGAACGAGCCGACTCCGATTACGACGGCGGCTCAAGGTCTCGCGACAGTCACGGTTAACGGCGATTCGATCCACTACAGAATCGAGCTCTCGAACATCGATAGTGCCTTCTTGGCGCACATTCACCATGGGGCTGTGGGCACGAGCAGCGGGGTCATTGTGCCCCTTTACGTTTCACCCAGACCCTCCACCGGCCTGGCCTTCAGCGGGCTTCTGGTCGACAGCACCGTCGTCGTTACGGCCGCCATCCTTTCACAGATCCGCGCCGACACGACGTACGTCAACGTCCACACCAAGGTGAACGCCGGCGGGGAGATTCGCGGGCAGCTGTTCCGATTCCAGTAGACCTGGACATGACGGGGCGGGGTGTAGCATCGCCTCGACGGTGCGGGTCGAGCCGTCCGACCGCTCGGAGAGGAACTACACCCCACGCCCCCTGTTGTATGCAGAGTCAGCGCATTGTTTACACCAGAATGGGAGACATCCGATGAGGCTCGCGCGTTGGGATCCACGGTTGACGTTGGCATTGGGGGTACTGGCTCTCGGGTGCGGTGGTGACGGAGGGGGCGGCACAGGGCCCTGCACACCGGGCCCCGCGACGCAGCTCGTGAAAACGAATGGGGATCCTGCGGCATGGTATCTGGACAACCCGCTCCCCACACCCTTGAGCGTCACCGCGCGGGACGCCAACAACTGTCCGGTTCCGGGGGTCGTGGTAAGCTGGGCGGTCGGCTCCGGCGGTGGCGGGGTCAGCCCCGCCCAGAGTACAACCAGCGTAACAGGCGTGGCGACCACGACGGACAGCATCGGATCAACCAGCCCGCAGACCGTCACCGCGACGTTTGCGGGCCTGCCGACGCCAGTCACGTTCACCGCGACCGGCGGAGCACCGCCGACGAGCGGCGCCGTCACGGTCGGTGACAACGTGTTCACCCCGGCCAGCGTCGTGGTACAGGTGGGCAGCACCGTGAGATGGACGTGGGTCGGCGCGAATCCACACAGCGTGACTTTCGGCACCGGCACACCCACCTCGGCCACGCAGACCTCCGGTCCGCCGTACGACCAAACATTTGCAAACACCGGGACCTTCAATTACTTCTGCAAGGTCCACCAGAACATGAACGGCTCGGTCACGGTAGTGCACTGAAACAGAGGGAGCAGGGAGCAACTGCTCCCTTCCCCCATCCGCTTCCCAACTGTTCGCAGGTCCGACCCAGGGCGGGCCTTTACGGGCACGAGCGCGCAGGGCATCGTAGAGGAGCTCGACGCATCCGAATCCAGGAGGCTACAAGATGCGGTTACCGCGTTCGAATCGCCTGGCCTTCGCGGCGGTCCTGGGAGCGTTCGCGTGTGGCGGCGGCAGCACCCAGCCACTCGGACCGCCCGACCACCTCGTGAAGAGCGGGGGTGACCAACAGCGCTGGTACTTCAACAACCCGCTGCCCCTTCCCTATAGTGTCACCGTGCAGGACGCGAGTAACCGCCCGGTGCCTGGCGTGTCAGTGGAGTGGTCGTTCATCACGGGTGCCGGGAGTTTCAGCGTTAACCCGAGCACGTCGAACGCGAACGGCGTCGCGACCACCGTCTATACGCTTGGCTCTTCCAGCACCAACGTGGTCAACGCCAGGGTGACGGGACTGCCGACGGTCATGTTCTTTACGAGCGCGTCGGCGCCTGGGACGGCTGTAGGTGTCTCGGTGAGCAACTTCCTCTTCACTCCCCGCGACACGGCGGTGCAGACGGGGGGGACGGTGACGTGGACATGGAACTCGGGGACCACCCAGCACAACGTCACTTATACTGGCGGCCCGACCCCGTTGCCGAACAATTCACCTACCCAGGATGCGACCGGACCTGCCTTCAGCACTACGTTCACGACTGTGGGGACGTACACCTATCACTGCGCCATCCACCCAACCCAGATGTCGGGCTCGGTGACGGTGGTGAACTGACAAAGGGAGCCGGGAGCAGGGAGCTGTTCATACGGGGGAACGACTGCTCCCGACTCCCCGCTCCCTGCTCCCTCCGATCGGCAGCTTCCTGATCCGCTTCCCCGTCGCCGCGAATATCGCGTTACAAACCGCCGGCGCGATCGGCGGCACGCCGGGCTCGCCGGCCCCGCCCTGGGGGTCGCTGCTCGGCACGATGTAGACTTCCACAGCCGGCGCTTCGGGCATCCGGACCACGGGGTAGGTGTCGAAGTTTCCCTGCACGACGCGGCCGCGCGCCAGCGTGATCTCACCGTACAGCGCGGCGCTCAGGCCGAACACGATGCCACCCTGCATCTGCGCCTCGATCTGCCCGGTGTTCACCGTCTGCCCGCAATCCACCGCGCACACCACCCGCGGGACGCGCACCGATCCGTCCGCGTCCACCGACACCTCGGCCACCTCGACGCACACCGTGGGCCCCCATTCCGCGAGCGCGATGCCGCGACTCCGGCCCGCCGGTGGCGGCGTGCCCCAGCCCGCCTTCTCGGCCGCGAGCTCGAGCGTCCGGCGATGGCGCGGTTTGTCGCGCAGCAGCTCGCGCCGCAGCTCGAACGGGTCCCGGCCGGCGGCGGCCGCGATCTCGTCGAGGAAGCACTCGGTCACGAAGCCGTTGTGCGACACGCCGACCGAGCGCCACGGTCCCCGCGGCACCGCCGCCAGTTCTAGGGTCGCCTGGTCCACGAGCAGGTTAGGAATCGCATAGGGGAGGTCAATGGCGCCGTCCACCAGACTGTCGTCGATCCCCTTCTCGAGCGGTCCGAACTTGAGCCGCAGCGGCGTGCCGGCGATGCGGTGAGTCCAGGCGATGAGCCGCCCCGAGGCATCGAGTCCGGCGCTGAACCGGTTGTAGCTCGTCGGGCGGTAGAACCCGTTGCGCATGTCGTCCTCCCGGGTCCAGATCACTTTCACGGGTGCTTCTACCGCCTGCGAGACCCGCACCGCTTCGGAGACGAAGTCCGGCTCGAGCCGGCGCCCGAACCCGCCGCCCGAGAGCGTCGTGTGGATCCGGACCTTCTCGTTGGGCAGGCCAGTCACCTCGGCCGCCACGCGCTGCGCGTCGCCCTGATTCTGCGTCGGGGCCCACACGTCACACCCTCCGCCATCGGTGCGGACGTGCGCCGTGCAGTTCATCGGCTCCATGGTGGCGTGGTGCACGAAGGGCACGTCGTACACCGCGTCGATCCGCTTGGCCGCGCCGGCGAGGGCCGCCGTCGCATCGCCGATCGTCTGCGCCACGATGCCTGGCTGCTCGGCGAGGGCGAGCAGCTGGGCGCGGATGCTCGCCGAATCGAGCGCGCCGGAGTCCCCCTCATCCCACTCGATCTCGAGCGCGCGTCGTCCCTCCACCGCCTGCCAGTAGGTATCCGCCACGACGGCGACTCCGGCAGCGCAACCCGCCGCCCAGCCGCCCTTGGAGCCCATCCACGAGCTCGGCTCGAGCTCCACCACGTGGCGCACGCCCGGCATGGCCCTCGCGCGGTCGGGGTCGAAGCGCTTCACCCGGCCGCCCAGCACCGGCGACCGCTCGATGGATGCGATCAACATCCCCGGCACCTTGATGTCGATGCCGAACAGCGCGCTCCCATCCACCTTGCCCGGCGTGTCGAGCCGAGTCACCCGCGTGCCGAGCAGCCGAAAGTCCTTGGGTTCTTTGAGCGCGACGTCCTTGGGGACCGGCAGCGTCGCCGCCCGCGCGACGAGTGTGCCGTACGACAGGCGTCGGCTGCTCGGGACGTGGATCACCGCCCCCTTTTCGGCGCGGCACGTGGCACGGTCGACGTTCCAGGTTTGCGCCGCGGCAGCGACGAGCATCTCCCGCGCCCTGGCCCCCGCCTTGCGCAGCGGCTCCCATGAGCTGCGAATCGCGTTGCTGCCGCCGGTGCGCATCGTGCGCGACCACCCCGCCGGATTCTCCGGCATGGGGCCGAGCCGGATGGTGGACCAGTCGGCCTCGAGCTCCTCGGCGAGGATCATGGCGAGCCCCGTCTGGGAGCCCTGGCCCATCTCGGACCGGTCGAGCGTGAGCGTGACGATCCCGTCCGTGCCGATGCGCAGCCAGGCGTTGGGGACGAACAGGGGGGGCGCGGCGGCGAGGCCCGGGGCGGCATCCGCGCGCCACGGAAGGGCGAACGCAATGACCAGGCCTGTGGTGGTCTCTAGGAACTCACGGCGGGTGGTGGCGGAATGGGAGCTCATACGGGGCCTCCCGGCAGGAACGGCGTGGTGAGTGGTTTGTGGTGGTCGGCGGTGCGAGCAGAGCCGACGCATCGCACCGGAGGCAACCACGCACCACTCACCACGCATTCAGTTGTCAGACGATTTTCCCGATCGGCAGTTTTCTAATCCGCTTCCCCGTCCCCGCGAAGATCGCGTTGCACACGGCCGGCGCGATCGGCGGCGTGCCCGGCTCACCGACGCCGCCCTGCGCGTCGGTGCTCGGCACGATGTGGACCTCCACCACCGGCATCTCGGCCAGGCGGAGCATCCGGTAGTCGTGGAAGTTGCTCTGCTGCACCCGGCCCTTGTCGATCGTGATCTCGCCCCACAGTGCGGCCGTCAGGCCGTACACGATGGCGCTCTGCATCTGCGCCTCGACAATGTCGGGGTTCACGACCGGCCCGCAGTCCACCGCGCAGACGACTCGATGGACGCGCGGCGCTCCGTCCGACCCCACGGACACTTCGGCCACCTCGGCGACGAAAGAGTCGAACGACTTGTACACGGCGATGCCGCGCGATCGACCCGCCGGCGGCGGCGTGCCCCAACCGGCCTTGCTCGCGGCGAGGTTCAGGGCACCGAGGTGACGCGGTGCCTTGCCCAGCAGGTCCCGCCGGTACTCGTACGGGTCCTTCTTCGCGGCATGCGCGAGCTCGTCGATGAAGCTCTCGACCACGAACGCGTTGTACGAGTTGTTCACCGAGCGCCAGAAGCCGACCGGAATGCCGGTGTCCGTGAGCAGGTAGTCCACGTGGACGTTGGGAACGGTGTAGGGCATTTCCACGCCGCCCTCCACGGCCTCCCCGTCGAGCCCGTTCTTCACGGTGTCGGGGAACACTCGCGCCATGATGGACGGCGCCGCGATCCGGTGCGTCCACGCCACCGGCTGACCGCTCGCGTCGAGACCGGCCTGCAAGCGGTGGTAGCAGGCGGGGCGATACTGCGCGTTCCGTATGTCGTCTTCCCGCGACCAGATGACTTTCACCGGGACGCCCGTGGCCTTGGAGGTTTCGAGCGCTTCCTGGATGAAGTCCAGCTCGAAGCGCCGGCCGAACCCGCCACCCAGATAGGTCGTGTGCACCTTGACCTGCTCCGGCGGCACGCCGCCGATGCCCGCGCCGAGGCCTTGCGCGCCGGTCTGGAACTGGGTGGGCGCCCAGATATCGACGCCCCCCCCATTGGGTCGAACGTGGGCGGTGCAGTTCATCGGCTCCATGGTCGCGTGCGCGAGGAACGGCAGCTCGTAGGCGGCGTCGAGCTTCGTCGCCGCCCCGGGCAGTGCGCCCTGGGCGTCGCCGTCGTGGCGGGCGACCGCGCCGGCCTGTTCGGCTTTCTGGCTGAACAGCTGCGAGATACTCGCGCTCGACACGCTCCCGGTCGGGCCCTCGTCCCACGTGACGGTGAGGGCGTCCCGACCTTTCTTAGCCGACCAGTAGCCGTCGGCCACCACGGCGACGCCCGTCGAGATCTGCACGACGTGCTTGACGCCCGGCACGGCCTTCGCGTTGGCGGCGTCGTAGCCCTTCACCTTGCCCCCGAAGACGGGCGAGCGCGCGACCACCGCGACGAGCAGGCCAGGCGCCTTCACATCGATCCCGAACTGGGCGCTCCCGTCCACCTTGGGCGGGGTATCGAGCCGCTTCACGCGGGTGCCGACGATCTTCCAGTCCTTCGGGTCCTTGAGCGGGACGTCGTGCGGCAGGGGAACCGTGGCTGCTTTCGCCACGAGCTTCCCGTAGGTGAGGCGCCGGTTGCTGGGCGTGTGGATCACCGCGCCCTTCTCTGCGCGACACGTGGACTTGTCGACGCCCCACGTTTCCGCCGCCGCGCTGAGGAGCATCTCCCGCGCCGCCGCGCCCGCCTTGCGGAGCGGGGTGTAGGCCGCCCGCACGCTCGTGCTGCCGCCGGTTCCCTGCATGCCGAACATCGGATTGATATACGCCTTGTCCGCGGGGGCGGACTCGATTCGGACCTTCGACCAGTCGGCTTCGAGCTCCTCCGCGAGGAGCATGGGCAACGACGTCGTCACGCCCTGGCCCATCTCGGAGCGGTCGACCACGACGAGGACGCTTTCGTCGGCGCCGATGCGCAGCCACGCGTTGGGGGCGAACGGTGCCGCCGCCGCGGCAGCGCGTCCGCGCCCGGTGGCGGGCACGTGAAATCCGATGACGAGGCCGGCGCCGGCGACGCCCGCCGTCTCGAGGAACTCACGCCGGGTGATTTGCGCGGCGCTCATGTCACGCTCCCTGCGCGGCGCGATGGATGGCGGCGCGGATGCGCTGGTACGTGCCGCAGCGACAGATGTTGGTCATCGCCGTGTCGATGTCGGCGTCGGTGGGATGGGGATTCTTCGCGAGCAGCGCCGCGGCGGCCATGATCTGCCCCGACTGGCAGTAGCCGCATTGCGGCACGTCTTCCTCGATCCACGCGCGCTGCACCGCGTGCGCGCGGTTCTTGGACAGGCCTTCGATCGTGGTCACACGTTTGCCGGCGACGGCGGACACGGGCAGCACGCAGGTGCGCGTCGCGACGCCGTCCAAGTGGACGGTGCAGGCGCCGCACTGAGCGATGCCGCAGCCGAACTTGGTGCCGGTGAGCCCGAGGGTGTCACGCAGCACCCACAGGAGCGGCGTGTCGGGGGTGACGCTGACCGTTTCGCGCTTGCCGTTGACGGTGAAAGTGATTGCGGCCATGACAGGGCATCCTCGCGGAAGATGGAAAAAACGTGTAGGGGCGGACGCACGGATGGAAGGGGGGCCGCGACTGTGCCGATGCGGTCTGGAACGGGGCCCGCTTTCATCTATATAGGGGCGCGCGACTCTCCCCCTGGGGCCGGTCTGTCCGGGCTCAACCGCCTGTCCGGGCACCTCTTGACGACTTCTGGAACGGCGTTCATATCTAGCCCCGTAGCCGGTTCATGGACGTGTTCGTGCGGCGGTACTCACTCCCCACCCTCATTCAGAGGGCATACGTATGGCACTGCTCCGTCGGCTCGTTCCCGCGCTCGTCGCTGGTCTGGTCTGGGCGGTCCCATTGGGCGCGCAGGAATCTCCAGGCGCCGTCACGGGAAAGGTCGTGGACGCCACGACCCAACAGCCACTCGCCAACGTCGAAGTTGCGATCGCGGGGACTCCGCACCGCGAGCTCACCCGCGCCGACGGCGGCTTTACGCTGAACGGCGTTCCCGCAGGGAGCCAGCGCTTGCGGGCGAGCCGCATCGGGTACGGCTCGTCGATCCAGAATGTCACCATCCCTTCAGGTGGAACCGTCACGGCGGAGATCACGCTCTCGCCTGCGGCCGCGATCCTCGAGCCGGTTGTGGTGACCGGGTACGGCACGCAACGGCGCGAGGCTATCACGGGGTCGGTCTCGACCGTGGAAGGGTCGGCCGCGAACGTCGGCGTGGTCACGAACGTCGACCAGATGATCCGGGGCCGGGCCGCGGGCGTCGAGATCACCCAGAACAACGGCGAGCCCGGGGCGGCATCCCAGGTCTTGATCCGTGGGGGGAGCTCGATTCGAGCGAGCAACGATCCCCTGTACGTGATCGACGGGGTACCCATCAACAACGTCCCGACCGAACCGTTGAGCATGGGCGTGGGGGGCAGTCCGGCGCTGCCACGCAACCCCCTGAACCTGCTCAATCCGTCGGACATCGCGTCGATCACCGTCCTGAAGGATGCCTCTGCCTCCGCGATCTACGGCAGCCGCGCCGCGAACGGCGTGATCCTGATCGAGACCAAAAAGGGAGGCGCCGCGGGCGGGTCCACGGTCGAGTACGACACGTACGTGGCCGCTGCGTCGCCCTTGAAGCGGTTGGACTTGCTGGATGCGGGGGAATTCTCGGGGTTCGTCCGGGGACAGGTTACCGTTTGGCGGACTGATTCAGTTTCCTCATGTGCGGCACAACCGGCGTTTTGTACGGACACCACCATCTTCAAGGACTCGTTGGCGGGCAAACTTGCCGGCCTGGGTCCGTCACACCTCAAAAACCTCGGCGTGCTCTATAAAGGTCCCGGTCCATGGTGCCCGGCATGCGGACCCAGCGATACGACCAGACTCTTCTACAACACCCCTTGGAGCCGTGCGACCACGCGGACCGCGGTGACCCACAACCACGACGTCTCGTTCACCGGGGGCAGTGAGGACACCCGGTATCGTGCCTCGCTGAACTATGCGAAGCAGGACGGCGTGGCGATCGCGAGCGGGCTCGAGCGGATTCAGGGTAGGCTCGCGGCCACGCACCGGGCGCTGGACAACCGCCTCCGCCTCAACCTCAATGTGACCAGCTCGCGCGTCAACAACCAATACATCACGTTCGAGAATAGAGGCGGCTTCGAAGGCGGCGTGTTCCAGAACGTCGCGATTTTTAATCCGACGCAGCCGATCACGGTCACCGACCCGCTCGGCACGCGCTACTTCGAGACGGGTGCGTCGTCCGTGCGGAACCCGGTCGCGCTCGCCGAGCAGGTCACCGACATCGGCCACACCATACGCACGCTGGGGAACGCGACGGCCGAGCTGGATCTCGCGCAGGGGCTCACGGGGCAGGTGACGGTGGGTGTGGACCAGTCGACCGGCGACCGGCAGCTCTACTACCCTCTAGCGAATCCCGTCGGGGTGGCGTTGGGTAACGGGCTCGCTCAGCAGTCCAATCTCGAGAACTCCACGCGCACGCTGCAAGGCCTGCTCACCTTCCGACGGCAGCTTGGGGAAGTGCACAGCTTCGACGTCGTCGGCGGCTACGAGTATACCAAGTTCAAGAGCAACCTCGTCATGGCTCGGGGGATCGGCTTCTTCACCGACGCGTTCACATACAACAAGCTGGACGCTGCCGTCACACGGACCGACTCCTCTTGGGCGGAGGACTGGCGTCTCGTCTCGTTCTTCACCAGGGCCAACTACGGCTTCAAGGATCGGTTTTTCGTGACCGGGGTGCTGCGCTACGACGGATCGTCCAGGTTCGCCGAGGGGCACAAGTGGGGCGTCTTCCCCGGGCTGTCTGCCTCGTGGCACCTCAGTCAGGAGGAGTTCCTGCGGAACGGCCCGTTCTCGGACCTCCGGCTGCGCGTCGGCTGGGGCCGCACAGGCAACCCCAGCGTACCGCCGTATTCGTCCCTGCCCCTGCTGGTTGGGGGCACCGGCGGAACGTACCCGTGGGGAGACGCACCGCAGACGGGTGTGACCTTGGGGCGCAATCCCAACCCGGACCTCAAATGGGAGCGCACGAACCAGTACAACGGGGCAGTCGATTTCGGCCTCCTCAACAACCGGATTGCGGGGAGTGTCGAGTACTACGTGAAGAACACGTCGGACCTGTTGCTCGAGGTCCAGGCGCCTCAGCCTGCCGAACCGTCCACGCGGATCGAGAACGTCGGGTCGATGCGCAATCAGGGCCTCGAGCTCTCGCTCGACGCCGTGGCGATCTCGCGCCCCGGCTTGACGTGGCGTGCGGGGCTCGTGTTCGCCGCCGAGCGTAACAAGGTGCTGAATCTCGGTCCCTACGCGTACCTCTCCTCCGGTATCGTCAGCGGGCAGGGGCAGTCCGATACTCGCGCCCAGCGCCTACTCCCGGGAGAACCGCTCGGCACGTTCTACGGGCCCGTCTTCCTTGGCTGGGATTCCTCAGGCCGGCAGCTGTTCCGGTGCTCCACCGGCACGAAGTGCGTCAACGGGAAGACCACGTCGGATGGCATCAGCCCGGCCGACTACACCGTCATCGGTAACGCCAACCCAGACTTCACCATCGGTCTCCACAACCAGGTGAACTGGCGCAGGTTCAACATCACCTTCCTGCTGCGTGCGGCCGTCGGCCAGGACGTGTTCAACAACACCGCGCTCGTCTACTCCACGAAGGGCAACGCCCTTCAGGACAAGAACTTCCTGCGACCTGCCCTCACCGACTCGACGGCACTGCACGAGCCGGCGGTATACTCGTCCCGCTGGGTCGAGAGCGCATCGTTCGTCCGGCTGCAGAACGTGACGGTTGAGTACAATCTCGACATACCGGTGCTGACGCGCTCGGCTCGGAGCGCCCGCCTCTACGTGTCGGCCGACAACCTGTTTCTGATTACCGGCTATTCGGGCCTGGACCCGGAGGTCTCGAGCGCGAACCAGGCCGACCCGAACGACGTCGGCCTCGCGGCGCGTGGCATCGATTATCTCAGCTATCCCCGGCCCCGCACGTTCACGGCGGGCCTTCGTCTCGCGTTCTGAGGAGCTCTGAGCCTATGAAGCGATCATTCGTGAAGGCGTCGATCGGAGCGGCCGGATTCTTCACGCTGCTTCTCGTCCCGCTCCAGGGATGCACGGACCTGACCGAAACGCCCCGGAGCGGCATCGAGCCGAGTCACTTCTTCAAGACGGAGGCGGAAGTCCTGGCGTCCCTCGCGGGCACGTACGCGCAGCTGCGGAGCACGCTCGACGACTATTACAACGTCAGCGAGATCAGCACCGACGAAATGGTGGTGCCGACCCGGGGGCAGGACTGGTACGACGGCGGGACTTGGCTCGACCTACACTACCAAACGTGGAACGGGACCAGCGCGGCGACAGGCGCCTTCTTTAACGGCGCGTGGAACGCGCTGTCTGCGGGGATCGCCCGCGCCAACGTGCTGCTCGACGCGCTGAAAGCCACGGCCGTTCCCAACCAGGCCGAGTACGAAGGTGAAGCCAGGGTCCTGCGAGCCTTCTACTACTATCTCCTGATGGATCTGTTTGGCGGCATGCCGCTCGCCACCACGAGCGAGGTCACACGGCGGGAGCGGGTGACGCGGGACTCGCTGTTCAAGTTCATCGAGTCGGAACTTCTGGCGGCGCGGCCCGAGCTGCCGGTCAGCTGGAACAGCGCCAACAACGGGCGCATCACCAAAGGCGCGGTGGACGCCATCCTCGCCAATATGTACGTGAACGCGGGGGTGTTCACGAAGGACTCCGCCGGAGCCGGAGGGATCAATGCCACGGGGTACAACTCGTGCGCCGGCGTGACGGTCAGCGGCGGCCTGGACGCCTGCCAGGCCGCAGTCAACCGAGCGGACAGCATCATCAATTCGGGCGTGTATCAGCTGGCGGACACGTTCGCGAAGAGCTTCCGCGCCGACAACGCCTCGTCGACCGAGAACATCTTCGTCGTCAAGTTCATCGCCGCTGATGGTCTGGGTCTCAACTTCGTCATGCGGGCGCTGCATTACAACCAGTTCAACCCTTCACCCTGGAACGGGTTCGCGACCCTCGCGCAGACCTACAACTCGTTCGATGCGGCTGACCAGCGTCGCAACATCTTCCTCGTTGGCCAGCAGCGCAACGTACTGACGGGCGCCCTCGTGAACGATCGGACCGGGAACCCCCTCATCTTCACCACGACCATCGCCGATGTCACACAGGCGACCGAAGGGGAAGGTGCTCGCATCTACAAGTGGCCCGCCGATCCCGCTCACATCGCCCAGAACAACGGCAACGACTACGCGTGGTTCCGGCTGGGCGAGATTTATCTCATCAAGGCCGAGGCGGAGCTGGCGGGGGCCACAGGGACGCCGACGCCCCTCAGCCTCGTGAACACGCTGCGTGCTCGTGTTTTCAATCCGGCGAAGCCGCGCAGCGCCGTCACGGCCGACACCGTCCTCGCAGAGCGCCTGTTCGAGCTCACGGGCGAAGCGAAGCGCAGACAAGACCTGATCCGGTTCGGCAAGTACACTGACTGCTGGCAGTACAAGACACCGTGCCCGAGCGCGGCCCGAACCGTTCTCATGCCTATTCCGCACGGGCAGATCGACGCCAACCCCCTGATGAAGCAGAACCCCGGGTACCCCTGATTGACGGGGGTTGTCACCGAGCGTAGCAGCAGGGTAGGGGCGCATGTAGGGGCGCAGCATGCTGCGCCCCTACATCTTTTTGTGCCCATGCTGTGCCTGCTCACCGGTTGCTCCGCGACCGCCGATCCCACGCTGCCTCCCGTCGGCGGCCGGCTGTTCACCCTGCTCCCCTCGAGCTACACCGGCGTCCGCTTCGAGAATCGCCTCACCGACACCCGCGAGCTGAACGTCTTCACCTACCGCAATTATTACAACGGTGGCGGCGTGGCGCTCGGTGACCTCACGGGCGACGGGCTGCCGGAGATCGTCCTCACGTCGAATCTGGGTGGCACCCGGCTGTATTTGAACGAGGGAAAGTTCCGGTTCCGCGACGTCACCGAGCAAGCCGGCCTCAAGAGCAAGGGATGGACGACGGGCGTCACGCTCGCCGACGTGAACGGCGACGGGCGGCTCGACATTTATGTCTGCCACGCGGGGCTCGGCGATAGCCGGCTCCGGGCCAATGAGCTCTATATCAACCAGGGGCTGAACGCGGACGGAGTCCCGACCTTCGTCGAGCAGGCGGCCGCCTACGGCGTCGCGGACTCGGGCTACTCGACCCAGGCGGTGTTCTTCGACTACGATCGCGACGGCGACCTGGATCTGTTCGTGATCAATAATTCGCCACGGCCGGTCGCGAGCTTCCCGCTCAAGAACACCCGCAACGAGCGCGACCCGCTCGGCGGCGCGAGGCTGTATCGCAACGACGGCGGGCATTTCGTGGACGTGAGCGCGGCCGCCGGCATCTTCGGCAGCGAGATCGGGCTGGGCTTGGGCGTGGTCGTGAGCGACGTGAACCGCGACGGCTGGCCCGACATCTACGTCGCGAACGACTTCTTCGAGCGCGACTATCTCTACATCAACCAGGGCGACGGCACCTTCGCCGAGCGGCTCGAGCAGGAGATGCCGTACATCAGCCTCTCGTCGATGGGGCTCGACATCGCGGACGTGAACAACGACGGCTGGCCCGATATCTACGTGGCGGACATGCTGCCGGACGACGAGCACCGCCTCAAGACCACATCCTCGTTCGAAAGCTGGGACCGCCTGCAGACCGAGGTGCGCAACGGTTTCTATTTCCAGTTTACCCGCAACATGCTGCATCTCAACAACGGCAACGGCACGTTCTCGGACATCGGCCAGATGGCCGGCGTGGCCCGGACGGACTGGAGCTGGAGCGTGCTCATGGCGGACCTCGATTTGGACGGCTACAAGGACATCTACGTCACCACCGGCCTCGCCAAGGACGTCACCTCGCAGGACTACATCGCGTTTCTGGCGAACCGGGAGACCATGGTCGAGGCTACGAGCGGTGGGCGCGTGGACTACCGGCGGCTGATCGATGCGATGACCTCGACCAAACTGCCGAACTACGCCTTCCATAACCGGGGCGACCTGACCTTCTCGAACGAGAGCGCCGTCTGGGGCCTGGACACGTTGAGCTTCTCGAGCGGTGCGGCCTACGGGGACCTGGACGGTGACGGCGCGCTCGACTTAGTCGTGAACAACGTGGACCAGGAGGCGTTCGTCTACAGGAACAACGCCCGGACGCTCACGCAGAACCGGTTCTTGCAGGTCCAACTCGACGGAACGGGCGCGAATCGATTCGCGATCGGCGCCAAAGTGACGCTGTGGAGCGGTGGGCGGGAGTTCTATCAGGAGGAGGAGCCGACGCGCGGCTTCCAGTCCAGCGTGGACTACGTCCTCACATTCGGCGTCGGGCAACGCGACACGCTGGACTCCGTGAAAGTGGAGTGGCCGGGTCGCCAGGGCCCGGTGAGCCTCCTCACTAAGGTCGCGACGAATCAGCGGCTCACCGTGCGGCAGTCGGAGGCTATGGTCCCCCGAGCCCCTAGCCCCCAGCCCCTCACCCCTCTTTTCACCGATGTCACGGAAGCGATCGCGCTGCCCTACGTCCACCGGG
>Ga0209377_1000547_pt1 | contig 25322 bp, 23 predicted proteins | sample GraSoiAngelo_141_FD_185898 | JGI IMG/M metagenome (GOLD analysis project Ga0209377, IMG submission 185898) | Grasslands soil microbial communities from the Angelo Coastal Reserve, California, USA - 14_0929_12_40cm (SPAdes) (version 2) | ecosystem: Environmental > Terrestrial > Soil > Grasslands ...
TGTTACCCAGCTCTGGGCTGCCAACGCAAACGGCTCCGGCTCCTGGTATCACAGGTAAGGAAGAGGACATGAAAATTCACGGCGCAATGCGAATGGGCAACAGCAAAACGAAAGCTCAGGCAGGTATGACCCTCCTCGAGACCATGGTCGCCTTGGCCCTGCTTCTCGTTGTCGCGGCTGGCATCATGAGTCTGGCCGGCGTTGCCATGTCGACCACGGAAAACCAGGGACACTTGGCCTCCCGCACCGCCGAATACGCACAGGACAAGATGGAGCAGCTCCTGGCCTTGAACTATCTGGACGTTTGTACAGACACGACGGTCTTTCCCGCCGTGGTCAACTGTGGTGTGGGACAGGGCTTGTCAGTAGGGGGCGGCCTGAACCCCAATGGCCCCATAGCGGGGTATTCCGATTACGTTGATACGAGCGGAAACCCTGTTGCCGCTGGGGCAAACTGGCAGTACGTCCGCGTGTGGCAGATCACTACGCCGCCCGGTACGACAAACTTGAAGCAGATCTCCGTCCTGACGCAGGTTCGCACTGGCGTAGGTCAACCCTCACTTTTGCCGCGAACCACCGTGGTTTGCCTAAAATCAAATCCGTTCTGAGGGGGCCGTGTGCTACAAGCCAAGAAAGAGTGGAAACACATGACGCGCAAACAACAAGCCGGCTTTACTTTGCTCGAAATGATGATAGCCCTGGTCGTTCTCCTGGCCGTGTCGGGAATCGTCATGTCTGGCATGGTCCAGATGATGAAAACCCAAGGAACGATTGCGAACCGCACGGAGCTGCACACGAGCGTCCGCAGCGCCACGGAGCTGCTGCAACAGGAAATCGGCCAAGCGGGAAAGATTTCGCTGCCAACACCGCCGGCTGGGGTCGCGTGGGCGATGCTCACTCCGGTCAATGTCCCCACGGATACTCCCGTTACGCAGCCGGTGGTATTTAACGTCATCAGCCCGACCACGGGATTGCCCACGCTCTTCGAAGGGGAATGGATCACTGTGGATACAGGTCTCAACAAGGAAACGGTCCAACTGACCTGCGCGGCAGGGAAAGGGAATTGTGCATTCACGTCGAATGCGTGGAACGCCACCTTCTACTACACGCACGTCCCTATTCCCCTCATACCCACCGCCGTCGTAGGGGTTCCGATTAGGGTGCCAGGGGCATTTTCCACGGGCATCGTGCCGCCCGCACCAGGGGTCCTGGCCAGCCCGCCGGCGGGTTACGCGGGTTACCCGAATGGATCGACCGGAACGGTTTTGAAGCTTTACGGAGACATTAACGGGGATGGCAACCTGATTTACGTCGAGTACATCTGTGATTGGCAGAACACTCTTGGCAACGGCCCGATTCTGTACAGAAATCAAATAGCGTTCGATTCGCCGGCGAAGCCTGCGATAACCCCTTCGATGGCGCTGTTGACCAACCTTGATCCTCTGGGAAATCCCAACAACCAGAGTGGCAATGCCGTCCCATGCTTCACGTACCAGGTCCAGACGAAAGACGGCATAAATGCGGTGACGAACGACATGGTGTTTGTAACCGACGTAGCGGTGACACTAACCGTGGATACGCAGAACGTCGATGCGGTGACGCACAAGGTGCAGGTGGAGACCAAAGCGCTACTGAACGTCTCGCCTCGCAATGTCTACGATGCTTACGAATTTTCTCAGTTTGATTATATGAATCGCATTCAGCTCACACCTACGGTCACGAAGACCAACTTGTTTTACCCATGAAGCTGACCGTGCCCAGGAAGAGCAGAAACGGAGAATTACTCATGAAACGAAACAGCGAAAGAGGTTCCGCTTTAGTGTTCAGCTTGATTCTTGTGCTGGTGCTCTCGGTGATGGCGGCTTCCTTGATGTTCCTTGCGCGATCAGAGACCTGGTCCGGCATGAATTATCGCATGATGACCCAGACGCGCTATGGTGCGGAGGCCGGCGTGAACGCGGCGGCGAACTTCCTGATGTCCAATAACTATGTGCCACCAGCCGCTCCCTTCGCCGGCTTTAACACAAACGTTTATCCGGTCACGGACATTGCTGGCAATCCCATTTACTTGTCCACTTTGAGCGGCCAACCTGCAAACTATCCGAATGCACAAATGCAGGCAGCCTTCGCCGCGGCATCGAACGGCAACCTGCAGGCGGGCAATACCACGGTCAACTACACGGCTTCCGCGCAGTTGCTTTCCATGGTTTCGATCGTTCCATTTGGAACGACAACACCGACAATCATCCAGACGTGGCAGATCAGGGCGCATGGCGATATCGCCTCGGTTCGCAATGCCGAAGCCGAGGTGGTCACGGTTCTGGAGCGGTACATCTCGCCAGCGTTCGGTTACGCGGCCTTTGCGGTTAACAACGGCTGCGGCGCGCTCGCTTTCAACGGCAACGGTGAAACGAACAGCTACGATTCTGCAACGCTGATTCCCAACGGCGGAACGATCAATCCAGGAAGCGGCGGGTCTAACATCCCCTTCAACAATTTTGGAGGAGACGTCGGCACCAACGGGAACGATAACAACAGCGGTAACAACGTGACCATCAACGGTACGTTGTCGGTCCCCAACCCTACCTTTGGTGTCTGCACGGCGGGTAACGTGACGGGGGTGAGCGGCGGCAATCTAAATGAGATCAAAGGTGGGTTGGTCCAGTTGCCCTCGGCGGTCAGTTTCCCCGCACCCACGATACCGCCACCTGGGACGACCAACGTCAATAGCACGCAAACTCTCGCTCCGGGCAGCTATGGAGATATCAATCTGGCGGGTAGCAAGATTGTTACTCTAACCCCCGGCGTGTACAACATCAACAGCATCTCTACGACCGGAAACGCAAAGATCACGATTGCGGCCGATCCTATTACCGGCAAATTCGGTCCCGTCATCCTCAACGTCACGGGCAACAACAACACGACGCCCATTGATATTGAGGGCAATGCAATCGATAATCCCACGTACGATCCGTCCATGTTCCAGATCGTTTACCCGGGCACGGGAACAGTCAAAATCGCCGGCAATGGTGCGAGCGCAGCGGTGGTGTATGCTCCGAACGCGACTGCGGATTTTAAGGGCAACGGGCAATTCTTCGGAGCGGTCATCGCGAATCAGATATCCGACGTGGGAAACGGAGCCATCCACTACGACCTGAGGCTGAAGAAGAGGATGTTCACGGTGGGGAATTACATACTTAATTCGTTTACCTGGAACAAGTACTGACCTCCGGCCGGAGGAATCCAGTCACTTTCGTTTCCGCTTCCCCTTGAACTCAGCGGGCCGGGATAAAACCCGGCCTCGCTTTTTTGTCTTGCCTCTTCCCAACCCTTTTGGCACACAGCCACTCCGGGCGCTATAATGTTCGGATGAAAAATCGCCGGGGAAGCGCGCCGATACACGGCACGACCGTCCTGTGCGTGCGCAAGGACAACAAGGTGGTCCTCGTTGCCGATGGCCAGGTGACCATGGGGGAGCACGTGATGAAGCACACCGCGCGCAAGACCCGGCGGCTCTACAACGATAAGGTGGTCGCAGGCTTCGCCGGTTCAACCGCCGACGCGATTACCCTGTTCGAACGGTTTGAAGGAAAGCTTCAGGAATTCTCGGGCAATCTGCAAAAGGCGGCCGTCGAGCTGGCCAAGGATTGGCGCAAGGACCGCGCGCTACGCCACCTGGAAGCCATGCTCATCGTGGCAGACAGCAAGGCCACGTTCATTCTCTCTGGCAACGGCGACGTCATCGAACCGGACGACGGAATCGTGGCGATTGGCTCCGGAGGCGGTTACTCGCTCGCCGCGGCACGGGCGCTGTTGAAGCACTCCAAGCTGTCCGCCAAGGATCTGGCCATGGAAGCCATGCGCATCGCCAGCGAGATTTGCATTTTCACCAACGCCAATTTTACAGTCGAAGAGTTGTAGGGCGCGGGCCCGCGTGTTATGCGATTCGTGCATCCGAGCAGGCGGGGGAAAGGCGGATCGCAAACCCATCTGGCCAGGATCTTTCTTTTGACTGTCAACGGAAACCTGCCAACGGTAGACTCGAGTCAGCGGTAGAGGGTGCACGGCACGGGTAGAACGAATGACCAGCAAATCCGAAAAAGAGTTAGTTCTCGCACCGGGAGGCAACGGCGCTCCTCCCGCGGCAGAGGAGGAGCTTCTTCCTGCTCTGGATGATCTGACGCCGCGCGAGATCGTTCTCGAGTTGGACAAGTACATCGTCGGCCAGGCCGCGGCGAAACGCGCGGTGGCCGTGGCGCTGCGCAACCGCGTGCGCCGTCAGAAGCTTCCGCCCGAAATTGCCGAAGATGTTTTGCCCAAAAACATTCTGATGATCGGGCCAACCGGTGTGGGAAAAACAGAGATTGCACGACGCCTCGCGCGCCTGGCTGGCTGCCCGTTCATCAAGGTGGAAGCTTCCAAATATACGGAGGTGGGCTATGTCGGCCGTGACGTCGAATCCATGGTTCGCGATCTCGTCGAGACTTCCATCGACATGATTCGCGAGGAAAAGCTCGATGAAGTGGCCGACCGCGCCGAGCAGGCCGCCGAAGAGCGCGTACTGGATCTCCTGCTTCCGCCGCCGGCTCCTCCCGCTCACGCCATTCCCGATTCCGAATTGACCGCTCAGCGCGAACAAACTCAACGCACGCGGGAAAAGCTCCGCGCCCAACTTCGCGAAGGCAAACTCGACCAGCGCATCGTCGATCTGGAAGTCCGCGAGCGCATGATGCCGGCGTTCGAGATCATCTCGAATCAGGGCGTCGAGGAGATGGACGTCAATATCATGGATAAGCTGGCCGGCATGTTCGGGCAGCAAAAGAAAAAACGAAAAATGAGCGTTGCCGACGCATTCGAATATCTGATCCAGGAAGAGGAGAACAGACTCCTGGACATGGATCAAATCACCCGCGTGGCCGTCGAGCGCGCTGAGCAGATGGGCATCATCTTTATCGACGAGATTGATAAAGTCGCCGGCCGTGAATCCGGCCACGGCCCCGACGTCTCCCGCGAAGGCGTGCAGCGCGACATTCTGCCCATCATCGAAGGCACCACCGTCAATACCCGCTACGGCATGATTCGCACCGACCATATCCTCTTCATCGCTGCCGGTGCGTTCCACGTGACCAAGCCCTCCGACTTGATTCCCGAACTGCAGGGCCGTTTGCCCATTCGCGTCGAGTTGCAATCCCTCAAAGAAGAAGATTTCATCCGCATCCTCACGGAACCAAAAAACGCTCTCATCAAGCAGTACGTCGCGCTGCTGGAAACCGAGGGGGTGAAGCTCCACATCACGGAGGATGCCGTTGCCGCCGTCGCACGCTTCGCCAGCAGCGTGAACGAGCAGACGGAGAACATCGGCGCCCGCCGCCTTCACACCATTTTGGAAAAGGTTCTCGACGAAATTTCTTTCGAAGCGCCCGATCTCAAGAAAAAGAGTGTCAAAGTGGACGCTGCCTACGTCAACAAGCAACTCATGGACATCGTCAAGAACCAGGATCTGAGCCGCTACATCCTCTGATTCCTGCAATCTGAAAATGGAAAATAGAAAAGGGACGCCACCCTACCTTCCAAAACGCCCCGCCCAACGCATTTCTCTTCTCTATTTTCTGATTTCTCTTTTTTTTCTCGCCGCCGGCTGTGGCGCTCCCGGCGAACCCACTCCACCTTCTCCACCGGTTCCCGTTGCCGTTGCCGATCTGACAGCCCACCAGGCGGGCGATGGCGTGGAGCTGGTTTTCACACTCCCATCCAAGTCCGTATCCGGGGACAAGCTCTCCGCCACTCCGGCCGTTGAAATCCTCCGCGGGACCCTGAAGCCCGATGGGAAGCCCGACCCAAAATCGCTTCGCATTGTCTACACCATCCCTGCGGCATTGATCGGCAATTACCTTGCCGCGGGACACATTCATTTTGCCGACCCCATCGCTCCCGAAGAAACGAAAGCGCATCCGGGTGGCACGGTTGCCTATCTCGTTCGAACGCGCGTTTCGCGGAAACGTGCTTCCGTCGATTCGAATGTCGTCACCGCACGCGTGTTCCCTGTCGCGGAAAGCATCTCTTCGCTTCAGGTCCAGGTCACGGAATCTGCCGTCAAACTCAGTTGGCCTGCCCCCCTGCGCACTTCCGCCGGTGAACCGCTTCCCGCCATCTCTGGTTACCACATCTACCGTGGCGAAATTGATCCGAAGGCTCCAGCACCTGCGAGTAAGGATCTCACTCTGGTCCAGTGGAGTTCCCCTCTTGCGCTCCTGGGAACTTCCGGCACGAACAGTCATGACGACACGCAATTCGAATTCGGCAAAACCTACGTCTACATCGTGAGAAGTGTGATCACGCAAGAAGGAATCGAGATCGAGTCAGATAACTCCGAGCCCGCCACGGTGGCGGTGCTCGACACTTTTCCTCCTGCCGCCCCCCAAGGCCTCGCCGCCACCTTGTTTCCGGGCGCGGCTCCGTCCTCGCTGGTTGTGGATCTATCCTGGTCCATCAATCTTGAAACCGACCTGGCCGGTTACCGCGTCTATAAAAGCGAGCAGGAAGGCGCAAGGGGCCAGCTCATTACCCCGGATTTGTTGCCCGTGCCTGCGGTTCGTGATACCTCTGTAGAGCCCGGTCATCGCTATTGGTACACTGTGACTGCCGTCGACCGCGCCGGAAATGAAAGCGCTCCGAGCAATCCTGTCGCGATTGACGTCACGCAACCGCCTTCGTAGATCGGGATTCTTCCATTGCAGGCATCTTGGGAGCCCAGCGTCGGATGTCGATACGTTCAAATTTACCTGGATACCGTTGGTTCCACGTCTTTCGCAACGCCGCCATTCGCACCGGTGTTTACACGGGTGTTTGCCTCACTCTGGTTTTCGTGACTTGGCTGGTGATCGCCAATCACGTTCCTTTTCTGGAGCGCTTTGCGATGGAGCGCAACATCGCGGCCTCCGCGGTTCTCAGCCTTCTTGCGGCGGTGCCCGTTCTGCGTTTTCGTCGTATGCCGGGGAACCTTCTAGCCTCTAGCTTGATCGGTTGGTTTTTTTTCAGCGTATGCTACCGCATTCTTTGCTTCTTCTACCACAACCTCGGTGACTCGCCGCACAGCACCTTCCACGTTTTCATGATGGGATCGGTCGTGTATCTGATTCTCACTACACTGTCCTGGATTGGCACGATCGTTCGGAGAGCGCGCGCAGCGGCGCATCCTTCCCATCCAAACCACCGCGCGAGCTGACCACGAATGAAAATTTGCCGTTACGTCATCCGCGATGCCTCTTCCCCGATGCCTTCACCGCGCTATGGTCTCATCGAGGGTGAGAACGTCGTTGAAATTTCCGGCTTGCCGTGGGGACAGTGGACAAGGGGCGCGCGTTCTGCGCACCTGGCTGATGTCCGACTGCTCGCTCCTGTCGAACCTTCCAAAATTGTGTGTGTCGGCCGCAATTATGCCGCGCATGCTGCCGAGCTCGGCAACGAAGTCCCCAAGGAACCCCTGATCTTCCTGAAACCCTCCACTTCGATTATTGGCCCCGATGAGCCGGTCATTCTGGCGAAATACTCCAAGCGCGTGGAGCACGAAGGCGAACTCGCCCTGGTCATCGGCCGCCGCTGTGCGCATTTGCTGGACACCGACGACGCACTCTCTTTTGTCCTGGGATACACGTGCCTCAACGACGTCACCGCGCGTGATCTTCAGATCAGTGACGTGCAGTTCACCCGCGCCAAGGGCTTCGATACGTTTTGTCCCGTAGGTCCGTACATCGAGACGGATCTCAACCCGGCTAATGTTCTCGTCGAGACTCACGTCAACGGCGCGCGCCGCCAATCCGGTAGCACCGCGCTCATGATCTATCCCGTGCCTTATCTTGTCCGCTGGGTTTCCCGCATGATGACGCTTCTTCCGGGTGACGTCATTGCCACGGGCACTCCTGCTGGCGTCGGTCCTCTGGTCGCTGGCGACACGGTGGAGGTCAGCGTGGCCGGGATCGGCGTGTTGCGCAATCCGGTACACGCTCCGCAGGCCTGAATTCACCCGGGGCGCAGGATTTCGATAGAATACATAGCAGTGGGGCATGGGCGGCCGCATTAAACCGTTCACCGCAGCGCTTTCGCCCAGTCTTCGGCACTGCATGGATTCGCACACAATTCAGTTTGTGGAGTTCACTCGTTGAAAGCTTTGTTGGCCGATTGGAAACTCGTGCTTGCCATGGGTGGCGCGGCCCTCGCCGCCATTGCCATGATTGTTTACGCCTTTCTCCGCCCTTCCGTGAACCCGGAAGCGGAGGAGCGCAAGCGCCGCCTTCATCTGAATCAGATTGGCCGCATCGCCGAAGGCCAGGTCGTCGACCTCGTCGAGCACGCGCCCGAATCGAAAGGAGTTCGCAAGGGTCTTTTCGGCGCCGGTGCTCGCCCGCTGTCGGACATGCGCCCCCGCCACCTCGTTTCCTATAGCTATGCAATTTCCGGCGTCATTTATCACACGGCGCAGGACATCACTGGCCTCGAAAGCCAGATTCGCCTCGAGCGTCTCGTTCCCGGCCAGCCCGCCAGCATCAAGTACGATCCTTCCAATCCCGTCGATTCCATCCTTGTCGCCGACGACTGGTCCGGCCTGCGCTGATGCTCAAACCGCCTGCGCTGCGCCCGAGGTGCTTGTAAGAGTTAGAACTAAGAACTGATGTTATCGCCTCTCTTGCGCTATCCTTGTTCCAGCAGGGCGGTTGCGGCCCGGTACCATGAAAACGATCCTTGCTTCCATTGTGACTACCGTCCTCATCGTGGCGATGACCCTCGCGGCCATGTTCATCCTCGTGCGCGCCACGGTCTACGTGACTTCGCTGGAGTCTCCTTACCACCGCGCGGTGGCGATGGCCGCGGAGCTGCTCCTTGGCGTCGTCCTGCTCCTCGGCACCGTTTGGCTTGCCACGCATCTCGCCGTCCGCATTTTCGCCGCGAAAGCCCCAACCATGACCTCGTACAACGGAGGTCCTGTTGTCTGAAACAAAGCGCAGCCTCATCCCCGAACCCAAAGCCAGCGACGGCATGGAAGAGCTCCACCGCCTGGACACGGAAGCCGAAGCCGGTGGCGGGCCCGAACGCCGCGAGCGCGAACACAAAGCCGGCAAGCTCACCGCGCGCGAACGCATCCATCTTCTGGTCGACGAAAACACCTTCGAGGAGCTCGACAAATTTGTCCGCCATCGCTGCGTGGACTTCGGCATGCAGGAGCAACGTCCCGCCGGGGATGGTTTCGTCACTGGCTTCGGCCGCATCGACGGCCGGCTGGTTTACGTTTTCGCGCAGGACTTCACCGTCTTCGGCGGCTCGCTCTCGGAAGCCAATGCCCAGAAAATCTGCAAAATCATGGACCTCGCCATGCGCGCGGGCGCCCCGGTCATCGGTCTTAATGATTCCGGCGGTGCGCGCATTCAGGAAGGTGTCGCCTCGCTCGCAGGTTACGCCGATATTTTTCTGCGCAACACGCTTTCGAGCGGCGTTATTCCGCAGATCAGCGCCATCATGGGCCCCTGCGCCGGAGGTGCGGTGTACTCGCCCGCCATCACTGATTTTATTTTCATGACGCGCGAAACTTCCTACATGTTCGTCACCGGTCCTGACGTCATCAAGACCGTTACGCACGAGGAAGTGACCAAGCAGGAGCTGGGCGGCGCGATGACGCACAATGAGAGAAGTGGCGTGGCCCACTTCATCGCGCGCGATGATGCCGACTGCCTGGCCATGATTCGCGAACTGATGAGTTTTCTCCCGTCGAACAACCTCGATGATCCTCCGCGCCGCGCTAGCTCCGACTCCTCCATTCGGCGCGACGAAGCGCTCAATACCCTCGTCCCTGCGGATCCGCAGAAGCCTTACGACATCAAAGACGCCATCCACTCCATCGTGGATGACAATTATTTCTTCGAAGTCCACGAGCACTACGCGAAGAATCTGGTCGTTGGGTTTGCCCGTCTCGATGGCCATCCCGTCGGCATTGTCAGCAACCAACCCGCGTTCCTGGCCGGCGTTTTGGATATCAACGCTTCCGTGAAAGGCGCGCGCTTCGTGCGCTTCTGCGATGCCTTCAATATTCCGCTCATCACTTTTGAGGACGTTCCCGGCTTTCTTCCCGGAACGCAGCAGGAATTTGGCGGCATTATCAAGCACGGCGCGAAACTGCTTTTTGCTTTCGCTGAAGCCACAGTACCGAAAATCACCGTCATCACGCGCAAAGCCTACGGCGGCGCGTATTGCGTTATGGCTTCCAAGCACATTCGCACCGATGCCAACTTCGCCTGGCCCACCGCGGAAATTGCCGTCATGGGACCCGAAGGCGCTGTCGATATCGTCTACAAGCGCGAACTGGCTAAAGCTCTTGAATCCGAGCGCGAAAAACTCCGTCAGGAAAAAATTGCCGAGTTCCGCGAGCGTTTCGCGAATCCCTTTGTCGCCTCCGAACGCGGCTACATCGACGCGGTCATCGAGCCCGCCGATACCCGCGCCCGCATCATCACCGCCCTCCGCGCCCTGGAAAACAAGCGCGATACCAACCCCCGCAAAAAACACGGCAACATCCCGCTGTAATCGGGGTGCTCGTCTGTCCCTGGGGTGAGAGTGTTTCACAATTATTTGAGCAAATATTGCTGCAAGAACTCCACCGTGGCGTAGAACTGAAAATCCTGATTGGGCTTCTTGCGATAGCCGTGGCCTTCGTCGTTCGCAATGATCAGCCACACCGGAGTCCCTTGCTTCTTCAGCGCGTCGGCGATTTGCTGTGATTCACTCACCGGCACGCGCGGATCATTCTTCCCAGCGACAACCATCATCGGCTTCTTGATCTTCTCGATGTTGTTCATCGGCGCGATCTTCTCCAGGAATTCCCGCATCTTCGGGTCGCGCTCATCGCCGTATTCCACGCGCCGCAAATCGCGCCGGTAGGCTTCGGTGTGTTCGAGAAACGTCACCAGGCTCGACATGCCCACAATATCCACCGAGCAGCGGATGCGGTCGCTGTAAAACGTCGAAACAGCGAGCGTCATGTGCCCGCCGTAGCTCCCACCGGTCACGGCAATGCGCGCGGAGTCGAGTTCCGGCTGCGCCGCGATCCAGTCGAACAGCCAGTTGATGTCTTTATACGTATCCTCTCGCTTGAATCCGTTATCCAGCAGCGAAAACGTCTTGCCGTATCCGGTCGACCCGCGCACATTCGGATAAATCAGCGCAATTCCCAGTTCGTTGAGCAAATAATTGTTCCGGCCTAAAAACGCCGGCTGCGACTGGCCTTCTGGCCCGCCGTGAATGATCACCAACACCGGCCGCTTGCCGCCAAATTTCGCCGGAGGCTTGTACAAAAATCCCGAGATCATTTTTCCGTCGAAAGTTTTCCAATGAATCAATTCTGCCTGCGGAAAGGACTCGGTTTTCACCGCTACCTCGCTGGTCGTCCAGCGCTCAACCTTTTCTGTGGCAACATCCAGAGAGTAGCAATCTCCCGGTCCGCGCGTATTGCCCAGCGAGAAACCAAGCTCATGCCCATTCTTGTGCCAGCGGAGCCTGCCAATGACTCCGGAAGGGAGTCGCGGCAGCGGCATCTCTTTTCCATTGCTTGTGTCCCGCACATGCGGAACGCTCAAGCCTTCTTCATCGGTCACAAAGGCGAGCAGCTTTCCATCATGCGCCAGATCAAACGTCTCCACATCCCAGTGAATCGACGTCGTCAAATACGTCGGCTGCTTGGTCTCCAGATCGATGTACGCCAGCCGGTGAAATTCCGAGTCCTTGTCCGTGGTGACGTAAATGCCTTTGCCATCTTTGCTGAACCGTGCTTCGCCATACGAAACCTTTTCTGCCGCGTTGCGTGGCGTCACCGATGTCTTTTCCCCGGTCGCGGTGTCCACCAGCCACAAGTACGACTCATTGATCGAAAGTTCTTCCAACAGCAAAATCTTTCTATCGTCTGGAGACCAATCCTCCGGCTGCCACCCGCCGCCCGCCAGTTGCGTCAGCAAGTGGTCCGTCCTCGGATCCGATGGATTCATCACCCACAAATCCATGTCCTTCCCCGTGCGCCGTGTCGAAGTGTAGGCAATCTGGTCGCCGCTCGAGGACCATGGCCCCATCAGATTCCGCGACTTGCCATCCGTGAGCAGCGTGACCTCGCCCGTCTTTACCTCGTAGCGGTAAAGTTGATACCACTCGCCGCCTCCGATATCTTTTGAGAACAGAATATAGTCGCCACCGTTAGGGTGAAATCTTCCGGTGAGCACGGCATCGGGATAAAACGTTAGTTGCTGCCGCGCTCCGCCCGGCATCGCCACAAGATGCAATTGCGCCGTTTCCGCAAATCGCGTCGCGATCAGCATCTCGTGCTTCGTGGGATGCCAGTCCAACAGGCTCGCGCTTCGAAACGATGCGTAACGCCCCGCCGTGTCCGCCAGCGCCGCCGGAATCTTGGGCACGCCATCCACAACCAAGTTCTCTGGCGGCGCAATGTAAGTGTCCTGCGCAGGCGTCGGCAAGACCGCAAAAATAACCAGCGCGAGCAAGAAACAATACCGTTTCATCGGGGTGAGTCCTCCACGGGAAAAGAACAAGAATTCCTGTATACACCATCACGCGTTCGAGAGGAAAAAATATTTCAACGTTGCTCGGGCTTGTGGCGCGTGAGAAAAGCGGCTGATACGGCATAGAACAATTGTTTAGCTGAATTTGAAATCCGTTCGCGTCCCGGTTCGTGCTACCTTTTACCCTCACAAATTGCGCGTGGAGTTGCTCATGCCCCTGCGTATACAAGCCACGGTGATTGCACTTCTGTTGGCGATGGGTGCCAGTGGACGCGCACAAACGAAGACGGTCGCAGAGCGTTTGGGTTATCCGCCGGATTCGAAGCTTCTCATCGTGCACGCCGATGATCTGGCCGTGGCGCATTCCGTCGACACCGCCAGCCTCGACGCGCTGGACAAGAATGCGGTCACATCGGCAAGCGTGATGGTGCCTTGTCCCTGGCTGAACGAAGTTGCGGCCTATGCAAAAGAGCGCCCCAATGCGGACCTGGGTTTGCATCTGACGCTGACCAGCGAATGGAAAATCTATCGCTGGGGCCCAGTGGAAGCGAAAGACAAAGTACCCAGTTTGCTTGACTCCTCCGGATATCTGTGGCCCGAGACCGCTCCTGCGGCGCAAAACATCAAGCCCGAAGAGGCCGAGCGCGAGATTCGCGCTCAAATCGAACGCGCTATCGCTGCCGGAATTCACCCGACGCATTTGGACAGCCACATGGGCGTGCTTTTTTCGCGGCCGGACCTTTTCGCTGTTTACGTGAAAGTCGCTCATGAATACAAATTGCCTTTTCTGGCGGTGCGTCTTCCCGGCGCCCCGGCGCAGTTTTTCTCTCTTCTTGCTGAAAATGACGTGATCCTCGATTCCTTGGTGATGGCGAATCCCACGATTCGCGCTGCGGAATGGAAAGAATTTTACGGAAACGCGATAAAGAACCTGAAGCCGGGACTATCGGGAATGATTGTTCACCTCGGCCACGATGACTCTGAACTCCAAGCAGTGACGCTCGACCATCCGGATTACGGCTCGGCGTGGCGCCAGCGGGACTATGAGTTTGTGACCAGTCCGGAATTCAAGAAACTACTCGAAGAAAACCACGTGATTCTGGTCAAGTGGAAGGATCTTCAGAAACTCCTTAAATGACTTGTTGACCGAAGCACATTCGTCGTGCGGGTTCGCGGCACTCCTTTTTCTCCGTGCTACACTCTTCCCTCGCTCCTCTTTTCTATGTTCAAGAAAATCTTGATTGCCAATCGCGGGGAGATCGCCGTGCGTATTATTCGCGCGTGCCGCGAACTCGGCATTCAGTCCGTTGCCGTTTTTAGCGAGGTCGACCGCAAATCGCTGCACGTCCGGCTGGCCGACGAAGCTTACGCAATCGGCCCCGCTCCTTCGCGTGAAAGCTATCTCCGTATTGACAAGCTGATCGACGTGGCGCGCCGCATCGGCTGCGACGCACTTCATCCTGGTTATGGCTTCCTCGCGGAAAACGCCGCGCTTCCGCGTGCCTGCACCGGCGCCGGCATCACCTTCATCGGGCCGCCCGCCGAGGCCATGGAATCGCTCGGCTCGAAGACTTCCGGCCGCCAGCTCGCACGGCGTGTTGACGTGCCCACGGTTCCCGGCACCAACGAAACCATTGAGAACGTCTCCGAAGCTCAAGCGTTGGCACTAGGCATGGGGTATCCCGTTTTGCTGAAAGCGGTCGCGGGCGGTGGTGGCAAGGGCATGCGCCTGGTGTACAGCGACGCGGAATTCGCATCGGCGTTTCGCGACGCCGCTTCCGAAGCAAAAAACGCCTTCGCTGATGATCGTCTATATCTCGAAAAATATCTGGAACGTCCGCGCCATATCGAAATCCAGATTTTTGCCGATGCTCACGGCCGCGTCGTTTCTCTCGGCGAACGGGAATGTTCTCTGCAGCGCCGACACCAGAAAGTTGTCGAAGAAGCTCCCTCGTCCATCGTCACACCGGATTTGCGCAAAAAGATGAGTGAGGCCGCGGTGAGGCTCGCTCGCGCGGGCGGCTATGTCAATGCCGGCACGGTCGAGTTTCTCGTGGACCAGAATCTCCATTTTTATTTTTTGGAAGTGAACACGCGTCTGCAAGTGGAGCACCCCGTCACGGAACAAGTCACCGGCCTCGACCTGGTGAAGCTCCAGATCGCCATCGCAGCCGGCCACCGCTTGCCGTTCGCTTGGGAAGCGATTACCCCGCGCGGGCACGCTATTGAAGTCCGTCTCTACGCGGAAGATCCCGATAACAATTTTTTCCCTTCGCCGGGCAAAATCCTGTCGCGCCACGCGCCCAGCGGCCCGGGCATCCGGCTGGATGAAGGCGTGTACGAAGGCTGGACCGTTCCCAACGATTACGATCCGTTGCTGAGCAAGCTCATCGCGTGGGGCAACAGCCGGGAAGAGACCATCGCTCGCTTGCGCCGCGCTCTCAATGAGTACACCATCAGCGGCATCAAAACAAACGCTGGCCTTTTCCGCCGCATTCTCACCGAGCCTGAATTTCTTCGCGGCGAAATTCACACCAGGTGGCTCGATGAACTGCTTCGCCGGCCGCGCCCTGTCTCAACATGTTCGGGCACTTCGGATTCGACTGAGGAAACGCATTCCAAAGCGAGCTGCGATGCCGCGGCCATCGCCGCAGCTATCTGGCAAGCCAAACAGATTGCTGCGCAATCTTCCGCCGCTTCCGCGGCTGGAGAAATGTCTTCCCGGTGGAAACTGGAAGGCCGCCGGCAGCTTTTAGAGCGCCTGCCATGAAGTACGAGGTTCGCATTTCCGGCAAAACGCGCATCGTCGAAATCGAACGGAATTCGGAAGGGTGGCAAGCCACGCTTGACGGGGAAGCGGGCGCGATTGCCGACGTCGCTGAAACGGCCCCCGATACATTTTCCGTGTTGCTTGCGGGCCAATCCCACGAAATCTCCGTGACATCCTCTGCGGATGGCAAGCTCACTCTACAAAGCGGCCGATTCGAATTCGCCGCCGAAGTCATTGATCCCCGCTCGTGGAGGGGACGACGGCACGGCGGCGTGGAGGCGGAAGGCCGTCAGCAAGTCGTCGCGCCCATGCCCGGCAAGGTGATTCGCGTGCTGGTTGGGGCAGGTGAAAAAGTGGAAGCGGATCAGGGTTTGCTGGTCGTGGAAGCGATGAAGATGCAAAACGAAATCCGCTCGCCGAAAAGTGGAACGGTCGAGTGCGTCCAGGTCAAGGAAGGCCAGGCCGTCAATGCCGGTGAAGTTCTCTGCATCGTCGTCTAACTTGCGATGGGAAACTGGTACACCAACATCTGCGTGAATGGGCCGCAGCAATCTCAAGTCGTGGCGGTGCTCGACGAACTGGGCCGCCGCGCCTATGTGACACCCGAGATGAAGGGGTGGATCATCGTCTACGATCAAGAGACCGACAAGTTTGACCTAAACGAGCTGGAGTCTCTGGCGCTGACGATTTCCACGCGGTTATCATGGGCGGCCCTGGCGAGCTTTAATGCGGATGACGACGTGCTGTGGCTGGGGATCTATGAGAACGGAAAATTGTCGGCGCGCTACGCTTCGGAGAAAAGGGATTTTGAAGACGGCGGAGAACTTCCGCTCATCCCGGAAGTTACGGAAGTGTTATGCCGCATCTTCGCAAGACCAGAAAAGAATCAGCAAGTGAGGAGAATTCTGCGCCGGCGTCACGGCGTTCTCGGGTTTTTCTCGGCTTTTTCCAAAATCCGTCTCGCCTATCTCATCGAAGTGCTGCGGCACAGCGATTTGGCGGAAGCCCTCGGAATACCCGGTGCATCGGTGGGCTTCGGCTATGAGTACATTCACCGCGGGGAGACACCGGAAGGACTGAGTCGCGGCGATCTGCAGAAAACCCTGAGCGGCTAGGAAAACAGATAAAATTGGATTAGTGGCCGATGGAGCGCGGCGGCATGTAGGTCTTGGCCGCGTCTGGCAATTTGCCCGCCGCTTCGATCACCTGTTGGGCAAGATAATTCGTCACTCGCCCTTCATCGCGCGCAATCGCCAGATAAGCCGAGCGCAACAGTTGTTCCTTGCGGCTGCGCAGGGTGTCGCGGATGTTCTGTTGCACCTGCGGCTCAGAAAGGCTGCGCTGCCCGGGGGACTCGCGCGAAATGAGTTTCAGAATGTGGTAGCTGATGCCAGCGGGATCGTGCGCTTCGACGGGCTGGCTCACCTGTCCCGGCTTCAGCGAGAGAACCGCTCTCTTGAGCGCGGGATCCACTTGGGGCGCATTCAATCCGGATTCCGGCACGTACCCAAGATCGCCGCCCGTCGAAGCGGTATTCATATCCTCGGAGTAGTCCATGGCGAGCTGGGCAAAGTCCGCGCCGCTATTCAGCCGGTCGGTGAGCATTTTGATCTTGCGCAGAGCCTCGGCTTCGTTCGTGGCGTCGTCGTTCTTGCGGTTGCGGATTTGCGGATCCTTGCGCGGTGTGACCTTGATCTGCGCCAGATGGTAGGTCGATTCGGCCACATTGAACTGCGCTTTGTTGGCGTTGTAAAAATCCGTCACTTCCTGGTCGGTGATGGAAATCTTGGCCACCACTTCGCGATTCAGTAGCTTCTGAATGGAAAGCTGCCGGCGCAAGTCGAGTTTGAGGTCATCCACGGACATGCCTTGGTCTTTCAATCGCCGCTGGAATTCGTCCTCGGTGTAAGGGGTCCTAAGCTCGGTGAATTTATCTTCCACTTCGCCGTCGCTGGCCTCGAGATTCAGTTTCTTGGCGCGCTCGAGCAGAATCTCATTGATGATCAATTCGTCGAGAACATTGAGCTTCAGCGAGAGAGCTTCTTCCTGGGAAGGCTCCTGCCCCTCGGGATTCACACGCGTGCGGTAATACTTGTCCACTTCGTCGCGTTTGATCTCTTTTCCGTTGACCACGGCCCAGACGTCGGGAGCGTGCTGCGACTGCTTGTTGCAGCCCACGGTGAAAGCCAAGGCCATGGCTACCAGCGGCAGCAAGGCCACGGAGCGGCAGACTCCTTTTGAATGGTCCATTGGACGCCCCACGAACCGCGGGTTCGCAAAAGGTAGGTTCAAGGTTGGAGGCTCAGGCGGCCTTTTTCACGCGGCCGGCGCGGATGCACGCGGTGCAAACACGGACTTTCTTCTTCACACCCGCTACGACCGCGCGGATGCGCTTCAAATTCGGATTCCAGCGCCGCCGCCGGGTATTGTTCGCGTGGCTGATGACGTTGCCATAGTGCGGCGCTTTGCCGCAGAATTCACACTTCAGTGCCATTGTTTTTCCTGCTTGCTCTAATTTGAGCTTGGATTTCTTACCTGGGAGTCGCAAAACCAAGCTCCTTATTTTAGCAGACCCGCTACTCCTTACAAAGGGAACGTTTCGAATGGAATTAGAAAGGTACATCGTCACTCCCAGTTGAAGCTGAAGTGTCTGAGTAGGAAGCGGGGCGCTGCATACTTGTTGAAATTCGGGCTGTCTTGCGAAAACAAAGAAGCTTTCGAGCGTCGCGATTTCTGCACTGTTCCCGATTGCCTAAAGCAGCCTGTTCCTTGGTACGGGATTGGCTGGGCGGTGCGTACCAGTAACGGCTCGAATCGTATTGATGGTAAAGGGTTTGTTCGGAAAGTTTTGGTGTGCTGGCCCGCCGTACCATTGTTCACTTCCCTTCCCCCAACTAATCTGCCAAACGGTCGGCGCGGAACTTGCGCGCGAAACACATCACATGAACGAACCCTTAAACGAACCGTTGACACAGGGCTCCGAGGCCTCCCGATCTGTTCCCCCAGGGGGCACGGAAGATTCTTCGCGCGCGGCGAAGGTTTCCCACCGCCAGCATTCTTATCTTTGGTCCCTGGTCATCCTGATGCTTCTCTCGACCCTCGCTGGATTTTTTGCCGGCCGCTTCGAGGGCGCATTGACGAAATGGCTTAAGATTCATTCTGTCGCGGCAGCGGACTCCCGACACTCAGCGGCGGCGCTCGTTTCGACGCCTGAGCCGCGCGCGAAGGATAGTGACATCGAAGAGATTTCCCGCCTTGCGCCGCAGCAGCAGGCGGAACGACTGCTCGAGCTCGCCATCCAGCAGCCTGAGTTTTCTCTTGGCTTAATCCACCGGAACTTGACGTCCTGGCGCGGCCATCTGGAAGATACGGATCATCTGTTCCACCTGGTACTTGCAGCTTTGAACTCGAACGATCCGCGCGTGCGCGTGGCTGCGGTGGAAATTGATCTGGCGGCAAACAACCTGATCAAATCACCGGAGAGCATCGGGAAACTTCTCAAAGAGATACAGAGCGGCTCCGACGACCGGTATCTGGCGCTCTGGAGGCTGGGGGCTCTCGGCAATCGCGGGGTCGAGCCGGGCACAGTGTTCGCCACGCTGCAGCGTTATGCGCACGACCGGAATCAAGAGGTACGTTTTTGGTCCGTCGAGGGGCTGGCAATGCTGGGCAACGGCGAATCCATTGAGGCGCTTCTCGACATCCTGGCCCACGATTCGACTATACAAATCCGCGAACGCGCAGCGCACAGCCTGTCGCAATCCGGGTTGCTCACGGGAGAGCAGCGGCTGACTGCCGTTCCCCAATTACTGAATCTGCTGGACGACGATTCGCTAGATGCTGCGACACAGAACCTGGTGTCCTCGACGCTGCAAGCCATTACCGGCGAGTCCTTTGGCAAGAACGCAGGGGCGTGGCGTGACTGGTGGGCGCACCACGATAGTCCCGGGAAATCTCACCGCATGCCGAAAAACCTCATCAACGCTTAATGTGTCGGCCACTATAATTCCCATCCCTTGCGGCGCCCCGGAGAGACCAGTTTCTGCGCGGTCTCGGAGTTCATCACCTTGAGATTCGCTCGATCCCAGGTTAGCTTCTGGCCTGCACGGACGGCGAGGTTGCCGAGAAGAAGCGTCTCCGTGACCATTCCCGAAAATTCAAAATTCCCACCGGGTTTGACTTTTCCTCCCTTGCAGGCATCGAGCCACTCCCGTTCGTTGCCCAGCGAACGCGGCAGAGTTTTGGGCGGCTGCTTGTAAGCATCCATCTTTGCTTGTGGTATCAGTCTCGGATGCGCGCCGTTGAATCCGCACAAAATCTTGCCGCGGTCTCCGATGAATAAGAGCCCTTCGTTATCGTCTTCATCCTCTCCTTTGACCGGAGAGCTTCCTTCCAATTCGTCGGGGGTAGGCGGCTTCAATCCGCCGTCGTACCAGGTGAAGCTCAGCGCGGGCATGTCACCGCGCGGGGCGAAGCGGTATCGCACGATCGAAGCCAGCGGGTACGTTTCTTCATAACGGTCGGTGGAGCTGGCTTCGACGGTCACGGGCGCTTCCAACTTCAAGACGCGGAAAATGGTGTCGTAGCTGTAGCAACCCATATCACCCAGCGCGCCGCAGCCAAAATCGCTCCATCCCCTCCACACGAAGGGGACATACGCATGGTGGAATGGGCGATTGGGGGCCGGACCCAGCCAGAGATCCCAGTCGAGGCCTTCGGGAACGGGTTGCGTTTCCTTGGGGCGTTCGATGGCCTGGGGCCAAAACGGGCGGCTCGACCAATTGTGCACCTCGCGGACCGGCCCAATGGCTCCATCCCAGATCCATTCGCAGAGCAAGCGCGTGGCTTCCGAAGCCTGATTGCCGACGGCAATCTGAGTGGCCACTCCGGTTTGCCGAGCGATCTCAGCTATTTGTCGCGCTTCATAAATCGTATGGGTGAGGGGCTTCTGGCAGAAGACATGCTTCCCCTTCTTCATCGCTGCTGCGGAGACGACGGCGTGCAGATGGTCCGTGGTACACACGACGACAGCGTCCACATCCTTCTGCTTTTCGAGAAGCTCGCGATAATCGCTGTAGGCCACACATCCGTTGTACTTGCCGGACGACCGGCGGGAAGCGTAATAAGCGTTCACGATCTGCTGGCAAGGCTCGCGGCCAGCAACGCCGCTCGTGACACTCATGGAGTGCGTCAACTGAATGGGCTGATCGGGACTCAGCCAATCCCAGCCCGTGTCCACGCCAAGAAGATTTCTTACCGATTTGCAAAATTCGTGCGTATCCCATTGCGGATGATCCGCGCCGGCCTTGTTCGCGTCGCATACGGCAACCCCTTGCACGTCCGGTTCGCGCAAAAAGTGAAGCATGACCCGCAAGCCCTGAGAGCCAACTCCGATAAACGCAATGTTCACTTTGTCGCTAGGCGGAACGAATCCCGGCCCGCCTAGCACATGGCGGGGAACAATCGAAAAAGCGATTGCCGTGCCGATGCTTTGGCCCAAGAATTTGCGGCGGCTGACGCGCCTCGTAAATCTTGTGCCCAGAGTGTTCCGATGCTTCATTTCGGCACCTCGACGGTGAGCTTCCAGAGATACTCCAGCAGGAAATCACGATTTCTTGCTGGTGGCAGGGCTGCCGAGGTCTTTCGGCTGGACTGCGACAACGGCGAGGATATCATCCAGGGAGTTTGTGAGGAAGACTCGAATTGAAGGGGATCGGGAAAGGCTGATGCCTCTTGAATCGTCTGCCATCGCGTCCCATCCCTGATACCAGAAGACCTTTTCCCGCGTCCATGATAAATAGAAATCACCGATCCCGACCGGTGCGGAGGTGTCCCATGAAACGCCGCGAATTCTTGCATCGCACAGCCTGCGCGGCCGGAGCTGCCTGGCTTCATTGTTCAGCATTCGCGAATGACGCCCTTGCTCTTCCGGCGCTTTCGCGGAAGTTCAGCGCTGCCGATACCGTTACGCTGGGAAAGACCGGAATCCAGACCAGCCGCCTGGCGATGGGCACCGGCACGGTCGGCAGTGGTCACCACTCCCACCAGACCGCGCTCGGCCTCAAAGGCCTTTCCGACCTGCTTCGCAACGGTTACGATCACGGGTTGCACTTTTTCGATACTGCTGATTCTTATGGCAGCCACGCGCACGTGGCCGAAGCGCTGAAGCACGTTCCGCGGGACAAAGTCACGGTGCTCACCAAGACCTGGGCCCGCGACCCTGGCTCGGCTCGCGCTGACCTGGATCGCTTTCGCCGCGAACTGGGCACCGACCACATCGACATTTGTTTGATGCATTGCCTGACCGAAGGCGATTGGACCGAGCGATACCAGGACGTGATGGAGGTGCTCTCTGAAGCAAAACAGAAGGGCGTTATTCGCGCCCACGGCTGTTCCTGCCACAGCATCGAAGCGCTGCGCGCCGCTGCAAAGTCACCGTGGGTGGAAGTCGATCTCGTGCGCATTAATCCGATTGGCGCTTATATGGACGCCGCTCCGGAAACGGTCGTGAGTATCCTCCGGGAGATGCGTGCTGCCAACAAAGCCATTGTGGGCATGAAAATCCTTGGCCAGGGCGAGCTGCGCAATCGCCAGGACGAAGCGCTGCGTTACGCGCTCTCGCTGGATCTTCTGGACGCTTTCACCATCGGCGCAGAGTCGAAATTCGAGCAGGAAGACCTGATCCGCCGAATTGCCGCAGCGTAGCGCACTCCAACCAAATCCGGAATTTATAGTATCTTTGAGGCTGCGATTTTGCTGGCCGGCCGGTTCTCATCCGAGGTACAATGATTCAGCTCAAATTATTGCCCGCTCGAAATCAGGAGTAGGGTGCGCTCGTTGCGCAAGGGCAGCGCGAAGGAAAAGAATATGTTTGTCGCGCAAATTCCTCGAATTAGCTGATCCGCATTTCGCGGATCCGATCTTTCCTATTTCTACCAGTTCATTTTTGCAACCGTGTTTGCGCGCAGGAGTTTTTGATTCGCGCATACGCAGAGAGCTAAGGTTTCCATGGCGACTGAACAAGTCATCGCTCCGACGCCACCACTGTGGAGTTCCATCCGTGAAGCCGTTCGCGGCTCGCACATGGACTTCACTACTGGCAATCTCAATCGCGCCATTCTGCTGCTGGCGATTCCGATGGTCCTGGAAATGGCTCTGGAATCGCTCTTCGCCGTGGTTGATGTTTTCTGGGTCGGACGCCTGGGCGCGAACGCTGTGGCCACCGTGGGCCTCACTGAATCGCTCATCAGCCTGGTTTTCGCCATAGGCCTGGGCATCAGTCTTTCCACCACAGCCATGGTGGCGCGCCGCATTGGCGAAAAAGATGCCGCCGGCGCGGCCGTCGCGGGAGTGCAGGCCATCGCCATTGGGCTGGCGATTTCCGTGCTTGTTGGCGTGCCCTGTGTGTTCTACGCACCGCGTTTGCTGCGGCTGATGGGCGCCTCTCCGCAGGTTGTGGCCGTCGGCTCCGGCTACGCGCGCATCGCTCTCGGTGGCAGCGGGGCGATCATGATGCTTTTCCTGAACAACGCCATCTTTCGCGGGGCGGGCGACGCGGCCATTGCCATGCGCCTTCTGTGGGTGTCCAACATCATTAATCTCATCCTCGATCCGTGCTTGATCTTCGGGTTGGGTCCATTTCCGAAACTCGGCGTCACCGGAGCGGCGCTTGCCACTTTCACTGGCCGCAGCATTGGCGTGCTGTATCAGTTCTATCGCCTGCTTCGCGGCTCGGAGCGGATCCGCATCCTGCGGAATCAAATTCACCTAGACCCGCGCGTTTTGCTTCGGCTGCTGCGCGTTTCCGTTACCGGGGTCCTGCAATTCGCCATCGCGCACACCAGTTGGATCGGCCTTGTCCGCATCGTGAGCATCTTCGGTTCTGCGGCTCTCGCGGGCTACACCATTGCCATCCGCATCCTCATCTTCGTTCTATTGCCGAGTTGGGGCCTCAGTAACGCTGCCGCCACACTCGTCGGGCAGAACCTGGGCGCGAAGAAGCCCGAGCGCGCGCAGATATCGGTCTGGCGCACCGGCTTTTACAACATGTTGTTCCTCGGGATCATCGGCATATTTTTCCTATTCTTTGCCACGCCGGTTGTTCGCTTGTTCACAAGCGATCCCGCTGTCATTCCCCTTGCGGCGACCTGTTTGCGCATTCTGAGCTACGGCAACATTGGCTACGCTTACGGTATGGTCATGCTCCAAGCGTTCAACGGCGCCGGCGACACGGTAACGCCGACCATCGTCCATTTCTTCGGCTTTTGGATTCTGGAGATTCCTCTGGCCTACTTTCTCGCAATTCCCGCGCACATGGGCGCCAATGGCGTGTACATCTCGATTGTGGTCGCCGAATGCGCCATCGCCGGGGCCGGAATTCTGCTTTTTCGCCGCGGCCGCTGGAAGGGCCAGCAGATTTAGCGTTGTCGCATTCTGCTTGACTGAAAGGCGTATAATCTCCACAACAGGGGAGGTACCAACATGGCCAAAACCAAGCTTTTGACAATCGCTGTTGATAACCAGCCCGGTGCGGTCGCCAACATCGCGAAAACACTCGGCAACGCAAAGGTGAATATTCTCGCCCTACTGGGCACATCCCAGGGCACAGCCGGTTCGGTTCAACTCATGGTTGATGATGCAAGGCGCGCCAAGAAAGCCCTCGACGGAGCCCGCATCTCGTATCAGGAAACCGCCGCCGAGCTGTATGAACTGCCTAACAAGCCCGGCGCTCTGGCGCAATGCTTGGAGGCGCTCCAGAAAAAGGGCGTCAACCTGAGCTCGATCCACGCCACGGCTTCCAAAGGTGGCAAGAAAGCCGTAGTGGCCTACACCGTGGAGGCCGCCGCGAAGGCCGTCACGGCCTCGGCGTAAACCTCGCCGCAGGCAGCTCGATTATTGGCGCTTGCACTTCCGGCCACGCGCACAGTGTGGTAGTCTGGACACGCCCTCCCAGATTGTCCAGCCCTCCAGTCTCCGCGATATCTAGCGTAAGTCTTGTTTCATCAATTGGTTAGGAGGGTCACCCTTGTCCTATCACGTCGGCAGTCTGGGTGCTTTCCTACCGGTGAAGCATTACCCTAAACCGTCAGCCGCCATCTAAGGAGAGGGGAGCAAGGGCCATGTCGGCGAGGAAATTCCTCAGAAAGCTAGTCAGAAATCTTGTCTGCCTTGCCGCCGGAGTGCTGGCTTTCGCCGCCTGCGCTTACACGGACTATCGTCTCTGGCCCCTGGACCTACCAGCATCGGCGGGCCCCCGTGTACCGGCGGCTGCAGTTCAGGGCAACCGCATTGTCGTGCCGTTTACGCCCGGCGTGGGGGCTGCGGAAGTCGCCACCTTCAACGACCAGCTCGAGGCTTTTCTGCGTTTTGAATATTTGCGCGGACGCGAGGCCCGCAACGGTCACGACACCTCGCGCATCTTGCTAACCGCCCTGGACACGGCTAAGGGACCGTCCTACAAAATCTTCATCGTTACCGATAACGATCTGCTCACCGCTGTGCCGCAGCTCGCTGAACTCGAAGGGCGCAACCTCATCCCGAACTACGAGCTCTGCACCTGGTCGCAGAGGGACTTTGCCTACTACGAGCAGCAAAGCCACATGTTTGACGTCGCCTATGACGTGCCCACTGAAGAGAAGCTTGAAACTCTCAACTCCTTCAAGCTGCTTCCAGCGCTGGCCCGATTCCTCATTTTCAAGTCAGAGACCGACAATCGCGTGCTTGGCGGTGATGATGCCGCCCCGCACCCCTTGACGCGCGAACAGGCCACGCAACTCGCTCGCGATATTCTGGACGTCGCGCGCTTCTACGACCTTCCCCTCGATTACTTCCTCGGTGTCGGGGCTATGGAGAACGACTACATGGACGTCAACGGCGACCTCACGCACGCGGTCTGGAAGAAACGCGTTCAGCGCGGCGATATTGTTCTTCGTCGTACCCGCAGGCGCGTGATGGTCAGCGACTATGCTATCGGCACCTGGCAAATTACCCGAGAAACCCTT
>Ga0209377_1000549_pt1 | contig 25304 bp, 30 predicted proteins | sample GraSoiAngelo_141_FD_185898 | JGI IMG/M metagenome (GOLD analysis project Ga0209377, IMG submission 185898) | Grasslands soil microbial communities from the Angelo Coastal Reserve, California, USA - 14_0929_12_40cm (SPAdes) (version 2) | ecosystem: Environmental > Terrestrial > Soil > Grasslands ...
CGTAACTCCTGGCAAAGCTGGCAGTGTCCGCCTCATTGACGCCTCTCGACCTATCCCCTCCGTTGGACAGGCTCTCCTTCGAACCGACAAGATCGGTATCTGTGGAACTGACCTGGAGATAATTCAAGGCAGCTATGGCGAAGCGCCCTTCGGTTCCGATTATCTCATACTCGGACACGAATGTCTAGCCACCGTCGAAGAGGTAGAGAGCAATTCTGCAGGAATCAAGAAAGGCGATCTTGTAGTTCCAACTGTGAGACGACCTGACGGATGCCTCAACTGTCAGAACAGCGAATCCGACATGTGCCTCACCGGACAGTACAAGGAGCATGGAATCAAAGGCCTCCACGGCTTCTGTTCGGAATACTCGGTCTCAGCCATCAACTTCCTTGTTCCAGTGCCCGAAGAATTGTCGGATGTAGCAGTGCTACTAGAGCCGACGAGCGTTGCTGAGAAGGGTGTCTTCCAGAGCTTCAAGATTCAGGAGAGAATGATCTGGAAGCCCCAGAGAGCACTCGTCCTGGGAACAGGCCCCGTGGGCCTCCTCACGGTATTGCTTCTCAGGATTAGAGGGCTCGATGTGACCGCGGTTGCTACAAGGCCGAAAGAGAGTCTCAAGGCTCGCATAGTCGAGAAGATTGGAGGGACCTACGTCAACGCCAACGATCAATCAATCACTAGTCTCGGGAAGTTTGACCTGATCCTGGAGGAGACTGGGGTAGCCACGCTCGCCGCTGAGGCGCAAGGCTTACTGAACAACAATGGAGTTCTCTGCCTGCTGGGGATCTATCAGCCCAAACTGGCTACGCAAGATATCGGGCACTCCTACGATGATATCGTCCTGGGCAACAAGATAACGTTCGGATCAGTAAACGCGAACAAAAGATACTTTGTCAGCGGGATTCAAGATTTCAAAACTATCCAACAGCGATTTCCCGGAGTTCTCAAGTCACTGTTCACCAAAATGGTCGGACCCTCTGATTTCTCGAAGGCATACAGTCCCACCAAGGACGACATAAAATCAGTGATAAACTTCCAAACGCTCAACTAAACCGTCTGAAGTATTCTTTTGGATCAAGCGGCACCTTAGCAACCAGGAACATTACCGAGCAGCGTCAACGAGGCTGTTGTCTATCTCAGATAGAGTCCGCCGACCTGTAAGGGCCATGACGGTAGCCAGGTCTGTCTTGAGGAGAGATAGCAGCTTTGAGACGCCAGCTTCTCCTCCAGCTGCGAGGGCCCAGAAAACAAGACGTCCGAGCCCGACCGCTCTCGCTCCGAGGGCGAGAGCCATTACAATATCGCTGCCTCGCCTGATTCCACCGTCAAAGTAAACCTCGACCTCAGACCCGACCTCTTCTACCACTTCTGGAAGAGCATCCAAGGAAGCGGGAGCACGGTCCAACTGGCGCCCGCCGTGATTAGAAACTACAACACCCTTAGCGCCATGATCAGAAGCCCGCCGAGCATCCTCACGTGTGAGGATTCCTTTCAGCACCAACGGGAGCCGAGTTATTTCGCGAAGACGATCTACGACCTCCCAAGTGTTGGAGGCTTCCTTGCGAATATGGGCGTGATCGCCATCGACGATAGGGTTCCTGAGAGGACGAACAACTTCCCTACCGTTTCCCAAAACGATCGAAGAGGCCAATGGAGAGCCTGCTTGGTTCTCCTTGTCGCGAGTGCCCGCGACCGGCATGTCAACAGTTAGGATTATGGCCTTGTAGTCAGCCTTCTCGGCCCTCTCGACGAGGCTCTTCGTGGCTGAGAATTCTGGTTGTAGGTAGAGCTGGAACCATCTGGGACCTGTCGGAGCGGCCTTGGCGATGTCTTCCATTGAGATCGAGGATAGTGTACTGAAGCCGGCGAGGATGTTGGCTTTGCTTGCGGCTCTTGCTGTCGCAGCCTCGGCATCCGGGTGCACTAGACCGTGAGAAGCAGTTGGAGACACGTAGAAGGGCGCAGACACCTTAGTTCCCAGCAGAGTCGTGCCAAATTCTAGGTTCTCAACATCAACAAGAACTCTCGGTCGCAGGGTCCTGCGATGGAATGCTTCGCGGTTCCCCCTCACCGTCCATTCTTCTCCAGCGCCGCCTTGGATGTAGGCCCAGGCAGACTTGTCAGTCTTCCTTGAGGCGGCCTCCTCGAGATCGCTTAAAGTTGAGAAGCCGGCTTGCGAGTCGTCTGTCATGATAACGATAGAGGATGTGGCCGGTTCTCTACTTCAATCTGAGCCTATCGTTGCAACCGTAGTTGCTATGCTGTTTCTTAAAGTCAGGACATTTTGGGCGACTGGTGCTGATTGGTTGTAGACACTCGACCCGGCCACCAAGACTGTAGCGCCCGATTTCACGGCTAGCGGCGCGGTCTTCGGATCGATTCCTCCGTCGACAACGATTGACGCTTTCAAGTGTCGCTGGTCTATCTCTCGCCTTAGACTCTGAATCTTGCTGAGTTGATCTTCCATGAAACGCTGTCCCGCGAATCCCGGGTGGACTGTCATCACCTGGACACAATCCACAACATCCAGGACCCCCTCCAACGTGGTGATGGGCGTCTCGGGGTTTATGGCAACCCCTGCCTCGACCTTGAGCTTCCTGATCGACTGGAGAACCGCGGGAAGATCTTTGCAGACCTCTCCGTGTACGATGATCCTGTTTGCGCCTGAGCGCGCAAATTCTTCGAGAAAGGTGTGAGGATTGTCGATCATCAGGTGAGCGTCCAAGAATAGGTTTACTGATTTTCTCAACGCCTTGACGACTCCGGGTCCGAATGTCAGGTTTGGAACGAAATGGCCGTCCATCACGTCAATCTGGATGCCTTCGACCCCGGCGTCCTCTGCTTCTTTCGCCTGTTGGCCTAGCCGGGCAAAGTCAGCACTCAGTATTGAAGGCTCAATCGAGATCCGCGGCTTCATACTGTCTGGCCCTTGGATTTGTAGCTCGACTGGAACTCTTGGACCAGCTCTGAATCGCCTAGATACGTCGGGACACGCTGGATAATACTCGTAGGTTCAACATCGAGAATCCTCCCCATTCCTGTGCTCGCTTGGCCTCCCGCCTTTTCTGTGATGAACCCGACCGGGTTCGATTCAAACTGCAACCTGTATTTCCCTTCGGGAGCGTCGGTCAATTCGGGATATGCGAAGAAACCTCCCCTTGTCAGGACCTGGTTATAATCGCCTACGAAAGACCCGCCGTATCGAAGGGACATTTTGCGCTTCTCTAGACTCTCCACGAACTCTCTTACTCTTGGAGTCCATTTCGCCCTTAGGCCTCCGATTCCGTAGACCGTCGGTGGCTTGGGAAGCTGGCGAATCAGACCGTCCGACACGAATCTGGTTCCTTCAGATCCTCTGCCGAGGGCTGCGAAGGTCCGGACCCCATCCTCGAGCGCGAGAACGAGTTGATGGAACGGTCCATAGAGGAAGTACATCGCCGCGTGAAGGTCCCTTCCCCTGGCAGGCAGAGGCTTCTCCCGGTAGACTCCAACGATAGTTCCCAGCAGGTTATTGCTCGTCAGATTCGACGACCCATCCAACGGGTCCAGCACAATCGAGTATTCGCCAGCTTTTGACTCTGCAACCTCTTCCATTTCTTCAGAAGCGATTCTCTTTACAAGACCACTTCTCAAGAGCTTCTTGGTAAAGAGATCATTTGACCAAACATCGATCTGCAACTGCTTCTCTCCATACGGATTGATGCCTCCAGCGAATCCTAGCTCTCTTGGAATCATCTCTCGGACGAGGGTCGACAGATCGGCGATTAGCGAGATCAGCTTGTAGAGACTCCTCTCCTCGGTCCCGATGACGTCCTTGAGCGTCTTGCCCTTCATTCGACTAACCACTTTGACATCCTTGTTTGTGTTGACTCATTTCAATTCTTTGATGACTTCCGAGAAACCGGTCCACGCAGGCTTCGCGTTCCCCTGTTGTCCAACAGCCCAAAATGGTTCTCCTGGGGCGGAAAAGATCTCCATGCGGTATCGATGTATCGCCATATTCCAATTCCAGTTACGCTGTCAAGCCCATGTGCGCCTCTACATGCCTCTGAGACATACTTTGCTTGGCTGTCAGCTGAATATCCTAAGGGCGATGGTCCGCTAGGGTATCCTGTCTCCGAGATCATAACAGGCTTACTCAGTTTCTTCGCCACTTGGTCGGCTAATTTCAGGACCTTTGTGTTGATCGGGTGGGAGAGCTTGTAGTTTGGATAGAAGTCTAAGCCAAGAATATCGCAGTAAGAAGAGTAGGCTCCTGGGTCCAGGACCATGGCGTCGGCTTCGAGGTTGATGATCGTCGTAGCGGATGCGTCTTCTCTGTGTACGGCATCGTTGAGCGTCTGTAGGAGCTCGTGTCTGAATCCATGTTCGTGAACCCATGCTAAGCCTGATCGCCATCCTCCGGCGGCGTGTTCAGCCCACCAGTTTGGCTCGTTTTCGATCTGCCAAGACTTGATCCGATCCTTGTAATGGCGCACCACTAGGCTTGCGTGGACGGAGACACGCTTCAGGTAGAGAGCCCGCTTCGGGTCCGGCTCCAATCCCTGAGGAAGCATGCGTTGGTAGCCGCAGGCTATCACCGGGACGACGGCTATGCCTCGACTTGTCAGGATGTTGACGAGATCGTCCATGGGCCATTGAGTGTAAGATCTTTCAAGTAATTGGTCAAGCGATGCCTCTGGCAAGGGGGAGGGTTCGAAATATTTCCATGGGAACCAGCATCGTACGAAGCCTACATTTGCGTCGACGAGAGTATCAGCCAGAGCGGCGACAGCTCTACCAGCAACAGTCCCGGGCTCCACTTCTCCGCGTCGTCCGATCTCTTGCTCATCCGCCTCATCGAGAATCTTTCCCTCGGGAAGACTCACTGACAATAGATGGGGTATGATTATTGATCTTGGAGGAGTTATCCCACTGTATCTCCATGGGTCGTCGAGGTTTATCCCGAATGAGAATCTCTTGGTCAGATCCAACAAAGATGCTGATAAGATGGTGTCATGTGGTAAAAGGCTTCAAAGTCGAGGGTAGACGATTTGCGGTCCGTCCATCGTTGGATTGCATTGTGATTCTAAGGAATGCCGATTGTAGCTGTACCGTCAACAGTCGGTGCCCAGATACCTAACCCATTTAAGATTCCCGACACCTCCGAATCACTTACAGGGCACCGGGAGATGTTTTCAACCAGCCAGCAAGCTCCGATGGGAAACCGTTCAACCCTAATCACAATTGGGAAGAACGGCGAGTTGCGGCATCTCTTCTGGCCAAGCCACAATTATCCTCAACACGTTCGCGGATCCCTCCCCGGGATTTTAGTTGGCCGAAATGGTAAGGAATCCTTCAGCTGGTTGACAGACGATCCTTGGATACGGAAACAGCGATTTCTTCCTGATAGCACCATTCTCGAAACAAGTTTTGCGAACCCGGACGGGATACAGGTAAAGGCCACGGATCTTGTCCTGCCCAGCAAGGACGCTCTGGTCCGGATCTTCGAAGTGGTCAATGGAGGAAGTGAGGCATTGAAGATCAGTTTTCTCTATTACAACGATTTCGACATAGCCGAGACACCGTCGGGTGATGCTTGCTATTATGATGAGAAGACTGACAGTGTGGTTTCGTACAAGCGACACTACTGGTTTGCGTATGGAGCGGACAAACCTTCTTCGCAGCACCAGTGCGGAGTACATGAGGAGGGCTCAGACGCCTTTGTCGATGCGAAGGATGGTCATCTCGGCGGAAACTCCCTTGCCCTGAATGCAGGTGTGAAGGGAGTAAATTCCTGTCTGAAATGGGATCTCGGCGACCTACCTCAGGGTGCGAGGGAGCAGCTTGTCCTTCTGATGACTTTCGGCCACAACAAGCAACAGGCCCTCGACATATTGGAAGAGGCCAGACAGAGTTCGCTCGCAGAGATGGTCAACGATGTAAATCGCTCCTGTCAGGACTGGCTGAGAAGGAACAAGGCTACAGTGGTCCAGGAACATTGGAGAGAACTGCTTCGAAGGTCCCTACTCACTCTCCAGACCCTCGTCTCTCCTGACCTTGGAGGAATAATCGCGGCCCCAACTCTGGAGCCTGACTATCGTTACGTCTGGTCGAGAGATGGGACGTACGTCGCATATGCATTGGATCGTTGTGGCTACAATCACGACGCGGCAGCATTCTATCAATGGTGCAAGGAAGTCCAACAGCCTGATGGCGGTTGGGCCCAGAGATACCATGTTGAAAAATCTCCAGGTCCCTCTTGGGGAGAACAGGAAGATCAGTGCGCGACAATTCTGTGGGGGATAGGACAGCATCACAGTCTGACCAGAGACGAGGAGTTTCTGGCCGATATGTGGCCGACGGTAAAGAAGGGGGTCGAGCATCTTCTCGGAAAAAGGGATCTGGAGACAGGCCTCGTCGGACCTTCCTTTGATCTGTGGGAGGAGAAGCAGGCACTTCACACTTATACTAACGCGGCCGCGACAGCGGCTCTGAGGGAAAGCGCTAGGATTGCTTCAACCCTCGGATATGAGGTGCTGTCTGGCGCATGGTCAGACGAGGCTAAGAATCTGCAAACTGCAATTGTCAAACACCTGTGGGACGAGCAGAGCGGCCGATTCCTGAAATCCGTGAAACCCCAAGATTCTTCCATCGACACAGCAATACTCGGCCTCACCTATCCGTTTAGGGTTCTCGAAGCTGACGATCCACGAATCCTCAGCAGTTCTCGACAGATCGAGAACGCGTTCACCTACGCCTCGGAGGGAATTGGACGATATCCAGGCGATACATATCACGGAGGGAATCCGTGGTTCATCACTACCCTCTGGATGGCGCTCTATCGCTGCCAACAGGGAAATTATGAGAAGGCGAAGACCCTAATCGAATGGTGCGTGAAACACGTTGACGAGCTGCACCTCTTTGCCGAGCAGGTGCACAAGGACAATGGAGAGCCAATATCTGCCTCGCCCCTCGCATGGTCCCACGCCATGTTCATCCTAGCACTCCTCGATTATAGAGAAGCTTAGGGAGGCGTCCCCCTCGAAACCGCTCTAGACTTCAACTCGGAATATACAAAAGAAATTCGGGAATTTCGAAGTAGAACTTACGCAATGCGTCGGATTCTACTTCTTACTCTTCTTTTTGGGCTTAGCTCGCGTCCCGAATTCACCGTATCACATATAAGTGGACTTGCGAATATAAATCTATTGTATTCTGCGGATGTTTTCAAAACTGATAACTATTTTGGGATTGTTTGCCCAAAATTACCGTATTTCTCTCACTTTCTAACTTGCTGTACGCATCTATCCAATTTCCGGAGAATAAGTTCCCAAGGATTCAAGAGGTACGGTCAATGAATCCGATCCTTTCTGGGTACTCACATCTCAATGTCAAAAATCGAGATTGAGTTTGTCAGAGATGTGCTCCACAATTGGAGCAGTTCTGAGTAGTCTCGAGATTCAACGTGCCGCAATATTTGCACCTCACTTTGACGATCTCCCTAAGAACCTCCGTGTGGGTCGAAGTTGGATCGGCTTTCCTTTCGAACCCGCCCATCGCTCCTACCATCACCAGCATGATCCCGATCAGCATAATGAAGAACGAGATCCCGATAGCGAAGAAATTCGCCGTATCCAGAACGACCACCAAGACTGAGAAGACGAGCAGGAACACCCCAGTGAAACTCGTCATCCTAGGATTTGCCGATCTGGGTTGGTTTGACAAAGACGACGTGATGTGGAGTCGCGTTGTTGAAACGGTGGCGTAACTTGTTTGCAAGGGGATAGTTACAACTAATGTCTAGGCTGTCTGAACCGATTGGATGATCGCCCTAACCACCAGATTTCTTCTTAAATCGTCTCAGTATGTTCTCTCCTCTGATTATCGGGAAGGTTACCAGCCACGTATAGTATCGGATGGGCCCTCCACTTCCTGGAAAGCCTCCTGGAAGACTCACGATCCAGAATAATGGGATCGTTGTCACGAAGAAGATTAAGGCGGTCGCAATTTCGAGGCTCTGAATGCGTCGATATTTTTTGATCAGATCCGGAGTGACAAGACCGCTTTCCTCCGAGGCGAGGATGTTGGTCAGTGATGCCATGATGGTGTAGATACTTCCTAAGTCTATGGCGAAGCCGACCGATGCGAAGTCGGAAAGAGAGAACAGGGGCGAAGGCGTGTTGAAATCCAGAAGGTTGAACAGGTAGGGTTCAATTGCAACTAGAAAGAGCAGTATCGTGTTGAGAGCCCGGGTCCGGGTCATCTCGACTCGGAGGACCGACATCACCTCCGTGTACCGGAACCAGATCGAGATCAGAATGAGGAAGCTGAAGCCAAAGGTGGCGATGCTCACCGCGAGAGTCGTGGGGTCCTTCGGTCTGTTACTGATGAGGCCGATAGCTCCTATCGAGAGAGCGAGGCCGAAGACGAGGTCGGTGAGAGACTCGATTCGGGGCCGCGGACGTTGATCTGGCTGGTGCAAGGCGGATTCAGTTGTCGCTTGGAATCGGGATAAGCATAAGAGGACTGGTGTTCCTCTTCTGAATGATCTTCGACATGTTCCGGTGCGCTGGTTGTGACTCGATAGCGCTCAAGGTCGGAACTTGCGGAGTCTGCGGTGGGGTCGTACGCGAATTACACGAAGGTCCTTCGGGACCCCTGACTGTTCCGGGAAGGATCACCGGTCGAGGACAAGTAACTGGTCAGCGGTTCCGACCATTCTGGACTGGGACAAAGATCGTTGCATCTGTAGTAGTTGTCCTAGTGGCCATCTCATCTGTCGGCGTTGGACTGTATCTTTCCGCTCGCCCGTCGGGTCCCACTTGCTCGAATCTTGCTTTGAACTATCCTTCGTGTAATAGCTGCAACTCAAAGGAGACATACAACTTGTCAAGGGACACCTGTATCTGTACGAGCGGAGCTGTCAATCCTCCCTCATGCAACCGCTTTTGCGCCAATAATGCGATTAATCCCCCAAGTTGCGACCTCTGCCCTGATAATCAAACAGATGTCGTCTGCCCACCCGGTATGCCTTCGGAGACCTTCACACCGATGAGCAATGATGGCCTTGGTTATCCGCGCTCGAAAGGTGCGTTCTAAGGAACTCGTCCACCATCGAAGTATTATTCGTTGGGATAGACTCCTATCTACTAAGGTCCGAAGATTAGATCGAGCTAGGAAGCCGCGGCGCTTTACCTATCTCAGGTATGTTACGTTTGAATCTCCGAAAGAATCGAGCCAGCAGGATGCCATAAGCGAGGTATGCTACTAGTCCAATTATTACTGAGATGGTGTCGTAGAGCAGGCCGAACTCGGATCCGAAACTTGTTAGGCTGAGGAATATCCAGAGAGTCATCCCGAAGACGATTCCTCGAGTTCGGAGGCTATGGCCTCTCAAGTATCTGTCATGTACTCTGGAGAAGATTAGTCCCAGAATTGCGCCGCCGATGACTCCGGAGAGAAATACGTCCACGGCTAGAACGTAGATTGTAGTGACTGCTAGATTTCCAGTCGCGCTAGTTGGGGCGAATGGAGTGCCTTCGAACGTTCTTCCGATAACATCATAGTTGTCAGCGAGGAGAAAATTGCCTATCCCTGCTATGCTGCCAGAGATAATTCCGGCCGCGATGCCTGCTCTTGCGGCCTCGAATGCGGAGATGATCAGAATTAATCCAAGGGCTGCCAGTACCAGTCCTGGTGTGACGCTGTTTACTGCGAAGAAGATTGCTGATAGCCCGGCTAGATTTATTCCAATGTAGATGAGCCGTTCGTTCCAGCTTGTATGAGTCACATCTTTCATGACAATTTTCCTGTACCTGACCAAGGTGCTTGCGAGAATGATGAAGCCGACCACTCCGACGAAAAAATCCGTAGTTAGGCTGGACTGATAATCGCCAAATGTTAAGAGAAGTCCCACTTCGTCTCCGATAAGACCGGCGCCGAGCCCGAAAATTATCGCGTACGTTCTAACCAGCCTTGGCCTGTTGAAAGCAATACCGAGCCAGCCTACCAGCGTAACCATTCCCAGCCCGTACCAGAAATGATGAAAATGGATAGTCCCTTGCGCAACGACTACGGTCGGGTTTAGAATCGCGAAAACGCGGGCGCCAAAGAAGGCTGTCATGAACCCGAGAGTTCCTAGAAAGGAGAGACCCCGGCGATTGATGCTCAGCGGGGCGAATACTGAGAATCGCCGTCTCAGGAAACCCAATGTCGTCCCCGATACGGGGTCTTCATCCAGTTATTTAGCGAGAAGCCTCTAACGAACGGGAGGTTAGCAGTGCGTTCGCTAGGCACAAGACGCCGCGTCACTCTTAGCGTTGTTCCGGGGTTACGCTTCTCTTATGGCAATAGTTGCTTTTCTGACGTGAGCAGGCTGTGCTATGTTAGACTTGGTGACTGGGGGCATTGTTCTTTTCGCAATAATGGTCGCAGCCGGGATCGTCCCGTTGATAATGGCTTTCAGGATCAAGATTCGTAGTCTGAGAACCCTCTCCCTGCTCCTTGGACTATTTGCGGTAGTCCACGGCTTTTACCATCTCGCCTCAGGCTACCAGCAAGACTTTCTGGCGGACGCGGTCTTCGAACCTATCTCCCTCCTTCTCCTCGTGGGGCTCGGAACATACTATTCCAAGGTGGCAGTAGCATAGATGGCCTTAGACGACGTCATTGCAATATTCGAAACTTTCCTGGTCATGATACTAGTTGCCTTTGCCGTATTCGCACGGCTCGCCTTCAAGGGCAAGAGTCTTGGAAAATTCCGATTCCAACTGTCCATATTCCTTCTAATCTGGGTCCTATCGGAAATACCGCACATAGCTGGGTCTCTCGGACTCGTTGCCACAGCTGGCTACGAGGATTTTGGGCTCTACCTCCACGCCTTGTCGATGGGAGTGTTCGCACTATTCGTCGGCTGGAGATCAATCAAGTTTGCAACCCTTCATCCAGCTCCTCCGACTGGTGCGTTGTCGATTCCAAAGGAACCGTCTAAGGGAATCAAAGGGTGAGTGGCGACGAGCTTTGAAGAGCTGGTCAGCGATTCGGTCACTGAGACCATGTCCAAGATTCTCGGAAACGACACGTGGAAATCGATCAACTTCTTCTTCGACATGAAAACAATAGCGCGCCAACCTGAGACTTTTGCAACGCTACTCGACAGAGTCTTTGGGTATACCTCCAAAATTCTCCAGAAGAAGATAGGAGAGACCCTCTTAGCCAAGGTTGGAGCAGTCCAACAACCGTCCAACAGTCTGGACTTTCGGCAGATCCTACGCCTCGCCAAAGCGAAGTTTCCCAGTACCCGCCTACAGACTAGCTAGGACTCTAAACAATCTCCTGATCATAACTTTTCGACAACAATATTTCCGCACTCTTTGCAGAGAAAGCATCTGCCGCCCCAGCGGAAGGTAATCTCATGCCTCGTGACTTTGCCGCACGTCCAGCACCATACCTGCAGCAACCTAGCGTAGAAATCTGGATTCTTCTGCAAGGGTGGGAACCAGAAGAGAATGTCTTCCTTATCTCAAGTAGAGCGGAGCGAAACCAAAACGTTCCACCCTTCACTGCACATGCGTCATCTGTTTTCAACAGGGTTCTGGGGACTGGATCAAAGCTTAAGGGTCAGATAGACGCGACTCCTCAGGGAGAGTATTGTCCGAATCGGCTTCCCAAACTAGCCTCGTTGTGAAGTGTCAAAGCTGCAACACGGCTATGGTTGACATGGGCGACATTCCATTCCGGACCGGAGGAACAAGCGGCGCTGCTCATCTGCTCTTTGGAAACTGGGCCGAGCTGGGAGAGGGTGTACTCCACCTAGACGCGTTCGTTTGTCAGAACTGTGGAAGGGTTCAGCTCTTCGCAGACTCTCAGACCAGAGACTCGCTCCGTTAAGCCAAGCGTCGATGCGATGTGGCGCGTAGCCCCGACGTGTCCCGAGGGGTAATTGGAGATTGTGCTAGCGTTTGAGGGAAATCGCGATTCCACACAACAAGCCGAGGGGTCCTTAGGAAACACTTAGATTCTATTTTCCATTCCGAAGCTCCTTTCGGTCTCACAGAAGTGAGACCTACTAGTATTGTCCTGTGGAGGTGGTCCATGAGCCTTGGTTACTTGTAGGACCCTGAAGGTGTAGGACCACAAATCCAGTGTTCAGGGTTATCGTCATCGATCCGGTTGAGGTCAGATTGAATCGCCATTCAATGTCCCAGTAGATTGCGTTCGAGGGTCTCTGGAGCATCCAGATTCCCGGTCCATTCGAGGCTATCGGCCCGGACTGGCGAGTATAGTCTGAGTAGAATTGCCCGGTGAGATTGCAGATCCCAGTACAAGTCAGTGTCGCACCAGTAACCTTAGGATCCTGCAAGCTAAGCGAGCTGCTACTGGAACTAAGAATACTTGGTGTGTAGAACACGAAAGCAACCATTGCTCCAACCAGAACCAATCCGATCAGGATGACCACAGCTACGACAATAATCTGAGTGTTGCTGCTCGTTGGTTCCTGATAATAGTAAAGAGAATCAACCCTGCCCAGAAAACGACTCGTCCTGCTCGACAAGTTTAGCGCTTTTTTTCTTGAGACTTGTTTCTCTTTCTTTTGTATCGTCTGCCCAGCTCGGCCAGTTCACCATACCACGGACGCTCCGTGTAGAGACCCAGGATGCCTCCACCTTCCGGATTGGGAAATGTGATGGGCCGTTTCTCCCACTTCCGCTGGTTCTTTCTCTGGTTCTGCAAGACATAAGCCATGACGAGGAAAGACGATAGTCCTATGGCCGTAAGTATAGGCCAGCCACTCTCCACACTGATGTTGTAAACTAGACCAAAGAACCCAACCGTAAAAACCGCTAAGAAAACTGATGCGATGAGATCGCCTATCGCGACCCTCAAACGCCCTTCATCCAATACCTGTTACGACTTCTGTCGATAAGAACTTTCCGAATTAACCTGTGAAGGTAGTGAGATTGCCCATCGCTTCATGCGTCTTCGATTACTCATCAGGGTTGTTGAAGTAAGCATCAGGGTTTACGTGACTCCGAACATAGAGAGAAATGAAACTGCACGACACGTAGCCGGAGTGTGTTACGCTTCAACCATTACGCCTAAAAGGCCGAACATGGAAGGCTACAAGGGCTGTTTCTAAGATGGTATCTAGATCCGTCTCCGGAGTACTTCTACTCCCTTTGATAGTGATTCTGGTCTATGTTCCGCAGGTCTATGCTGTTGCGCCTTCCATTAAGCTGGATGGCGTTGCGATTGGTAGCGCATTCGACAATAGCAACCGAACTGCTTCTGCAACTCTTACAACGACTAATGCTAATGATGTAGTAGTTGTAATCGCTCAGTGCGGAATCTTCCAAAATTGTGCATCATGTTGCCCTTCACCCTCATCTGTTGATAACATCACATCAATTGTCGATGATGGCGGTCACACTTGGACTCTGAGAGCAGCATACACGCCCCCGCACGGTCGTCCCATATGGGAATACTTCACCATAGCAGATTCGCCGCTCTCCTCAGACAGAATAAACGTCACATGGTCAGGCTCCAACCCGTTTGTCGGCTTTGTTGCGTTGGGCATCAGCGGAGCAAATACTCAGCATCCATGGGACCCGTCGCGGAAACTACCCGCGACAGAAGCACTGTCTTCAGGATGTATCGATCCTAGAATCTGTACGATTAGTTTCTCAGCGGTTGGCGCGGAGGATCTCGTGATAGTCAGCACTGCCATAAACGATGATCAGAGTTGCCAAGGCATTCCACCATTTCAGAACCTAGGTAATGCGATTTCCGGCCAGGCGGAAACAGACTATTTGATAACTCGAATCGGAGGCTCAAACAGGGTTTCGTTTACCTGTAGCAACAGTAGTCCTGTGACAATTCTGGGTGATGCTCTGCAAGGTCCTGGCCGAAACTAAGTATGGCAAAGATAACGTGCCAGGACGCTTCCTCATCCTGAAAAGGTTCACGTGGTCGTCTAAGTATGCTGATCAGGGTCCACGTGACTCCGAACGCAAGAGAAGCCAAAGTGGTCAAGGTCAGTGAGGACAACTTTGAAGTGCGGGTCGATGAGAGGCCGATGGGCGGCCGAGCCAACAAGAGACTCGTGGAGATTCTGGCCGAACACTTCAAGGTCCAAAAATCGAGAATCATCATCTTAAGAGGAACAACGACAAGAAACAAAACAGTCCAAGTTATTCTGGAGAATGCCGCAGACCAGCCGTCGCACGGCCAGAAATAGCTACTGGCTTGATGTGAAAGACTAGTGCGATCTGAGACTTTTCTGTTTCTTCCTGCCCCGACGAATCACTAGCATTGTTCCTGACATGACAGCTATGGCGTAGCCAACAAGCAGCCATGGGCTGAGATTGGTTATTATTTCGGAAAGGTGAATTATCTGGCCTAAGGGTCCGAATAGGGGACTCTGCGAGACCGAGATACTTCCAGACTCGTACCTTGTCGGTCCCGGAAACCAAAGCCCTTGGCCAGGGGCATAGTAGATCCATTCCAAGGTGGCCACTAGGCTCTGGTTCCCCAGTGTTGCCGTCAAGGGAATCATGATCCTCATGGTCAACACCTTGTTCTCTCCGCTCGTAAGGCTCAACGGCAGACCGGTTGATGGGACATACGATCCAAATCCGAGATTGAAGGTCAGTCCAGTCACGCTGATCAACGCCGCGCCTACATTGCTGAAGCTGTTCGTGAGCACCAACGTTCCGCCTGGAATGGGGTTGGCGTTGAAGGTTAGCCTGTACCCTAAGACAGCCACATCCGTGGCTGGTGGCTGAATGTTGAAGCTCACAGTTACGGAATGGCTAGGATAGCCAGAGGCCGTTCCAGTCACTGTCACAGTGTAGTTACCGGCGAGGAATGGCTGGATTGTAAGGGTCGCGTTGGCGGTTTCACCAGAGGTGAGCGCAACCGAGGATGGGGTGATGAATACCGCGGGTCCCGGGAGCGTGATTAATGATAGCGAGATGGTTCCCGAAAATCCGTTGAGGCTGGTCAAGCCGATACTACTGTTCACATTTACCACGACATGGGGCCTCAACGGCGCGGTGACCAGAGAAGGATGCCCTGTGACGAGAAAGTCCGGCGGCTGGTATGGTGCTGAAACGTACAACCAGAAGCTGGTCGCATGTGACAAAGTCCCGCTCGACCCTGTAACTGTCACTGTATAGTTTCCCAGTGGAGTGTTGGACACGGTCGAAACCAGAATAGCGGTAGTTCCGCTTCCACCAGAGGGAACGTTGACGCTCGGTACGTAGAAGGATACGGTGGGTCCGTTCGAGAGGATTGGAGCAACCGTGGCTGAGAGGCCTACGTTGCCCGAGAATGCGTAGAGGCTTGTCACGTTGACCTCGTTGTAGTTATCTGAGCTGCCCTGAGGGAGACCTTCTCCCCTGAACACAGTTCGCAAGCTGAAATCTGCAGACTGGGCATGAACTATTGATGTTGAGACTGAAAATGCCAGAAAGAGAAGTATCGAGAATAGCGAGCCCCGAAGAACCTTTGAGCCAAAAGCAGGGCGAACCCTGCCCAATGCCATTCCGAGACACCTTCATCAGATACTTAGCGGATGAAGGATAATAGTGTGACTGAGCCGCTCAACCGATTCATAGCCCTTTGGTCCTCCTTCAGGTGAATGGGCTAATGTGATTGTGAATCAGAGTCAGATCTTCTCAGTCCAGCATCTACGCTGGTTTATTTCTGCCGTTACGGAAACGGTATTCTGGAGGGCTCGAGTCTACCTTGGGAAGCGACCAGCTCGGCGTTGATTTTGATGATCGTTTTCCAGCTCTCCCAGAGGAGGCTGTGGGAGGCTTTGTAAAGAAAGCAACTGACAAACGGCCCGAACCAAAACTTCCAATCTTCTCGATTCTTGATTCGATAGATTTCTCGGAACATTTCATAGTCATCGGGGACGTCGGGACCGGGAAGAGCACTGTGACCCCGATTCACGAATACGAACTGTCCAAGCGGAGGAGGGAGATCGTCATTCGCGAGCCCTCGAGGGCCGCCTGTAACGCTCTCTACTATTCGCTTCAGGCGCTCTATCCAGAACTGGGAGACGAGCTGGCAGTTATTACGAAGGACACTCAAATCAATGTCAATGGCAAGATCAAGATAGTCACAGACGGCGTCTTGCTGAGAATGCTGGCCGAGAACTCGATCTATGACTCTTCGATCTACTTCGACGAAAGCCACCAGATGTCTTCCCAGCTAGAACTGTGCATGTCACTGGCGAAGAAGGAGGAAGACAATGCAAAGAATCTGTTTCGGGTCATGAGCGCCACAATTGACCCGAGAGAGTTCCTTTCCTTCCTAGGCATTTCAAACCTCTACCGGATGAGCGGGCGCAGATACCCCGTCAAGCTCGAAGTGGAGCTCGTAAACGATCTTAATGGAATGTTCAGGATTCTAGACCGGTATCTCTACTCGCAGCCGCGCGACGAGTCATGGCTAGTCTTTCTCCCAACCAGGCGCATGGTCGAAAAATATGCCGACAGCTATCGGGGCGTCTATATCCATGGAGGCCTTGAAGGCTCCGAAGTCAACAGGATACAGCGCCGAGCTGAGACGGACAAGAATCTGAGAATCTTCGCAACAAATGTAATCGCTAGCTCAGTAAACATCTACGTCGACAACGTGCTGATTCTTGACGACGTGATCGACAGTAAGGATAAGCTGGGCCAGAAGACGCTCCACTACACGAGTGTCGACAACAATACTCTACTGCAGATGATGGGTCGAATCGGCCGGTTCAAGCCGGGCCGTGCCGTCATCCTGACCGATTCGCCGATTCCAAAGAAGATCGACCCGATTCCAGTGCGCAAAGCTCTCGAAACAGAGACCCCATTTGACTTGGTGCTACTGATGTCCAAGTACGGTCTCAAACTCTCGGAACTAGAGTTCATGTCAAAGGTAGACCACCGCGAGGTCGCCTTTGCAGAAAACTGGCTCGTCGAGATTGGAGCGATAGACCGTCGCACCCGCAAGACCACATGGAAGGGTCTCCTGATGAGCGAGATCCCATACGAGCCAGACTTTGCACACATGATCTCCAGCGCCCTAATCTCCCAAGACTATGACATCGCAAGATTCCTCCTCGCCAGCGGCTCTTTCGGGGACTCGCTAAACCATGCCTACAAGTCAGACACAGAAGGCAACGCCCGCCGGTTCCTGTACAGCTTCGACAGGACAAACGAGCTCAACATCAAAGCACACCTCCTGAAAAGCTACGCGGAAGACGTCAACGGGTCGTTCGTCTCAAAGATGGAAGCCAACGGCCTATTCCCCGTGTATGTTGAGGAAGCATGGAAGAACCATGAAGCAGCTAGAGAAGCACTGAATGACCTGCTCCGCGAGTCAAAGAAGCAACCCATACCAAAGGAAGTCGTGGTAGATGCTGATGTTGGTAACCTGAGGATATATCTTGAAAACTGCTTGTCGTTCGAAAGATTCGGCCCACACGAAAAGAAAGGTCACGAATTCCAAGAGATGATCATTCCAGGGCCCTTCTATGCAAGGGCTCTGACGATAAACTACAGACGCATTCTGTTCGATATCGTTGCAGTGAATTCTCCGAGTAAACGACGGCATCAAACCGGGCGACGAGACCACAATTGGGCCAGACGTCGATCTGGCCGGCACCGATAAGATCCTGCTGTTCTGACAGCATCGGTGAATGGCGACGTTCCAGGTTTCATGTTTGATGCATCCCGTCATGGAACCACTTCGCAAGCCTAACCTGGTTCGTGTTTCCGTGCTTCTCAACTTGGACGATTCCGCGCTCTGACAACGCTGCGACTACTCTGTGCGTCCTCAATCGTGATAGACCCGCTTCTTTCGTGATGTACTTCTGCAAGTAGGTGCCTCCGTGGGCATCTAGAACATGGACGATGCTTCTTTCTTCAGCCTTGAGAGTCTTCAGGACCATGGCTGTGTTTTCTCTCCCGTTACCGTTGCCTGGCGCGTAGTAGTTTTTCATCTCAGGTAGTACCAGGAAATAGATGACCCCGACCACACTCGCTAGTACTGTGCAGAGAAACAGAAGCGAGGAAAACAGTACAAGAAATGGGAAGGTGGCGGGGAACCCCTTGGTGAGAATTTGAGAGAGAACCTCCAACGGTGATTCTGTGGGGGTAAGGAATAGGGCGAGGATGTACCCGGAGACTGCGAGTCCTGCTGCAGCCGATACGAGCATTATCAGGAGGATCTTTAGTTTCTCCAAGTCTTCTGCTCACCCCTACTCCTTCGCGCTGGTCCGATCGGTTCTCCCTATTGCGGTGGTGTTGTTGGTGCTGTCGGTGGTGGTTTCCATCTGAGAGTCATTATTCCGCCGACTATACCCAGAACTGAGCCGACTATGAAGCCTCCGAAGCCGAAGAAGCCTAGGATGCTGAAGACCAGTACTAGTATGCCCCACGTCTGTCGCTGGTTTGGCTTGAGGCGCAGCAGTACGGCTGACATTGTGACGATGATCCCACAGATGAGGCCGAATACTGCGATTGCTCCGACGAAGCCTGCGGCGAGAGCGCCGGGACCGCCCGTGTAGCCGCGTGGCGAATTGAAGTTGGTGTAATTGAGATGTGGCAGTATGACTATGCTGACGGTCACGAAAAATATGTCAACGAGTACTATCAAAGCGCCTCCTACTAGGGCTAGTATCGATGGAATGTTCGGGTATTCGACGGCTGTTTTCGACGACATTCTTGATCTCTTACCTCCAGCCCTACCACGTGTCGAAGATGAGGGAAATACGTTAGGTGAAACGATCTTGATACAACCGCTCAGATAGCCGGACGATTAGAGAAATCCGCTCGGTCGTTCTACTAGTGTGACTTAGAACATTGCTCCAGAATCCGGTTCCCAGTCAAACCAACGCGCACGACACTCTGGTGATAACGACCTTCCTCAAGGACGCGCTGGAGAAGGACTTACTGCACGCGGTATAAAGTCATGGCCAGCCAATCATAGCCCGGGGGAGATTCGAACTCCCGTCGATGGGTCTCCTGCTGGTCAGGGGTCCTAACCCACTATGTTTTTGATCTTGTCGAAGATGTCGACGGGTCTTATCGATGCTCCGCAATACTTGCAGGTTGTCTGCTTTCCCGTCTCTGGAAGTTCGAGTGGTCCTGAGCACTGTGGACACGTGAGGGAGGAGACTACTACTCCTCCTTTCGATAGGGTTTCTCGGATCGATGAGAAATCAAGGACGACTTGGACATGCTCTCTTTGCTTCTCTTTCAGTAAGCGCTCGCGTTTCTTCTGCTGGTGTCTGAATATAATTCCTTGGACCTTGGTGAAGGCACGATTGTCCTTTGCGATCTCGACGTTTGCCTTTGTCCCCCACCACAACCAAAGCTTGAGCCAGGCATCGACGTTCCTTCGAGCAGACCGCAGGACAATACATGTCTCACTGCTTCCCTGGTAAGTAACGGCAGCTACGAAACTGGTCAAGTCCTCGAGGGGCACCTCGAAGTTGAACATTCCGTTTTGAAGCCAGATGAGTCTCTCATTCGTCAGGAATAGCTGACCCGCATGTTGCGCGAATTGGACGGGCATTACTTGACCCACCAACGATTGAAGAGGAGCTGGCATTCGGACCCAGGCAGAACCGGGCCACGACCACACCAACTCCTCATTTATCTCGAGGGAGACTTTCGAGCTAAGCTGAGTAGTCATTTGTGAACGAGAATTCTTGAGAAAACCCCCGTAGGACGCATCGAAGCTCTTGTAGAAGGAGGGATAACAACTCAACCCGACGATCTCTATGCCGCGGAAATCGTACAACGAAGGTTGGACGAGACTCATGGAGGCAATACTATTGTTAGAAAGAGGGTTCGACTCCCACGTAGCTTGACACGAGTTGCACCTGAAAGCGTTGAGCGAAGAACCCGAAACATCGTAACCAGAATTCCCCTTACAAATAGGGCAGCTGGGAAACTCCCTGACAACCACGTTTCGTGCGAGGGCACGCTTCTCAGCCGACGGACCGAAAACCAACTTTGAACAACCGAATTCAGGGTCCTCCATCGATATTAAGTGCTGGGAACTGCTCGAAATCCCTACTATCCTGACGCCACATTTGAGACGAAAACAGGACGAAGCTACATCTTCGAAGTAATGGATTCCGAAGCAGACAGGCAGGCTCTTGTTGTCGCCCATGTTCTCGAAGCAGTATTTGGCCGTGGAGTCCAGAAGGTCTTCTTCATAGTTCAGAGCGTCAGAGACCAGAACTCAGTCGAGCACGTAGCTCGAATTGTCCTTGCGAACCTCGAAGATCTCAGCGGTTGGAAGAATAGGGAGAGGAATCCGATTTTACTACGTCGTCATCTCCCGTAGAGATGCGAGGTCTTACGAAAGGACGAAGGCAGTCATTTCTAAGGCACTAGCCCTCGCCCAAAGCCAGCGGTCAACTCACTAGTGAGTCCGGGAGTCATAGTGATCAAATTGATCCCGCTTTCTTACTCGCTGAGCGTGAAAGACCAATCGCTTTCTCAAGTGACACCAGGACTCTCAGGAAGAAGTGGAGAAATGGGGTCACGCTTATTGCGATGACAAGGAATGACAATCCAGAAGTCTCTTGTCTGAAGCGATGCCAGGTCATGCTCACTAGCTTCGCCCTATCGTCAAATGTCACCTTCTTCGTTGAGACATTGACGCTATAGGAGTGATGCGCGACAGAATTCCGAATGTGCCTGTTGAACGCTCGGAGCAAGACCCGCAACCTCGGCTCTTTCTGAATTTCCTTCTGAAGTTCAGCCATCGATTTCTTGGTCAAACTTACGTAGTCAACGATTTCTGGTCCCCGAATCCTGTTGAGAACGACAAGCATCCTTGCTATCTTCTCGAATGCCCCTGAATAGGTCAAATACAGCTTGGCGAGCTTGTGAATGTCTCGTGAGTCAAGGTGCCTTGTCTGGAGCCTATCCAGGGATCCATAGGCTGGCAGTAATTGTTGAGCGAAGAGTTGTGCTAGAGAAAACCCATCTTCTGATTTGGCGAATTTCGCAAAGCATTCTTGCGCGATATTGATTCTGTTCATTTTGAAGAGGTCACGTACGAGCCACCCGATTGCTTTGGAGTATCTGTTATAGGAAGCTGCAAACAGCGAGCTTTCTCTAAGTGTTAGGGCATCCTCCATCTGCTCCTTGTACCATAGCAAAGCATGCTGTTTTCTGGGAACTTTTGCAAACATGCGAAACGCCTTGTCAAGAAATAACCCCAAGCGCTCCCGTTTTTCAACCACGGAAAGCGTGTTCCAGTTAGCGCCAAAAGTATCAAACGCACTGTCAATCCAGCGCTCAGCCTTCCTGCGTAATTTGATTCGATCTTTTGAAAACAGGTCTCGCTTGAGCGGCTTGCCAAAGATTTCTGAGAAGAGTGAAAACTGTCTATTCATCATTCCGTCGACTTGATTGCGCACTTCTCTCTTGAGGGTGTCACGTTGCCCGCCAAAGCTTAGCATGGTTCGCAGAAATCTCAAATACTGAGTTGAGCTTGAAACTTTGCATCGGCAGTGCCACACACGACGAGGAACAAGCTCGACGTTTTCATAAGCTGGGACATGAAGGAATTTCGGAGAATACGGAAGCAATTATCTGGCCATATCAACAAAATGCCATTCTTGAAGTCGAATCCTCTCGAAGCCAGAGGCGCCGATTTTGATAGTGTCTTAGAGGCGTCCCTTAAGGGAATCAGAGACTGTGACATATTTGTTGGCATCTTCGGCAAAGAATACTCAGCGATAACGATTGAAGAAGCTAGAGAGGCAATCAAGACCAAAAAGCCCAGTCTCACATACGTGAAGAAAGTGCATAAGAGAGATCCTCGTCTTTCGGATTTCATAGACAAGGAACTTGCTCCCGAATTCAAGTATGACCCATTTCTTCGGAACAAGGACCTTGTTGTCAATGTGAAGAAGGACCTAGATTCTCAACTCTCTGGAATCCTCGATGAAGGATTGCAATCAATACAAGAGAGAAAGAGAGAAGCCAAGAAGGTTGAGAAACGGGCTGAAGATGAACTCTCGCAATTGCCGTTACCAACACAACAGTACATCAGTCTTCTGGCCACGGCCACGAATGATTATAGTCGCGGAATGTTCATGGAGACAGTAATCGTCTCAGCCACCGCTCTCGAAATTGCTCTTAGGAATACGCTGAAGCAGGATCGTCCACTCCGGCCTGGGCAGAGAGACGTGAAAAGCTACGGTTTGGGAATGCTCATTCTTCTGGTTCGGGAACAAGGTGTTCTACATGAGTCCGAGATGACCAGGCTTCTTTGGATAGCACAGAACAGAAATCGAGCACTTCATGAAGGATGGACTCCATCTCGAGAGGAGGCCGAGATGACGCTGAGCGTTGCAAAGAATATCCTTGCGAGACTGTCAGGACGGAGGGACAGATAGCCCAACTCATTCCAAGTATACGACGGCCCCCGGTCTTTAGCTCTGCACTAAGCTAGGATTTCGTCACTGAATCCAGCGACTCAAGAGATGTTGTAGCCGATCTCCGGCAAGAGGAGTTCAGTGAGGGTCTCAGCGAACCACATCGCATCGTCGCATCCTCAAGAAAATCGAGAAATAGGAACATGGATCCATGGACAGAAGCCTTTTGCCCGGAGCGTCTTCAATAATCCAAACGATATACCGAATGTATCTAGGGCACTATGGTAGCCCGGGGGAGATTCGAACTCCCGTCGATGGGTCTCTTCCTGGTTTTAGAGTCCAAAGCCCATCATTGGCCGGGTCATTCTCGACCCTTGCTAGTCCACTACACCACCGGGCTACAAGAGACCCGGGTCTCCGGCCAAGACCCAATAAGCCTTGTCCGCAGTCTAACCAGCAGTTTCGGGCTCGTGTCTGAGCAATAGCGGAAAGACTGCTCAACCCTGAAGATGTCGAGTCAGCTGAGCGACTGGCGTGAACGACTACACGCCAACCCATCCCGTATGGAACGGGAACTAGCAATTAGACTTCAGAACGATCGGATACGCTACCAGACCCAGGTCGAGATACCTGTAACCACGGCCGATTTCTACTTCTCGCTTGAGACTAGACCGTTGCTTGTGTTTGTCGACGGCCGGGTTCATCTTGGAACAGCGCAGATGGCGAAGGATGAAGAACTACGATTACTCTTACGGAAGAGAGGATATAGAATCCTGGAACTGTACCACGACAGCTACTCGGACAAGAAGCGAGACGAGTTGTACAATGAAATCCGGAACGGCTTACGAATCGCAAGATCGTAGAATGGCGGCAACCGATATTCAAATAAGCTCTGAACCGTACGGGTAGCTAAGGAATGCCAACGTGAAACACATCACAGTATCATTGCTGCTGTTCCTCGTTTCCCTGATGGTGTACAGTTGGATAGGATTCCTCTGGGTTTTGTACAACAGCTACTTTGCTAGTGTTGGAACAACCACAACCAACCTCAATCAGACGCTTGCATCAAACATTCAGACGGTCGTATTTCTCGCAGTTATAGGAGCGCTAGTGACGGGAATAGTCGCGTTCGTTCTCGAGAGAGGAGTCAAGCTCGCGGCAGGATAAGAAACCTGACACGCCGTTAGGTTCATAGACCAGCCCGCCAAAACGCCGGCCTAGCGGCCTAATCGAATCCCTCCAGAAACCAAGAACAGCCTGTTCTGTTCTCTGGACTCATTGTTCTAAGGGTCGGACTTAAGTTGTTCCATCGATAATTAATTGGGTGGTCGCAGAGAATCCTCCAGTGAAATCTTCCCCAAGAACGCGCTCCCGATGGACACTGATCCTCCTTATCCCGGTGGTCGCGGGAATACTTTCGCTTTTCAGTGATCCGTACAGTTACTCCCTATACCCCTCTTCCTTCCCCTTCACGGTCTCAGTCTTTTCCGCCATGCCGCTAGCAACTCTTGAATGGTTCTACGCCTACTTAGGCCGAGTCCAAAAACGGAAACTATTCTTACAATTCTCCATTGGAATCGCAGCTACCGTTGGATCAGCGTTCCACACTACAATGCTCATGGCAGCTGGACCCTGCGATCCGGGAGTATCGGGAGGCGGCTTCCCCTTGCCATGGTACCTTACCTTCTTAGGTTACACGGGACGCGGCCCCTATCCGCCGTGCCCACTCTTGGTTAACCGCCCATGGGGCGTGTTCGGAGTATTCTCTTTCCTCTTTGACACGATCTTCTACACGGCTCTTGCCATAGCCGGGATCGAATTCTATCATCGGGCCAGGGTGAGAGGAAGGCAGCGTCAGGGCAGTCTCCCTGAGAGTCCCAAGGAAGTCGCCTAGAGAACCGCCGAGGGTCCATGTCGATGATAAGATCGGCCTGATGCTGGAGAGACGGTGAAGGCGGCTATTGATAGGACCCTGTTAAGATCCTGCACGCAACAGAGCATCTAGAAAAAATGGGTATGCGTGAGAGTCTCGCGACCCAGAAACCGTTTCCTGGAAAAACTAGAGTTTCATTACTTGGACGTGTGGGACTCCGGCTATGGTTATGACCGCGTCCGGATGAACAAGTCCATTATTGATGGCCGCATCCACTACCCTTCTTCCAACAAGATTCAGCATATCAGCGCCAACCATCAGGACAACCGCTTCCGTCAGTCCTACAACTGCGCTCCCGTAGAATTTGGATTCAGGCGCTAGTTTGAGTCGTCCTTCGCGGAAGATGCGGCCCATACACTCCTCGTCGCAGCACGCCACCAGCAACCCCTTCTCCGTCTTGTAGGACATGGCGTAGACGAGGTCCAAGAAGCGCCCCTCATGTCGTCAGTATTGACGATCGCGCACCGCACGCTTCACAGACCAGGAAGGACAAGCGTCCCTCCCGGACAACCCGAGTATCAGGCCGGTGACATACAGGACAGATGACAAACCTGTTCGAGTAGACATTGATCAGCCGGTTAATCGTCTCACGCGAGAACCTGCCCTGGAAGTAGCCACGACCACCCTCATACGACCCCGCAGTAGCCATCTCCTTCGCCAAATACTTCAACACATGATGCGGATCACGGTTCAACCGATCAACAACATCAGAGAAATTCACAACAATCGTCCTTTGCCCGATTATCTGTACCATAGCGATTGGCAGCTCGAAGCGCTCGCCGGTGCCAGTGGATTGTGTAATCTTCGATAAGGCCCGGTCCAGCAAGCCGTCGTAGTCGTTCATCGATAGTGACATTAATAGTAATACTCGGGTTGGCCTATTTCAACGATATTCCGGTCGCAAACGCTTATCCAAAACCCGGACAACTCGGTCAGTATCGGAGGATGACGGTCGACTGGGAAGATGGGTAGTCTGCAGCGCCTGGCCATACGTCAACG
>Ga0209377_1000557_pt1 | contig 25197 bp, 19 predicted proteins | sample GraSoiAngelo_141_FD_185898 | JGI IMG/M metagenome (GOLD analysis project Ga0209377, IMG submission 185898) | Grasslands soil microbial communities from the Angelo Coastal Reserve, California, USA - 14_0929_12_40cm (SPAdes) (version 2) | ecosystem: Environmental > Terrestrial > Soil > Grasslands ...
CTTCCGGTCTCAACGGGTCGTGCCTATCGTCGCTACTCTTGCCTTCAGGAGGCACCACCACAGTACAGTGTAACTTTACATCAATATCTCCCGGAGTCTACTCTGTAAACGTCACTGGGTCGATTCCGTGTTCAAGCTGCTCCATAGGACACGTCTCTCACACCACCACGTTTTCAGTGACCATCAATGACTTCTCGCTCAGCATGGCACATTCAAGTGTCACAATTTACCCTGGATTTTCTGGCGTCCTCAACGCCGTTACTGTGTCTGCCTTCAACGGAACCGTCTCACTGTCAGCAACAAACCTTCCAAACGTCTCGTTCACCCTCTCTCCATCAGCGATTACCTTCATCAACGGAAACAATCTGTGTGGTTGTACATCGGAGATGGATGTCAGCTCAACAAGCTCCGCTGCCCTGGGGACTTACACTATAAACGTAACTGGAACTGTTGGATCTATAACGCACACTGTCTCGATGACACTTATCATAGCTAGTCCCGACTTTACTCTTACTCTGGGCGGTAGTTCGCAGTCCATTCCACTCGGCGGATCAGCTGACACTTTCGTCTACCTGAATGGCATTAACGGGTTCTATGGGAATGTCAACCTAGTCGTGGCATCCTCATCAAGCGCTATCGCGTGCCAGTTCCTCTCAGGAAATTCTGCGAACACCCCATTGGGGAACAATATCACGGTCAGTCTTCCTCTTGGCTCGGCAACTGTAATTCTGTCATGTACCGCTGTTGGTCCGGTAGGAGTCTTCAACGCAACGGTTACCGGCACGAGTGGCTCACTCGTCCACTCTGCGATCTTCACCGTCACGATAATGGACTATAGCATATCTGCAACACCAGTCTCGTTCAGCGCAGGATCCTCAGGCAATAGCACCGTCACCGTGACGAGCCTGCATGGACTGTCGGGCACAGTGAGCTTGAGCGTTTCTACGCCCTCGGGTCTTACTGCGTCCTGCCCAACATCTGTCAATCTGTCTTCGGGAAGCTCCTCCAGCGTACAGTGTAAGTTTACATCAACAGTTCCAGGCACCTACTCCACCAATGTTACTGGGACCCTACCGTGTATCAACTGTTCAAGCTCTGGGATAATCGTCCACTCAGCACTGTCATCAGTAACGGTCTCCACGGCGAAGCCCGACTTCATCCTCTCGGCGGATCCGGGAACGCTGACGATTCCTCAAGGGTCCTCGGCAACATCCTCCGTCAGCACTACGAGTATCAACGGTTTTGCAGGAACGATCAGTCTCGCGGCTTCCGTCTCGCCAGTTGGTCTGTCCACCAGTTTCAACCTTGGGACCATTTCTCTAACCGCTGGCGCTACCCGAGGTTCAACCCTGAACATCACTGCTTTGGGCGCTGCACCCGGCACGTACAATGTCAATGTCACAGCTACGAGCGGATCACTCTCTCACAGTCTCATAATCGTGGTCACAGTGACGAGTGTCGCCAAGCCGTCATATGCTCTAGTCGTATCCTACGAGGGATTCGTCTACAAGCTCTATCCGAACAATACACTGGTCCTCGTCGGTCAGCCGGTCAAGACCCAGCTGAGTGCTGTCGCATGGAGACCTGATGGATCATGCGCCATCATAGCCGGCAACGCTGCAGTCCTCATCAAATACGATGGGACGACCCTGATGATAGTACCGACCGGCTTGGGCACTACCATCAATCTCCTCTCCATCGCTTGGAAGCCCGATGGATCTTATGCCCTGATAGGCGGGTCTGGTGGAGCCCTACTCAAGTACGATTGTACAACGCTCACGCAGGTCTTGAACCCCTACGCCGTCTCGTACCGGGCGATAAGCTGGAATCCGAGCGGGACCCAAGCCATTCTCGTAAGCTACTTTGGACAAGTCTTCCAGTATCAATCGATCGGCCAACTGACCAAGCTCACCTCTGGCGCGAGCCAAAGCTTCGACGCTGTAGCCTGGAGCCCCGACGGGTCCTACGCACTCATCGCTGGAGACGGGGGTGGAATTCTCAAGTATGATGGAACCTCGTTCCAAGCCCTGAATACGGTTGGTGTGTACAGTTCCACGTTGACTGTACGATACGTATCGTTCAACCCTGCTGGCAACCTCGCTCTTCTCGTTGGAGACTCAGGCCTGGTCCTCACATACAATGGATCCACTCTTTCAGCCCTTCCAGCGCTGACAAGCAGCACTCTGTACTCCGTCAGCTGGTCCGCCAGCACAGCCTACACAGTCGGAGGCGCAGGAACAATGCTCACGTATTCAGGAGGAACGCTCAAGACAGCAACGACTGGAACTTTCTCGGGCTTCCGCGGAATAGCCTGGAAACCAAACTAGGCTCGAAAGATTTCGCGTGAGCTTAGATCAATCAAAGCCGCAAGAACCATAATCTTCGGCCCGCATCGTCAGGCTACCCTCGTCAGCAAGCCCATAGTGTTAGGCTAGGACGAAGCCTAACGCGTTGCAGTGATGCCATTTGCCAGCTTGTCGTAGATTCTCAGTCTTTCCAGAGCGATGTCGGAGCCGATGACCTTGTGCTCGTCGAAGAATTTCTCGACCTCACCTAGGCGACCAACCCCTACAATCGAGATGTATTCTCGCAAAATGATCGAGAACTGGGCTGTCCCTGAGTACATCTCCTCCAATTTCGCCATGTTCTTCTTGAACCATTGCCAGACCGCAACTTTTGCATCTGGGTTTGCCGTAGCGTAGAGAATTACGTTCCGCACGTCCTGTCGCTTTACCTTGCCGCTCAATGCGAAGTCGAGAGTCTTCGCGACGAGTTCAGGACTCTTGAAGCTTACCAATCCTTCCAAGTATCTTAGTCGCTCCTCGTCGGTCTCACTCTTACTGTAACGGCTGATGAGCCCGTCGTAATCGTTGGAAGATCTAGCATATCCCATTACGACGGACCGTTTCATGTCAGGCTCCACATTGGCTAGGTCCTTGAACTTCGAACTGGCCTCCTTTGCGTAGGCGTCATCTACGAGGGTAAGACGAGCAGCGACGATGCCTTTGAGAGTGGTGCTGTTGTCGTCCTTCTTGCTCTGGAAGATTTTGAGTTCGGTGTGATGGACCTTTCGTTTGATGTCGATTAGTTTTGAGGGTGCGATCTGGTAGAGAAATGCGAGTTGGTCAGATACTTCGATAGCGGGCAAGTATTCGTCCTCGTTCTCGTACCTCTCAATTAGGTCGAGGTATTCTTTGAATGGAATACGTCCTGACAGGAGGAACGCCTTGGCATCGCTGATCAGTCCCCACCGATCGAGCGGGGAAAGTCTGCCCTTCCAAACGAGGCCTCCGAGTTCATTTCCGTCGTATTGGACGACATAGAATCCCGTCTGGTCCACGTTTACTTTGATAGACCGTAGAGTTGTGGGAAGTTTGACCTCCGACCTTTTCTTGTCGAGCAACAGCGATTGCGTCTTGCCGTCAATGTTCATTGTGACTGGGATGGGCCAGATTTGCTTGGACGTCTCACCAGTGAGAAGAAACCTCTCCTGTTCAAGCGTCAGTCTACCATCGGCCAGTGAGGCTTTGACAACGGGGAAGCCTTCTTGGCTGATCCAGCCTTCCATTATCCGGGCCACTTCTGTCCCAGATGCCTCTTGGAGGTTTGACCAGAGGTCCTGGCCGGAAGCATTGCCGTACCGGAATTTCTGCAGGTAGTGCCTGACTCCGTTCTTGAAATTCTCCGGGCCAATGTAGGCCTCGATCATCCGTAGGATGCTCGCGCCTTTACCGTAGCTGATCTCGTCGAACAGTTCTTCGATCTCTTCAGGGTCATGAACCCTAGCCATGATTGGATGGGTCTTGGTTAGCGCGTCGCGGCCCATCGCGCCGGAAGTAGATGTTCGGACGAAGTCTTGCCAGACCTTCCAATCTGGATAAGCTTGGTGGGTGGATTTGAAATCCATGAATGTGGCGAAGCTCTCGTTCAGCCAGAGATCGTCCCACCATTTCATCGTCACGAGATCTCCAAACCACATGTGAGCGATCTCATGGGCGATCACATGAGCCACCGATTTCCTTGCCCGGATACTCGTGTCCTTGTCCACGTGCAGGAGAATTTCTCGGTAGGTTATGGCTCCCCAGTTCTCCATCGCACCATAAGCAAATTCTGGGACGGCTACGTTGTGGAGTTTGGGTAGTTGGAAGGGGATTCCGAAGTATGACTCGTAAAAGTCTAAGACTTTCCGAGTGGCGTCGAATGAGAATTCTGTATTGATCTTTACGGTCGGCCGATCCGCGTAGGCTGCGTACAGCTCTGTCCCCCCGTGCCTGCTCTTCTCTTGGACGAATTTTCCGACACCCAAGTAGAGAAGGTACGTGGACATCTTCGGCGTCTTCTTGAATGTGACAGTCTTCTTCTCCCCTTGCTTCGTCTCGGATTCGACCGGCATGTTCGAGATGATAGAGAGGTTAGCGTCCGTTCTGACACTGACCTTGAACACTGCCTTGAACGCAGGATGGTCCACGCAGGGAAGAACTTTGCGAGCCTGAACTGCTTCGAGATGAGTAGTGAGGATGTAGCCGTCGCCATAGGATGCCTTGTAAAACCCGGTAAAGTTGTCGGAGACCTTGCCTTTGAAATCTACTTCTAAAGGACCCGAGAACTTGCCCGTCTGAATCTCTAGAACCTTCCCGGAATGCTTGAACGGGACCTTGTTGCCACCAGATTTTACGTTACTGATCTCTTGGCCCACAGCGTCGAGGGAAACATCCCCCAAGGATTCGAGATCCACTACTACTTTGCCGCTATATTTGAGACCTGAAAAATCAACATCGAGGAATAGATCATATTCTCGGACCTCCTGAACGTTCTTCTCAGACTGAGTTGTGGCTAGCTGCAAGGGCTATCGTATTTCTACTTGGATTGACATCTACTTAAGAATCATTTGAGGACGCTACCGACAAAGCTCATATTTTCGGGTCCAGCCGTGACTCTGCGATAACGGACCTTACAATGAACAGTCGGACAAACGTTATCATCCATAGACAGAGTTTGGCCTCAAGCTCATGATCAAATTCAAGTGCAAAGATTTCCTCTTGAAGGAACGCGAGCTCGAAGCGAAAGGTGCCCATTCAGTGGACGAAATGATGAGGCGTGTCAAGATTCACCAGGAGATGAGCATAGAACGCTCAGGCTCTCGCCGGAGACGATTGAAAAGATTCGGACCTCCCTGGAGAAACAGACTCGCCCCTAGAAACTCGTCGGTCGCGCTTGCAAGCTCCATTGCGAGCCTGATCTTCGAAGCGCCTAGTTTTTGGTCCGACGCCACTACGATGCCCCCGCAATTACTCCGCCGATGACGTACGGTGCAGTCGATTGATGATCAAGTCACGGGTAGAGGCAAAACGGGGGGATATGTTTGGCACGCGTCGTTGCCGGTTACGTATGCGGAGTATGGCGCTTTGAGTTGGTTACTGCCTTTCGTCAGTCAGAGCGCCGCGTTCATCTCAGGGAGAGCTTCAGACATACTCGCTGGGACGAACGGAGGTTAGACCCGAACGTCATCGCTGAAGTTTGCGCGTCCACTCTACGAGGCTTGAGAGAACATCTCGCAGGGTCTGAAGAGTCTCCTCGTCTGTCAAGTGCAGATCTTCATTGAATTTGTCTTTAGCATTCGCGACCAATAGCTGAGGCCTATTGATCGGGTACATGTTTAGGTCGATCATGATCTGTCGAAGGTGAAGCTGGGCTCTCGCTCCTCCTCGCAGCGACGTTGAGGCGCTGATGATTGCAGCAGGTTTGCCGCTCCACGAAGCGTCTCTGGGAGGCCTGTTGCCCCATTCGATCGCGTTCTTGAGAACCGCGGTGACGGAATAGTTATGCTCCGGGGTAGCAAACAGAATTGCGTCTGCACCTCGAATCTTCTTCTTGAATTCCTTGACTTCCTCGGGTATCTCATGCTCAAGATCCTGATTGTACAGTGGTAGTCGTGAGACGTCAGCGACCTCGAGAGTTGCGTTCTGTGGGAGAAGCTGATTTGCCGCTTCGAGCAGAGCACTGTTGAACGACATTTTCCTTCCGCTACCAGATATACCGAGAATTGCGACTTTCGAGGGCTGCTCCATACTATTTTTTCCTGTCGACATTAGACCAACATCTAGTTCTATACAATATCTATGAAGTGACCATCCGTGCGCAGATGCTGGTCAACAAATACATTCATCAGATGATCAACAATGAGACCTAATCATGGTTGACCGGAACGAACTCTTCGAGAACTTGAAGACGTGGATAGTGCAACTTCCGAGCGTGACCCAAGCGACTCACCGCTTCGGAGGAACAGAATTCCAAGTCGAAGGGCTAGAATTCATGCACCACCACGGACCATCCTTCCTCGACATCCGCCTCTCAAGGAGTGACCAGGCGACAGCCTTGAAGAATGGGACGGCTCTCCCTCACAGATTCGCTCCTCAGGCTGGATGGGTAAGCTTCAGGATCGAGAAGGCGGAAGATCTCGACGCTGCCAAGAGACTCATCCAACTCGCATATGAAAACGCGAAGGCCAGCATGGAAGCCCACAGAACAAGGAGACGCCAATCGGGAAGTTTGGCGACACAGTAATCGCCACCTCGTGAACTGGTGGCGAGAGTGAAGTTGATTACCCCCTACGGGAACGGGTCTGCCTCTATGTCAGAGAAGCTTCAGGGAAGAGAGTCGGGCCAGAATTGGGAAGGCTCAGCCGGCCAGGCAGCGCAGGCGGAATCAGGCAAAATCCAGCCAAAACAGCTTCTCATTCTGCTTGTCCTGAGTCTCTCTCTCGCAATAATCGTCATTGACGCTACGATAGTAATCGTGGCTCTACCTCAAATCCAACGAGACTTCAACATCACCCTAAAAGACCTGGAATGGATCACCTCTCTCTACGCGCTCATCTTCGGCTCATTCCTCCTATCATGGGGGAAACTGAGCGATGAGTACGGCAGAAAACTGATCTTCATGGCAGGAATCTCTACGTTCATAGTTGGATCCATTATCGATGGATTCTCACTCAATCTGTCCCAGATGCTTGTGGGTCGGGTCATACAGGGATTCGGAGCAGCAATGGCCTCACCCTCCACCCTATCGATCTTGACGACGACGTTTACTGGCAAATCCCGCAATGTAGCCTTCGGCATCTGGGGCGCAACCGCGGGAGCGGCAGCGGTTCTAGGGCCAGTCTTAGGTGGATACTTTACGACATACATTTCTTGGCGGTGGGCGTTCTTCATCAACATTCCAATAGGGATCGCGGCTCTCGCCGGAGCTGCGTTCGTTATCAAGGAGACCCGGTTCAAGGATCCAAAATATACAACTGACTATGCTGGGCTAGTCTTGATCACCGCCGGCTTGGCTAGTGTGCTATTCGGCCTTATCGAGGCCCAGACTTATGGTTGGGTTTTTCCTAGCCAAGAGTTCTCTGTCGACGGCTTCTCATGGCCGACCTCATACCCGATATCGCTTCCCCTCCTCTCGATAATAGTCGGGATCATTCTACTGGCCATATTCACTCTCTACGAGATTCGCCGTGCAAGGAAGGGAAGAGTGCCTCTCTTTGATTTCAGCCTGCTCAAGTACAAGGGCTTCCGGTATGGACTATTCACCGTAACGATCGTCGCCATGGGCGAGTTTGGAGCAGTCTTCATCATCTCAATATTCCTGCAGACTGTCAAGGGACTGTCCGCGATAGATGCGGGCCTCACATTCCTGCCGATGGCCATCTCAGTGTTCATCTTTGCCCCAATCGCCGGTATTCTAGCCACCCGGTTTGGACCCAAGTGGATTATCACCACCGGCATGGTTCTAGAAGCCACTGCCCTCTTCAGCATGTCCCAGATCGTCAGCATCTCCAACCCGGTATACTACCTCTACCCAATCCTTGTCATCTATGGCGCTGGAGTTGGACTGGCCATCAGCCAGGTTACAAGCACGGTCTTGATGAGTATACCCTGGCAGAAGGCGGGCGTAGGATCAGGGGCCAACAACACAGTCAGACAGATAGGGTCAGCCTTTGGAATCGCCGTAATAGGCGCTATACTGGTAGCTCAGATATCCGCCGTGGGACAGGCCGAGCTCGCAGCCAGTACGGTCAATTTTGGCCAGATGGGAATCGCCACCTTGAAGGCAGCCTTCAATTCGGGATTATGGGGAGGAATAGACCCATCACTCATCGCCAGCTTTGGTACCAATTGGCTTGCTGCGAGAGGTATCATCTTTGACGCGCTTACTCAGGGAACCCGTTGGGCTGCATTTACAGCAGGCATCTTCGTCTCGATGGGAGCTCTGAGCTCTCTCCTGATTCCCGACCCGAGGCCGAAACAACAGAACAAAGTGGCTCCAAAAGTCATGGTTGAGGAGTCTCAAGCAGTTGGAAAAACCCTTGGAGCAATCGTGATAGGTCAGTTCCTCGCGATACTCGGTCTGTCCGCAGCTCTGTCCTCAGAGTACCAGTCAAACCCGTTCATGCAACAATGGTTCTCCAGCTACGCCTGGCCCCTCGGCTATCTTCTAGGCAATTATCTCGGCTCCATGATGATCGGGATCATTGGAACGATCCTGATCTTATGGAGACTAGTCATACGCTAAGAGCTTAGAGAAGTGGAAGTATGAGAATTAGTCTGGCCTGGCAACTTCCGTCCAGGTGGATCCGCAGTAGCGACAGTCGTGATATCTGAAGGAGGAGACAAACTCAGGCCGTGTGTAGATGCACGGGCTTACCTCTCCGCAGATTGGGCAGAAGTGATCCGTTTCGTATAGCCTCTGAATGGGTTGCTCGGGGCTAGCGCACTTGACCCAGGGCGCGTTCGATGTGTTGCTTATAGACGGAAGCTGGATACGCCCCCACAATACTATCTTCGACACTGCCGTTCTCGAACAGCATTATTGTCGGGATGCTCATTATTTCATATCTGGACGCTACTTCCTGGTTGGCGTCGACGTCGACCTTGACGAACTTGACTTTGCCTGCGAACTCGTTCGAGAGGGCTTCAATCGTCGGAGCTATCGCATGACATGGTCCGCACCAGTCTGCGTAGAAATCTACGAGAACTGGGACGCTGGATTTGAGAACTTCGGTGTCGAACTCACCGTTGTTAAGGCGGATTACTTTTCCGTTAGTCGTTTCTTTGGTCATCATAGAATACAGCATGGGCCGGACAGGATATAAACATATTGATGAACATCTATATCATCATTCGGAACGATTATGGCTGAAGATATCCGAGAGATTGGATAGATGCATATCGAAACGTTAATAGTTTCGTTAAACCTAGTTGGTCTGTGATGAAGCTCGCTACCGAGGATTTCGATCGTATCAGCAAGGCCCTGGCTGACCCACAACGTTGTGCAATCCTGCAGAAACTTGCAATGACAGGGAAACTGAACTGCTCGGATGTCGGTGCTTTTTTCGACGTCTCGCAACCCACGGTTTCTCATCATCTGAAGGAACTTGCCACAGCTCACGTCGTCGAGAAAGAGAAGCAAGGCCAGTTCTGCTTCTATCACGTCAACAATGAGGTCCTTTCCGCGTACGTCTCGGAACTCCAGCGTCGATTGGGCTTGAACGCGATTCTAGCAGCGCCGCGCGCACGCTAAACAGAACATATAGACGTTCATCAATGCGTTTATATATTCAGAGTTCATTACTGATACCATGACTCAATATTCGGAACCGTGGTCATTACAAATAGTAGTAGCGAAGGAATTCCCAAGAAATTATCGCTCGTTCATCCATCGCGGGAAAAAGAACCGGAATGAACAGTCGAACCTCGAGAAAATATACTCTGAAGAAGTGGAGGTCGCCCGGCGACATCCTCATCCTGCTGACAAAACGGGATTCAGCTGACGGTCCAGACTAAAACTACGAGATCAATGTCTTCGGGCAAGCCACGCGGGTCAGAAGTCGTTTTGTCTCCCTGTATTCTGATCCGTTTTCGGCGATAGAAGGAAGACTTTGAAGGTGTCTAAGCGATGGTAGAGACAGGAAGCCCGGCACCTAGATTCCGACTCCAGACGAGCACTGGAGAGTACGTTAGCCTCGAAGATTTCCAAGGAAAGAAGAACGTCGTCGTCTACTTCTATCCGAAAGACTTCACGAAAGGATGCACAGCAGAGGCCTGCGAGTTCCGCGACTCATACGAGGAGTTCAAGAACCTCGGGGCTGAAGTCATCGGAATAAGCAACGATGACCAAAAGTCGCATGACGCCTTCGCGGCGCAACACAAGCTTCCCTTCATACTCCTGAGCGACCCAGACGGATCGGTTAGGAAGTCCTACGGCGTAAAGAAGACCTTCGGATTGGTCCCAGGGCGAGTAAGCTTCGTCATAGACAAGGGGTTAATCGTAAGACACGTCTTCTCGTCCCAGTCCAGGGCGACAGCGCACGTGGGCGAGGCGTTGGCCGTTTTGAAATCCTTGACTTAGTTGGAACTAGTTGTCCGGAGTGGAGCATGCTTGCTAAGGAAGATTCAACTCTACGGCCGCATCAAATCCTGCGTAATATTTCTTGACGTCAGTTGCCCCATGCTTCTTCCTGAACTTGTCGGCTACGGAGGCGACCCTCTTCGAGTCGCTAATCGTGTTGGCAGGAAGTTCGAGCGATATCTTCCCAGATGAAATCTTGATTCGTCTCGATTTCAAGACGTTCTTGTACCATTGATTCTTCGAGCCTCGGACAGGCATGAGAAAGAGGGTCTTTCCTTCCCGGACGAACCATACTGGCGTCAAGAATTCTCGTCCCGATTTCCTTCCGGTAACCGTGATCTGTAGTTCCACTGAAGAATCGAGAGCTTTCTGGATCTCTGAGCTGTTCATGAGAGATCATCCCATCTACCATAATTTAGTCGTTGCTCAAGCGGATCATCGTCTCCAGATTTGTTGAGAAAAAGTCTTGCAGTCTCCTGATCGTGTCCAATCACTATGAATTGAAGGGGTTGGGTCCCTAAGGTCTATAGGCTAGTGACATTCCTATCCTAGTGCACGCTGATAGGAGGTGTACTAGGCCGATGAGTCGTAGTTCGTATGGCAGTCCTCGGACGATGCATAAAGTAGTCTGCTCTGACTGTGGCAAGGAGACGGAAGTCCCCTTCCAGCCCACAGAGGGAAGACCAGTCTACTGCCGGGACTGTTATCAAAAGCACCGCAGGTACTAGGAATCCCTAAACTAGGGGCCTAGTCCACCCCCTTTCTTTTTTATCGATGCCTAAGTTCTGGCTGGGCCTCGAGCTTGGCCAGATATCATTCTCATTAGCCGTTCCTACATCTTAAATCCCGAACACTCCTGAAAACGTCGGCCGATCGAAAGTGGCGGACCCTATCCTACTCGCCAACAATCTCTGGGTAATTATCAGTGGCCTACTCGTCTTCACCATGACGATCTCTGTAGGATTCTTGGAAATAGGAGAACTCGGTTCAGATCTAGAGATAAGTCTCCTGAAGACCATGCTGATCACTGGCTCAGCTCTGTTCTTCATGGCGCTAGTCGGATTCAATACCGCCTTCGCGCCAACAATCAACGGCGTCATAGGCAATCCCCTCTACACAGGACTGTTTCTAGGAGGCTCATCGATTAACGTTAGCGGCCTTCTAACCGGTGCCTGGTGGTCCCAGCAAAGCACAGGACTAACGATCGGGACATACTTCCTTTTCGAAACAGCATTTGCTTCAGTCACGCTCGCTCTTGTTGGAGTAATCGTATTGCGAAAAATGAAAATGCAAGCCTTCTTTGCATACTCCATCGTCTACTTCATCATCATCTGGAACCTGCCGGCAGCATGGATATGGAATCCGACTGGCTGGCTCGCCCAGATGGGCATGGCTGATTTTGCTGGAGGACTAGTAGTTCATGGAGCCGCTGGAGCAGCGGGCCTCGGAATTATCCTTCAGATCTGGCGAGAGGAGAAGAAGAGAGGGCTCGCAACCAGCCCGCAGGTACCGACCAAACTCAACTTGCCCTGGCTCACTTTGTCGATACTCCTTCTCTGGGTGGGATGGTTCGGCTTCAACCCGGGAAGCGTCCTCGCTTTCAACAATGAAGCAATGGTGGTCGTACTTACAACGTTCCTGGCCGCAGCTTCCGCCTTCCTCTCCGTGATGCTCCTCAGATATCAGATGACGAAGGAGATGCCAAGCCTGATCTACGCCGCTAACGGGGTCTTGATGGGCCTCATTGTCATAACGCCACTTGCTGGATTCGTTAGTCCTCTTAGCGCCGTCATCTTGGGACTGCTTGGCGGACCACTCTATTTGATCGGGGAGAAGTGGTTTGGAAAATTCAAATGGTTCACAGATCCCGTAGGATTGTTCCCAGGACACTTGCTGGGAGGAACATTCGGGGTCCTGATGATTCCATTCTTTGCTCAGAAAGCCTTCGTGTCAGCATTAGCGAGCCTCACATTCCAGAACGGAAGCTTGGTGCCCCCGTCACTGCCGGACGGGCTATTCTTCGGGGGCGGAGTCTCTGCGCTGAACCAACTCGGGATAGAGGCATACGGGATTATTGTGGTTATGATTAGCGTCTTCATCCTATCCTACGCGACCTCCTGGCTGATTTCAGTCGCGATGCATGGGATCACTAACAGTACAACCAAGAACTGACCCCCTGTTCAAGAAGTCAGCTGGTTCGTTCAGCCTCAATGATTACCATCCCGCCGAACAGGAACTCGTGAAGCCTCGCCGAACCGAATTTCTGTTCAGCCCAACGAGTGACGCTACGATTTTTCCCTAGCTTATGAAAAGTTGGAACAATCATTCGAAAGGGATTTTCCTTCGTTCGTCCGCTGATGAAGAATCTTGCAATGATCGGCATGATCACGGCGACATAGAGCGCAATCAGTTTTTGTCGGAACAGCCCGTCAGGTTTTCCGACATCGACTATCTCCAGCCGACCCCCTAGATCCACCACTCGGGCAAACTCTACCAGGGACAACGCTTTGTCGCGAACATCTCGATAAGAGAAACATGTCAGGACCCCGGAGAAGGCAGCGAGACGGAAGGGAAGGTTTTCCGCTACACCGAGCACCGGATGGAAGCGGGGTCCGAGCGCAGCCTTCGCGTGTTGCAGGAGGACTTGCGATGGATCGAGTCCAGCAATTTTCTCGAACCCATCTTCAAGCATCATTCTACTACCTGTCCCAGGGCCCGTGCCTGAGTCCAAGATCCAGTCCGTTCTGTATTTTTCCAGTCGACGGATTGCTCTCCGCCTGAGAGGTCCAGCGAGGCCCATCGAAATTATTTCGCTAATCGACTCGTAGAATGGAAGAGCGTGTTCGATCGCTCTAACCACAGCGTTCCACTCGTCTGTCGTGTGAGTCGAGGAGTGTCCCCGGATTGATTTCTATGGAATCCAGTCCTTAAATAGCCGGTCAGCGAAAACTAGTATTGGAAATCGCTAGTTCATCATCGAGGTTAGAATTTTGGACGTTGACGTATCCCCCAGCAGCATCGGCGTCTCCGAGGGACTTGACCGCAGCTTCAACTTCTCTGAAGTCTTTCAACTAGTCAAGAAATCTGTCAAGAGCAGTCTCGGAAAGAGACGAACAGGGTTGATGCTGGGTCTTGCTGATCTGCCAGAATATATTGGTGCCTTCCACCAGATGGGGTCAAATTTTATCGTCATGAACAGAAGCCTACTCGACCAGGTAACACACATCGCGAAGGATCGTCAAACCCTCAACGCCTACGTCTTCTACACTCTACTCCACGAATACCTGCACACTCTAGGTTATGTTGATGAGGGTGAGGTGCGACGGTTGACCCGTCAGATCTGCGCTAGGGTCCTAGGACTCGACCATCCGGCTACAAAGCTGGCCATAGATGGGCCGGCGGTTATGTTTCCCGAACTCACTTTCCAGCACCACGGAGAGCTCCGGTCTCGGAGACTTCCCAAGTTCGAGATCGTCCGCGAGTTCGAGAGAGAATACAAGAGCTACGTGGCATAGTCGCGAGACACCCGCCCGATTTCTCCTCATAAAAATTTCAAGGCATTCTCGGCTATGGGTAGCGCCAAGGCTCTATGCTGAGGCGGTAACTGGGCCGGACCAGCAATGGCTGGGGATGAGTTCTCTGAGTTTTGTGGCAATCATAGGTGGGTATTTCTTTGGCATGAACACGGTCATCGGACCGTTGCTGGAGGCGATCTTGAGCTTGGTCTTGGTAAGTTCTACCTGACTCATGTTTTCGTACGGTATCTCCATGTCCCCGCGGGTGACCGTCATCAGACTGTTCTCTCTCTGTATCCTGTCTCTTCTTCGCTGGCTCACAAGCTCTCCCACAGAATAACCCGTGAGGCCTCCGACAAGGCCCCCTATGATGGCAAAGACCAAGGCCACCGCCATGATTCTACCTCTCGAGGCTAGCTTCTTCATTATGAGCTTGGTGTCGGAGAATACGAGTTGGTAGGTGCCGGATCGGGAACTGGCCTTGTCAACGATTAGCTTGACGGGTCCACTAGGTTCAGGTTGAAAGATGAGTCCAGGAGATCTTGGTGTGATTATTCCGAGGAGGATGTTCAGGAGACCGATAGCCCCGATGATCTCAATAGGGTAGCCCAGTCCGATCCATAGGAACAGCCCGAAGATGATGATTCCCAGGCCGGTAAACACTATGATCGTTCGCATCGCTACAATTCTGTCCTGGTTTGATTCAATAAACGAATTGATACCGACCAATCGACTGGAGCGGTAAATGTTAACGGGACGAGCTAGGTGCCTCTCATGATCTGGCAAACAAACCCTCAATAATGCGGTTATCGGACCAGGTAGGTCGTACCTGGCTACTTAGTGCAAGAATCTCATCCAAACATATCAGGAAAGTCTGATTTTCGAGCGAGAAACGCACTGAGAGCTTCGGGCACAATTCTACTACTTGGAGGCATAGGATTCGACAAATTCTAAGTTCATGCTCATGGTCAGCCCCGAGACGTTTCGTAGACTTGAGGCGAAGGCGAAGAAGCGGGGCGTCAAAATCCAAGAGTTGCTTAGGGCCGTGGTCATACCTGAGTGGCTACGGGTGAATGAATAAAATCAGACGAAAACGATATTCGAGTGATTCCCATCCTCTACGAAAGTGGCTATGCCTATTCTCTGTTCGGGGTCCGTCTATAGTTTCCACTGCCCGGGACGGGCGTTTCAGGCATGTGAATCTCCGCCGATGTAGTCTAGGAATCCTTTCAGCTTCCAGTAAGCATCAAGAAATTCTAGCCCTCGATGGGTAATGGAGTACCCGGAGTCCTCTCCGGTTTGCATGAGGACCAGGCCCGATGAGGATAGATCCTTGAGATAGCCCTTGGTCCGATCGACAGGTAGGCCCACGGCATAGGAGACCCGTGTTATTCTGGTCAATCCCTTCCGTTTCAACGCTTCTAGTATCTCGGCGTAGATGTCCATCCGAGACCGTTTAGCAGGCTGCAACTTCTCAGAGGGGCGCCCTGGGTAGGTCGTTGACCTTGGAGGCTGGTTTTGCGAATTTTACGTCGGGTGAGGCTTCGATAGTGTCCGTGTAAAGGACCTCGCCTTCGACGTGGACTCCTGCCTCGATGACTCCTTCTCTGAAATAGAGGTTCCGCGCTCTTGACCCGTGTTCCATTGCTAACGTGTCCGCGTAGACGTCCTCGATTCGGCCGCCGTGTCCGACGCTCACTTTTCGTGCGACGATGGGTCCGCTCGCTCTGGATCCGTGTCCTAGCTCGACAGTGTCTCCTTTTGTTCCCTTGATGGTCTTGAGGTCTCCGCCCACTTCGATACTTTTCTGGGCGATGATCTGATCTGCTTCCATGGAGCCGCCGACCTCCAGGGAGTCGAGTCTGAGTTCTGCACCGATGTATGCTCTGCCTCCAATGTCCAGGTCCTTTTCCAATGTGAGGCTTCCGGATACTCGTAAGAGTCCTCCGACGTCCACCTCAACCCCTTTTCCGTTTCCGTTAATCGATGCCATGCCTCCCACGTCTAGAGAGTTGAATGAGAGGTCGGCTTTGCTCTCGAATTTTCCTCCCACATCAATGTCTCCCCCTTCGCCGCCTTCCACAAGTGTCGCGAGACCGCCTACGTCGATCTTTGAGAATTTTAGCGGCTTGGTCGATTCGAATTTTCCACCTACATCCACATCCTTTGAGACCTCTCCTCCACCGATCCGTGCCATTCCTCCGACATCGAGCTTTGTGGATTTGACCTGTCCGGCTATGTCGACGGTGCCTCCAACATCCACCTCTTCGACATCGGCTGTTCCCTGGACTTTGAACGAGCCGCCTACGTCCACTTTCTTTCCGGAGATGGTTCCTCTGACCTCGAGGACTCCTCCTACATCAAAATCGTCGGCCCGGGCGTTTCCGCCTATCTTCAGGGCTTTGTCGACACTAACGGTAGTTGCTTCGAGAGACCCATCGATCGCAAGCTGTCCGTCGTCGACCTTTACTTCGCCTTTGGCGTTGAGATCGCCCTCGATTCTGATTTTTCCGTGGCGAGCTGAGAACTCTGAGCATGACAGGCCTCCATGGAACTCCGCGTCTCCATCACAGGATACTCGTCCCGTTACTTGGATTACCTTGTCTTCTGATTCTATTCTTGCTGCCTGGCCGACTCGTAGGTCGCCCTCGACATGGCCAAGCTTGGCTGTCGCGCCGCTGTTTACGGAGACATCGCCCATTATCTGGTGGCCCTTATCGAGTAGCCAGTCTTAGATTGTTGGTCGTAAGCCAGTTCTTGGCGGTCGCTTGCTCTATTCTCTCTTGGTCTATTTTGACGTGACACATTTCTCGTCGATCGCTCTATGTCTCGCCGCGGCTTATAACGGCCGTGCACGTTGAATAGTCACCAGAAGTGATTACAAGCAAAATTTTCGGAGAGATGCTCGAAACAGGGAAAGCGCAGGCTACTGCGAATTAGTAAGACCGCCGTGTGAGCCTCGGATTGCAGACCAGATTGCAATGAGGGAATATACTCCTCCGAAATAGGTCGCTATCCTACCAGTCCAAGCAATCGGATCCCCAACAGTTCTACCGAAGTAGAATGCGGCCAATCCTATTGTCGTCAATGCCAAGGCCATCGAGTACCAGAACAAGATTCCCGATCTTGAATCATGATATAGCCTCATGAAAAGGATGGAAGACGTTGCGAACAGCAAGAGTCCCGCCGCTACAACGACCTGCCTCAATACAGTAGAACCAGCTCCAGGAACAAAGAAGGCAGGAGTTGCGCCTACAAGCGCGAACACTGTCAGTGCTGAAAGGAAACCGACTGCGCCACCGTAGGCTAGAAGTAACTTCGTTTTGCGCCACTTTGAGTCTCTGGATGAACCTGCACGCATCGTGGTCGTAGCGCTTGCGATATAGAAGAGTGAGGCGAACAGGGCACCTGAGTTACTGATGGTCACCGCAACATTCGGCCCGCCTGGAGGGCCAAGCAACCAGCCTGCTACCACGCTTGCGAAACCCCAGGCCAGAGTCCCGCTACCTAGCAAGAGAATGGTCCGCGAACCTCCAGACAGATAGCTCTTCAGAGAAATGTAGGCGACCACGACCGCAGTTCCAAAAAGGAACAAGGTCTGTAGCGTCGCGAAAACCAATAGTGGGTTGAAGGCTACACTCGCCGCCACGCTGGTGGGCAGAATCACGTCAAATATTGCGATCAGCGCGACAAAAATCGGCACAGGAGCTACTCCAATGCGTCTGGTCGTATTAGGGGGAATCAAACTCAGATTCCTTGCCAAGGGCAGAGGATGGAGATTTGGTTGAGTGACGTCTTTCCAAACACTCTCTCTGTGGCTATTGCTTATGTTTCGTCCTTGTGAACGCGGTGTCCCAAGCTCCAGCAACTTCTTGTGTCAATGATCTGTGCGGGGAACCCGTTATGATCCCTTCATATCCTAAGAAAGGCGCGGCGACTCTTAGCCCGTGACCAGTTATCTCGTATTCTCTCAAGCGCTTGTCATGATCGCTCCCTCTCATCTTCATTATAGCCAGGGCTTTCTTCATCGAAGAATTGATCTCCACGAATTTCAACAGGACGAGGCAGTCGATGAGAAAACTCATGCCGATTTGTGTAACCGCATAGGAACTCTCTGGCCCCTGTTGGGCTTCCCAGATCACTAGGGGGCTTATTCCCCTTGTCTTGATGTACATTAGTATCCGGTAGGCTTCCTTGCGAAGATCGCCCCTTGGCACATACATTTCCAAATGGTTGAGAGAGTCGATTACCATTCTTCGCGGCTGTAGTTCCTTGATCGTTTCTCCGAGTAACTGTTCTTCTCCCTCAGGATCCAGGAGGAGATCGGGGCTTGTACATACGACCCTCAGCTTGTTTTCGGACTCTAGCTTTCTTAGGTCCCAGCCGAAGTTTTCTGCATCACGATAGATCTGGTCCGGGAGTTGTTCGAAGGTGAGGTATACTCCAGGCTCGCCGAACTGGGTTGCACCGTTCACGAGATATTCCAGGGCGAGGGTGGTCTTTCCGGTTCCCGCGCTTCCGGCTACCATTACCGCGTCTTTGTCCATGAATCCTCCTCGGAGCATCTCATCCAGCTCAATGATTCCGGTCTTGTTTCGGGCCATCCCTAGGCTTCCTTTTCTGCATCGTTGACATCTGTCGAGGTTAACATGTGGAAGAGTTTGTTTTCGATATTCATTTTCTTAAGACTCCTCTTTGGAGCAAGGAAAGATCCTTCCTTGCAAGTCTCATAGAGGTTTCGAAGTCGAGCTCGTTGCTCGATGTGTAGTGAAGATTCAGCTTCTGGAAGAGCTCTTTCACTATCATCCGTTCCAATGTCAAGGCTCCGAATCCGAAGTAGAACTGGAGTTCTCGGTGAAACTCGCTGGGCTTCTCGGCGTAGGTCTGAAGAGTCTGTTTGAGAAGCGGCACGAGTGTTTGCATGACTGTTTCTCCGAGAGTATTGCGCAAACCGTCTTTAACTGACTCTTGAAATATGCTGGAGAAATCCGATTTGAAGTCCAACCATTTCTCGTCCAAAAAAGTATTCAGAGTCTCTAGCGAGTTAATGAAAAGCGGTTCCAGTGGCGATTAACTATCTCGTTACTGATGCAGGACAGATTTAGGGACATGAAGGCGTCTGGTCGGAAGAGGTTTCAGCCTTGGTGCGTATCTCTTTGCGTCCAAAGCAGGTACAAGAAAGACAAAGTGAGAGAAGGACCTCGAAGCTCAGGCCTTGCCATCCCAAAATGTCGGTCGGAACTTCGAGTCGGAGAATCTCTCAACCGAGAAAAACCGCGATGATAATACGGTCTGCAAACAGATTCTAGAGTCAGATCCAACAATTAGGGTCGCCGCATTCATCGAAGGAGCAGAGGTTACAGGCTACGCGGAAACCCCGAGGACAAAGAATGTCCTTAGCCGGAGTATTGACCTTCGCAAGAAGATTGGGTTCTGGGTAAGTATTATTACAGAGATGGCGAGGCAGACCGACGAGTTGTTTGGTAGCACAGAGTACGTGCTTATCACACACAAAGGGTTGAAAATGGTGACAATTCCTTTGTCCGCAAGAAGGTCTCTCGGCCTCTCGCTTGATCGTGCAGCAGACACAGAAAAGCTCATTCTGAAGATAATGACAAAGTTTGATCTCGCATCAAGCAATTGAACATCCAAGCAACCGAATCTAACAGCATGAGTTTTTCAACGAAGAAGGAATGAATCTTATCCGCTGATTTCTCTAAAATATGATCGATTGAGATCGGGAATTAGGTCCCAAGTTGGGACTCCTAATTCTGCTTTTGATGAGATGCGGTCATGCTCTAAATCGCTTTCGGTCCGTGTTACCCAATTGGTCACGCCTCCAGGCGGTGGATGATCTGCCTCGCGCGATGCTGTGAGAGGAGGAAGACTATGAGAAACGATGAGGTAGACAGAATCACGAGGAAGGGAACAGTTAGCTTGAACGCGTCTAGGTATGAGGTCGGTGATAGTTCACCGTTGAGAAATCGGTAGAAGAAGAGTCCGAAGAGCGAGATGCCAACGGTGTTTCCGATCTGAAACGAAGTAGAGACTACGCCTGAGGCTGCGCCCACATCTTGGCTGGGAACTCCTGATAGGATGACCCCGAGTAGAGGTGAGAACACAAACCCCCCTCCAGCTCCCAATACTAACAGCGGGGGCGCTAGTTCGTACAGGTTGAGGCCTATCCCGTACGAGTTGAGAGTGTATATTATCCATCCCAGACTTGCTGCTTGCAGAATGTATCCGAGGCCAAGGGCGCGACTTCCGAACTTTCGGATCACGCGCGGCCCGAGGAGTGAAGTTGTGATGAAGCCGATGTTGATCGCGGTGAATGCCAGCCCCGAAGTTATGGGTGAGAAACCGAGGCCTGACTGCAAGAACTGGACGAGGGTGAAGTAGAGCCCGCTGGCTAAGACGTAGAACATGATAGTCAATGGTATACCGACCGCGAACGACCGGTGCTTGAACAGGTCCATGTCGATAAGCGGGTCTTCTCCATTCTTTGTCCTCCTGATCTCGTAGATGACGAAGAGGGCTAACACTGGGAAGGATAATGCAAGGAGCGTTATCATCCAATTCGGCCAGCCAATCTGCTGACCCTCAGCGAGAGGGAGGATCAGTGAGACTAGGAATAGGGATATGAGTCCTACACCCGGCAAGTCTAGTTTGGGTGCTCGTTCTGCTCTGGAAGGCCGAAGCACCAGAAACCCGGCCAGAACCCCGAAGATGCCGATGGGTATGTTGACGAGGAAGATAGGTCTCCAAGAGAGACCGGCCAAGTTGAGTTGTATGAGGAGTCCTCCAACGATGTTTCCTGTGATCCCGCCTATGCCGCTGACGGCGGCGAAAAGGCCCAGCGCCAAGGCTCGCTCGGACCCTTTGAAAGTTACCTGAATGATCGACAATACCTGAGGATACATGAGCGCCGCACCGAGGCCCTGAAGCGCTCGTGCTGCGACGAGAAATGGGGCTGAGGATGCGTAGCCTGCGAGGGCTGAGGCGACGGTGAAGACTGTCATGCCAAAAAGGAAGATTCTTTTCCGGTCCAGAATATCCCCGAGACGCCCTCCCGTTATCAGGAAGACAGCATAGACTAGCGAATACGCTGATACTACAAGCTCAAGATCAGATACGCCAGCTCCGAGAGTAGTCTTGATCGAGGGGAGGCCCTGAGTCACAATGAACACGTCCAGAATGGCCATGAACGAGCCGACCAGTACAACCCCGAGAATCAGCCAACGCCTCCGAAGAGCCAGGGCCTCGGCCGTCTCGGCGGCTCTCCGCGGCTGGGGCAGCTCGAGTTTGGTCGAAAGGCTAAGGCTTTGCGGTTCGAATCTGGACTCGGCCTCTGCCAGTCTTCCGGCTGAGACTAACCCGACGAGTCTGAAGAGGTGGCATCGCCAGCAAGAGCATGATGCCAGATGGTGACCTATCCCCTTCTTGTCTAGCCATTCCACTCGTGGGTCACCTTGATCACTTCGCTGATCTGCTCCTTTCTAGTGACGCATCGTCCGCTTGTTGCTGTTAATGATTTTCTCCTCGAACCCATGTGAAGACGGAGAGAGTGTCGGTCGCGAACACCAGAGAAGGCAACAGTCTAGCGGTTTTGGGTCCTAGATCGATGGTAGAACTGCGGTTTCCCGGCCGATCTTCATCTGTCCTCTAGGATTTCCGAGTACACAGCCTGTTACCATTCACGGTTACCATAATCGTTACCAGCGGAGAAATCTCAAAATCAGTTGCTGCTCGCGACACAAAACTGCTGTTTGCAGGAGTTCTGTGCGCAGAAATTGTTTGCTTCTAGCCGCAGCCGCTGGTGTTGCCGCAGTTGAGACACTTGTAGCAGGAGCCTGCCCGAACCATTATCATGCCGCAGTTGTCGCATGCTGGCGCGTCTGACTGCGGATCGAACGTCAATAGATCCGGCTCTAGACGACTCGTGGATTCGTGTCCCACGACTCTCTGTTCTGCTGGCTTCTGGGCTGGCTCGACGAGCTTTGCTTGAGTCTCATGGTTCTCGACCATCGTCTTCGCCAGACCCATCGCGTCCTGGTCCTCTTTCGACAGATACTTTAGTCCGAGATATCTGAAGATATAGTCGACCACGGATTTGGCGAATCTGATCTCTGGATTGTTCGTCATCCCCGCCGGCTCGAACCGGGTGTGGATGAACTTGTTAACCAGGACCCTCAACGGAACGCCGTACTGTAGAGCTATAGAGATTGAGGTAGCGAATGCATCCATCAATCCCGAGATGGTGCTTCCTTCCTTCGACATTACCACAAAGATCTCGCCGGGAGATCCGTCCGCGTAGAGTCCCACCATGAGGTATCCCTCGTTCCCGTTGATGCTGAACTTGTGAATCGTCGCGTCGCGCTGATCGGGCAACCGTTTCCGGAGAGGCTTGTAAGCGACCTTCTCAAGCGGTTTGACCTTCTCTTTCTCGTCGAGGCTCGTCGTCAGTGGCTGTGTCCTCTTAGACCCGTCCCGGTAGATCGCGATAGCTTTGAGACCCATCTTCCACGAGTTGACGTATGTCTGCATGATCTCGTCTACCGTCACGCTGTGAGGCATGTTGACCGTCTTGGATATCGCTCCGGAGATGAATGGCTGGACCGCGCTCATCATCTTCACGTGCCCCATGTAGTGTATGCTCCGAGATCCCTTGGACGGCTTGAAGGCACAGTCGAAGACAGCGAGATGCTCCGGTTTCAGATGTGGAGCGCCCTCAATCGTGTCGTTGTTCTGAAGATAACTTAGAATCTCATCCGTCTGACTTGTGGAGTATCCGAGTCTCCGTAGGGCATCAGGGACAGTGCCGTTTACTATCTTGATGACTCCGCCGCCTACTAGCCACTTGTACTTGACCAAGGCAATGTCCGGTTCGATGCCCGTGGTGTCGCAGTCCATCATGAACGCGATCGTCCCCGTCGGAGCGATCACGGATATCTGGGCGTTCTTGAAGCCGAACCGCTCGCCCAGCGAGAGAGCCTCATCCCAGGACCGTACCGCAGCATCAACCAGATCCTTCGGAACATCCTTGCGCAGAATCTTTCCAGCGTGGGACCTGTGCATTCCGATGACGTTGAGGAAGGGCTTCTCGTTGCTCGGGTAGCCTCTGAAAGGTCCAAGCCTTTTGGCGATCAGAGACGAGGTTGCGTAGGCGTGTCCGGACATTAGGGCTGAGATGGCGGCGGAGAGGCTTCTACCCTTATCACTGTCATAGGCGAGACCGCGCGACATTAGCAGTGCGCCTAGGTTTGCGTAGCCCATTCCCAGTGGACGATAATCGTGGCTGTTCTTCTCAATCCCTGGACTCGGATAGCTCGCATTGTCCACCAGAATCTCTTGGGCTGTGATGACTATCTCGACAGCGTGCTTGAAGGATTCGACATCGAACTCTCCCTCAGGAGTCCGGAATTTCATCAGGTTCAGCGAGGCAAGGTTGCAGGCCGAATCGTCGAGGAACATGTACTCTGAGCAGGGGTTAGAGGCGTTGATCCGATCGGTGTTGGAGCAGGGATTCCACTCGTTGATCGTGGTGTCGAACTGTATTCCTGGGTCGCCGCAGATGTAGGCCGCCTCGGCCATCTGCCGCATGAGATCGCGCGCCTTGTAGGTGTCCGCGACCTTGTGGTTGGTGATGTAGTGGGTCTGCCAGTCTTTGTTATCTGTGACTGCGTGCATGAAATCGTCAGTCACGCGGACGCTGTGGTTAGCGTTCTGGAAGAAGACAGAGCCATAGGCCTCGCCGTCAACAGCCCCATCGTAGCCTGCGTCTATTAGCGCCCAGGCCTTCCTCTCCTCGTTCGCCTTTGACCAGATGAACTCGACAGCATCCGGATGATCAGCATTCAGAATGACCATCTTAGCGGCCCGTCGGGTCCGGCCGCCGGATTTTATGACTCCTGCGAAGGCGTCGTAGCCTTTCATGAAGGATACAGGTCCGCTCGCCTTTCCGCCCGTGGAGAGATGCTCCTTCGAGGAGCGGAGCGCGGAGAGGTTGGATCCTGTTCCGGATCCGTACTTGAACAGCATTCCTTCGGTCATAGCGAGCTGCATTATAGATCGCATGTCGTCCTTGACAGAGTTGATGAAACAGGCCGAGCACTGCGGACGATCCTCAACCCCAACATTGAACCAGACTGGGCTATTGAACGCGGCCATCTGGTTGAGAAGAATGTGAGTAAGCTCAGCCTCGAATATCTGGGCCTCTTCCTCGTCTAGGAAGTACTGGCCCTTTACGCCCCACTTCGTTATTGTCTTTGCGACTCTATCCAGTAGCTGGCGGACGCTGGATTCTCTCTCGCGGGTCCCAAGGCGTCCACGGAAATATTTCGAAGCAACAATGTTAGTTGCGGTCTGGGACCAGAGAGACGGAGCTTCGACGCTTTTCTGTTCGAAAATGACCTGCCCTTTAGCGTCGGTGATTACGGCGTCCCGTGTTTCCCATGTTACCGCATCGTAGGGGTGAACGCCCGATTTCGTATAGCGTCTCTGGTATCTGAATTCCCCTCCGGGAACCTTCGGTATTTGATGTGTTTCCATTCTACTTGACCCTCCTTCCCGTCCTGTTTTCTCGATGAAAACCGAGGAAGTACGCTTACCCCTGCGTCACTGCATTAAAGAGATTTGTACAGATTCGTATAAAAATGTGGAGTACGTTCTTCAGCACCGACTATGGTTGCATGCGTCATCAACTGCAATGGTCCTCGCGACAGCCAGAGACAGCTACTCCTTCAGACTAACTAGCACGCCGTCCCGGAGCGGGACAATGACCGTTGACATTCCAGGAAACTCTGAGACCATACGGTTGAACTTGATCATGGACTGTGTATCGTTCGACTTACCACCCTTAGCCACGTCTCCTCCCCACAAAGCGTTGTCCGCGACGAACAAGCCTCCGTTCCGGAGCATGGGTACGGACATTTTGAATGCGTCAGGATAAACGTCCTTGTCTGAATCTAGAAAAATCATGTCGAACTCTTCTTTTAACGTTGGTAATACTTTGAGGGCGTTGCCCTCGATCACTTTCACCGTGCGTTCGAGACCCGCCTCAGAAATATTCTTCCTAGCAATCTTAACCCGCTCAGGGTCCCTATCGATGGTCGTTACATTCCCCTTCAACGGAGCTACGGCTCGGGCTAGCCAGATTCCTGAATAGCCTATCGCGGTTCCAATCTCTAGAACCTTTCTGCTCTGGCTTGCCTTGGCAAGATTGTAGAGCAGCCTCCCGACCAACGGTCCTATGATAGGGACAGCGTGGGAATCCGCATATTCT
>Ga0209377_1000561_pt1 | contig 25156 bp, 19 predicted proteins | sample GraSoiAngelo_141_FD_185898 | JGI IMG/M metagenome (GOLD analysis project Ga0209377, IMG submission 185898) | Grasslands soil microbial communities from the Angelo Coastal Reserve, California, USA - 14_0929_12_40cm (SPAdes) (version 2) | ecosystem: Environmental > Terrestrial > Soil > Grasslands ...
GCGTAAGAGCGATTCGCTATCAAAAAGCCATGGGTCGGGAAGTTTCTCAGGTGGTCGCGTTGGAGATGTGTTCATGGACAGATTCCTTTCTGTCCGTGCTCGCAACGGAGTTGCCGGCGATCCCGCGGCTCTTCCGGGTCTTTATGAATCCCGGTGCGGGGCCTTCCTAGTAGCAAATTTAAGCAGGTCGGTTGCTGGGTGTCAAGAGGGTAAAAAAGCGGATTTGCAGGCATCACGCACAAACACGATAACAACGTAAAAAGTGGTTCTGTAGTGTCAACACTACAAAGCGCTGTCATGTCAACCTCACAGAAGCTGAACATGTTCATGGCCGAGACTGTAGCATATCGATTTTATATGACATATATTGTCTGATGTTATTGATTATATGCCTGACTGTGTGCGGCGTCGCCCTTCCTGGCCGGCAACGCCGTGAATTGCCGGGCTTCCCGGGGTTGAATTTCGAGGCCGCTGCCCTGCCCTTGACGCTCTCGCAGCCGCTGGTAGCGTCGGCCAGTTCGCTTTTCATCATGAATCGTTCATGTGGTCGTTTAATCCCATGCGTGATCTTCGGCCTTTGCACGATTTTCGCTTTTGCCAGGATCGCTAATGGGGCGCCCGAAGAGGCCGCCGGCAGCATTCAGGAGATGATGAGCCCTGAAGAATTCAGGGCCGCGGGCTTAAACAAACTCACCCCGGACGAACTGGTAAAGCTCGATGCCTGGCTCCAAGGCTATCGGCAGGTTACCGAACAGAAAGCCGAAAAGGTCGCGAGCGCGCGGGCCGCGAAGATCGAGAAGACCAAGATGGATCTGCTGGTAAGCCGTGTGGACGGTACGTTTAACGGCTTGACCGGGAGAACCATAATCCGTCTGGAAGACGGCACTGTGTGGAAACAGGCAAACGCCGACGACCGCTATAGACCAAAAGTTACGGATCACCCGGCAGCCGTTGTTATACATGGCATCTTTGGGTACAAGATGCAGGTGGAAGGTACGCAAGAATTTTACGTCGATCCCGTCCGCAACCCGTAATTGATGAAGGAAGGGCGATTTTCAATTCGCCTTCGTAGGACGGCGGACTAGAGACCGCCGCTCCTTGAATCAAGCAAGCGGTTGCGTTGCTGACGCGGCCGGCAGCAGTCGCCCCAAGCCAAATTCGGCGTGAATCAATCGCGCAGCGCGTTCGGCGTCTTTTTCGTCGAGGATCACGGCGATTTTGATCTCGGACGTCGATACCATTTGAATATTGATGCTATTTCGCCCAAGGCATTCGAACATTCGCGCGGCGACTCCCGAATGCGATCGCATTCCAATGCCGACCACGCTTAGTTTGGCAACGCCACTCATCGTGTTCAGGCGTTTTGCGCCGATTTCGCCTACGACGGGCATTAGAATTTTTCGGGCATTTTCCAATTCGTCCTCATGAATAGTGAATGAAAGGTCAGTCGTCCCCGCGATTGAGGCATTTTGCACAATCATGTCCACGATGATGTGCGCCGCAGCGATATTGGAAAATATTCGGCCGGCGATTCCCGGTTCGTCGCGCACACCTGCGATGCTGAGCTTTGCCTGATGCCGGTCGAGACTGATCCCGCGAATCACCACGTCTTCCATGCTGGGGGTCTCTTCTTTGGCAATTGTCCCCCTGCTTTTCTTGAAGCTCGATCGGACCTCGAACTCGACGCCGAATTTTTTGGCGAACTCTACGGCGCGTGACTGCATGATTTTCGCGCCGCTGCCGGCCATCTCAAGCAACTCATCGTAAGCCATTTCGTGGAGTTTTTCCGCTTCCTTCACAATTCGCGGGTCGCATGTGAAAACGCCATCAACGTCAGTGAAAATCTGGCACGCATCTGCATTGAGCGCGCCCGCCAGAGCGATTGCCGTTAAATCTGAGCCGCCGCGTCCCAGGGTCGTGGTTTCCCCTTCCGGTGTCTGCCCCTGAAATCCAGCGACGATCACGATGTAGTCGTCCGAGAGTAGTTCGTGAATCTGCCTGGGGCTAATGTTCGCGATGTGTGCTTTGGTGTAATTGCGGTCAGTCAAAATTCCGGCCTGTGCGCCGGTCAGCGAAATTGCTCGTCCGCCGAGGGCGTTCACTGCCATTGCGGTTAGAGCACTGGCGGCGCGCTCGCCGGTCGATAGCAAATTATCCAGCTCGCACTTTGTCGGCTCCGGCGATATTTCCTGGGCGAGCTTGAGCAAGTTGTCGGTCACGCCCGCCATGGCGGAAATGACCGCAACGACCTGGCAACCGTCGCGTTGCGTTTCGATAAGCCGGCGTGCGACCTTGCGTATGCGCTCAGGTGTCCCCACGGAAGTGCCGCCATATTTTTGAACTACCAGCCGCATGTCAGATGTAGATTAAATCAAACGAAACATGAACGGCGATGGTTTTTCGGCCGTCAAGCTAGAGGCCGATTGCGCGTCGCACATCCTTCACAGTTGGGTCGACGGGTTGCAACTCCTTCATTTGTTGTATGATCGCATCGGGGTCTTTCAAGCCGTGCCCGGTGACAGTGCAAACTATGCGACTCGCCTCCGGAATTTTTTGAAATGAATACGCCGCTTCATTTGAATCGCAGCATTTGAAAAGCCCCGTGATCGCCGCCGCGCTGGCGGGTTCAACAAAAATTCCTTCGTGTTTCGCCAGCCAACTCTGTGCCTCGAGAATCTGCTGGTCGCTCACGACGTCAATTGCGCCTCGCGATTCAGCGATTGCCGCGCAGGCGTGTTTCCAACTCGCCGGATTTCCAATCCGAATTGCAGACGCGATGGTTTCCGGCTTTTCGATGACGCGGTTGTGAAAGATTGGCGCCGCGCCGGTCGCTTGGAAACCAATCATCGAGGGAACTCTTGTCGATTCTTGATGCGTGCGGTATTCGCGATAACCCATCCAATACGCAGTAATATTTCCGGCGTTACCAACGGGCAACAAATGAAAATCGGGCGCGTCCCCGAGAACGTCGACAATTTCAAAGGCAGCGGTCTTTTGTCCCGCGATCCGATCCGGATTAATAGAATTGACGATAACAAACTCTTCGCGGTCGCCTAGCTCACGCACAATGCGCAACGCGTGGTCAAAGTTGCCATGGATCGCGACGATTTTCGCGCCGTATGCAAAAGCCTGCATCAACTTTCCGGTCGCGATTTTTCCTGCAGGTAAAATCACGACGCACAAAATCCCTGCGCGCGCTGCGTAGGCAGCCGCTGACGCCGAAGTGTTCCCCGTCGAAGCGCAAATGATTGCGCGCGCACCGCGCTCAATCGCTTTCGATACCGCCACAGTCATTCCGCGGTCCTTGAACGAGCCGGTCGGATTTGTTCCTTCATTCTTGACGAAAACTTCGCAGCTACGACCGACTTGATTGCTCAAATGGGAACAGTAGACAAGCGGCGTGTTCCCCTCGCCCAGCGAAACAATCGGCGTCGATTTGCCAACAGGAAGATACTGCCGGTAACGCTCAATCACTCCCGTGCAATGTGGCAATTTAGATGTTGTGCCTTCCATCAAGGTTTCTTTTCGACGCAAATCCGTGTGATTGTCGATCCGTAAGTGCAGTGTAAGATCATGCCGTATGCCTGCCCCAAGCAAGGAAGATAAGTTGCGGCTTTTGAGCGCGATGATGGAAAGCCGCCATTCGGACTTGCGCGAGCAGAATCTGATCCGTCAAGGCAAGGGACATTTTCATGTTTCCGGAATGGGTCACGAAGCATTGGCCGCTGTGTCAATTCAAATGCAGCCGGACGATTACATCGTTTCGTACTATCGCGATCGCGGCCTCGTCTTGGGGCGCGGCATGACGACGCGTCAGCTCGGTCTGGAATATTTTGCGAAACGGAACACTGGCAGTGGCGGCCGCCAAATGCCATCGCACTATAGCAACGCTGATCTACACATCTGGAGTGTCCCAACGCCCACCGGTTCGCAGCTTCTCCCCGCTTGCGGGATTGCCTGGGGCATCAAGCTCGACGCAAAACCAAATCTTGTTGTCACAACAGTCGGTGATGCTGCAACGCGGCAAGGCGACTTTTATGAAGCGATCTGTTTTGCCAAGGAAAAGAAACTTCCGCTGCTCTTTCTCGTCGAAGACAACGCCTATGGCATTAGCATGCCTACGCGTAAGAACAATCCGCTCGCGTTAAATGTTCTCGAACCTGCCAACTGGCGACGGATCGAAGGACAAGATGTGCAGGAGGTTTACGATGCGACGGCAGAGGCGTTCGAGAAAATTCGCGCCGGAAATGGCCCGTTCTTTTTCTGGATCAACATGGAGCGCCTCTCAAGTCACACCAGCTCCGATGATCAAAAACTTTATCGCAGCGCAGAGGAACTGCGGGCGCTCGAAAAATTCGATCCACTAAAGTGTTGGAAGGATCTACTGATTGAAGAAGGACTGATCACCGCTGAACAATACGCGAAACTGGATGACGACGTTAAAGAGCGTATTCGTCGGGAGTACAGTGAGGCCGAGAAAGCCGAAGACCCTTCCCCGAACGAGCTTCTCGCCAACGTCACAGCGCCACCGCCGAAAAGCGATAAGGAAATCCTGCCACCCGGAAAATATCGCATCGGCGATACCGTGAACAAAACATTGCGCCTCGGTCTGGAGGAAGACGCGCGGCGAATTCTCTTTGGCGAAGATATTGAAGATCCGAAGGGCGGCGTGTTTCGCCTGACCCAGAAACTTTCAACAGAATTTCCCAGGCAAGTCTTCAATTCGCCTCTCGCGGAATCAACAATCATTGGCGTTGCATGCGGTCTAGCGGCATATGGGAAGCGCCCCGTATTCGAAGTACAGTTCATCGATTTCATTTATCCCGGATTTAACCAACTGGTCACGAATATCTCCAACTTGCGGTGGCGATCCTTCGGCAACTGGAAATGTCCGGCGGTGATTTATGCTCCGTACGGCGCGTATTTGCCTGGCGGAAGTTTGTGGCACAGCCAGGCGAATGAGTCGGTGTTCGCGCATTATCCGGGTCTCAACGTTGTGATTCCCAGCACGCCTGCGGACGCCGCGGGATTGCTCTGGACTGCAATGCACTGTGAAGACCCGGTGATTTTCCTCATTCCTAAACATCTTCTTTGGGCCGAACACGAGTATACGAAGCCAATTCGGGCAGTTCCCCTGGGTCGCGCGCGCACTTTGTGCGAAGGTTCTGATGTCACACTGGTGGGCTGGGGCAACACCGTAGAGAAATCTCTCGAAGCTCTCGAGAAGATCGGCAATGAAATCAGTGTCGAATTGATTGATCCGCGCTGCATCGTCCCATTGGACAAGGCCGCGATTGAACAATCAGTTCGCAAAACTCGACGGCTGGTTGTTGTCCAGGAAGACACCGAGAATTGCAGCGTGGGTCAGATGATTATTTCTCACGTCACCAGTACGTCGGAGCTTTGGAATGAGATGATTAGTCCGCCGGTTCTCGTCAGCAAAGCGAACGTCATGATCGGCTATAATCCGATCTATGAATACGCAGCGTTGCCCGATGTGGACCGGATTGTCAGCGCGATTCGCCGCTCAATCGCAACAAAGCATGAGCGCATCGCTGTAGTCCCGACTAGTCGGGATGATTCTGGTCGGACCGCACCCGAACCTGAGTTTCCCGAGCCGGGATCGACCATTCCGGCTACAGCAGATGCCGCTAAACGCCACGTGCAAAGCATTACGGTGCCCGTCATGGGCGAAGGGATTCGCAACGCAAAAGTTGTCTCGCTTTTGAAAAAACCGGGCGACCCCATCGAGTTGGATGACGAAGTGTGCGAAGTCGAAACCGACAAAGCCGTGTATCCAATCCAATCATCGTTTGCCGGAGTGATGGGCGAATGGAAAACGAACTTGGGCGACACGGTCGAGATTGGCCAGGAGCTGGGCACCCTTATCACTCGCGAGCGGGCGTTTGCAGATCAATTTGAAACGGCAGCAAAAAGATCGGCGGTTGTAGCCGCGATCGATGATCGCGGCAGGACAGGACATAAAGCGGCGTCAGAAGAACCGAGATCACCGACCCCGGCTACAAGAATTGAGCCGGCGCTTTCGCCCACGATCACGCGAAAACTCAGTCGCGTCATTCCTGCTAACTTGCAAATCGACGCGCGCTGGGACGCAATTCGAGTAGCCCGTGGGACAGCGAAAAAGAAAGATCCTGAGAACGCCCCCTCCCCTTCCGTGATGATTGCCTGGTCGGTGGTGCGTGCCATGGAAAAACATGCGCCATTCCGCCGGATAATTCTCGAAGACGATCAGATCGTGCAGAATGACGATTTCTCCCTCGGTGTTGCAGTTGCCCTTGAGGAAGATCGTTTGGCGACTGCAGTAATCACAAATGCAAATAATAAAACCTGGTCGGAATTCGTGAAAGCTTACAACGACACAGTCGCTGCGACGCGCGGCGGTCGCGTTGATGCGATGAACGCACCAGTGGTGATCAGCAGTCTCGGTTCGTTCGAGGTAAAATCTGGGGCGCCGATTGTCGTGCCACCATCAGTCGGTACGCTTTTTGTTGGAACTGCTCATCGTGAGTTAATCCCCAACAAAAACAAAAATGAGAGCGCAGAAGTCATTACGCTCTCGCTCACGTTCGATCATCGGGTCGTAAACGGGGCCAGCGCCGCGGCATTCGCAAACGAAATCAAAAAACAAATCGAAGGATTTAAAATCCCCCAGTCGGTATCGCGGTCTGTCTCGACCTGATGTAGTGGCAGCGTAAATCTGGTCTGTCCCAAAAAAGCAATCGCGGCTTGGGAAGCGGCGCGCCCGGATTGTAGGGCATCCACTGCGGCGGACGCCAATCAGGCATTGGCGTTTCGCAGAACGGAGCCGGCGGGAGCCGAGCGACATAGACGGGAAGCCCGAATGGGTGAGCGAGCTGGCGCGAGCGAATCAAACGCCCTACAATTTGTCTACGCGCGTGCCATGACGACGGCTAATAAAATTACCATCGTTCGGATTTTGATGATTCCAGCCTTTGTCACGATGGCGATTTATTATGGTCAAAGCATTCAGCGCGGCACGCCGGCAGAGTGGGAACGCTTCACTGCTATCGCAATTTTCTTGATCGCGGCATTGAGTGACGGCTTGGACGGATATGTCGCACGCCGTTACAATCAGCGGAGCTCGCTGGGAGTCGTTCTTGATCCAATTGCCGATAAAGGGTTACTCCTTAGCGCCATCATTAGCTTGAGCATCAGTAACTGGAGCGAGCTCGACCCTAGCTACGGCAGTTTTCCGACTTGGTTCCCGATTCTTGTAATTTCGCGCGATGCCATTCTTTTCGTCGGCGCAGCCGTGTTGTATTTGCTCATTGGGAAAGTTCACGTGAAACCGAACTGGACCGGGAAAGTAGCCACCGTATTACAGATGATCGCCATCGGTTGGGTGATGCTGCAACTACGGCTGCTTCCCCTGCTCTATGTTGTAGTTGCGGCTGGCTTTTTCACGGCAGTATCGGGGATCTTTTATGTGACAGAGGGCGTCCGGCAATTGCAGGCGGCAGGGCACGCGCATCCGTCGAAATCCTAACCCTCAATCCTTTCCCCTTGATCAAGGGGAGAGGCGGACTCACACGTAAACATTGTTTTGTCATTGAATATGAACGACGCAACTCCCGTGGCGAACGTCGCAATCGTTGGGCGGCCAAACGTAGGTAAATCCGCACTGTTCAATCGCCTGGTCCGTCGAAAGATTGCTATTGTTCATGACCAGCCGGGAATCACACGCGACCGGATTTCTGCGATTTGCATTCGCGGCGACCGCCCATTCACACTGTGGGACACCGGCGGGATCGCGGTGCCGCAGTCGCGGGATGAATTGAGCGCGCAAGTGCGCAGCGTCGCAGAGAAAGCACTGCGCGAGAGCGACGTTCAGCTTTTCGTGGTCGACGGAAAAGAGGGATTGTCGCCGCTCGACGAAGAACTCGCGCGCACACTTAGAAAAGCGCAAAAACCGGTCGTGCTCGTAGTTAACAAAATCGATAACGAGAAACACGAACCACTGGCGGCAGAGTTTAGTTCGTTAGGTTTTGAACGAATTTTTGCAATCAGCGCGGAACACGACCGCGGGATTTCGGATCTGGTCGATGCAATTTCGCGGTTACTGCCCACGCCTCCAAAAACCGGGCATCAGCTCTCAACAATCAGCTATCAACCGATTTCAATTGCGATCGTCGGCCGGCCAAACGTCGGTAAGTCTTCGCTCATCAACTCCATTGTGCGAGGCGAGCGCGCGATTGTGAGCGAATTGCCGGGGACCACGCGTGATGCCATCGACATTCATTTCGAACGTGACGGCCGGAAGTTCGTCTTCATCGATACTGCGGGAATTCGCAGGCGCGGGAAGCAATCAACGTCAGCCGAGGTTTTCAGTGTGATGCGCGCGGAGCGAAGCATTCGCCGCGCTGACATCTGCGTTCTCATTGTCGATCTCACGATGGGCGTCACGGCCCAGGACAAACGGATTGCGGGTTTGATTCAAAAGGCGCGCAAACCTGCAATCATCATTTTGAACAAGTGGGATTTGGTCAGGCCGAAGCGGAAAGGAAAACAGGCTGCAAAACAAGTTGTCGAGGAAACACGCGCAAGAATTTTCTTCCTGGAATACGCACCCGCGGTGAACACGTCGGCAATCACCGGGGAAAATGTTGAGAAGTTGTTTGGTTTGATCGCGACCATTCAACGTGCCGCGCAAAAACGCATTGGCACTGGCGTCCTCAATCGCTTGCTGCGGCAAGCGTTTGAATCAAATCCACCGCCTATGGCGAAAGGCAAACGTCTCAAATTGTTTTACGCCGCGCAAACAAGGAGCGGCGGCCTCGCTCGCGAATCCTTTCGGAGTCTCGAGTTCGCCGAAAGCGTGCTTGCGAAATCCCCTTCGGTTGAAAAGCCTCTCCTACTCCCGGAATTCGTTCTTTTCGTAAACGATCCACGATTGATGAATGAGACATACCGTCGTTATCTTGAAGCTCGTATTCGCAAAACGGAACCGTATCCCGGTTTGCCAATCGTTTTAACGCTACGTCAGCGAACGGGCGTGCGGCACGACCAACGCACACGTTGAGCGCATTAGGAAACAAAGAGCACGTCGGCAGCTGGCAGCAGCACGTTTGATCGAACATTCTCCTAACGATACGTGTCTGACAAAGACCGTATGAAATCGACGCAGGAAATTACGCAGGAAGTGCGGGAGCTGGGCCAATGGATTCCGGCGCTCCGCCAGCAAGTGGGTCACGTTGTGGTGGGGCAAAAGTATTTGGTGGACCGCCTTTTACTGGGTCTGCTGGCCAATGGCCATCTCCTGCTCGAAGGCGTTCCCGGGCTGGCAAAAACACTCACGGTCAAAACGATGGCCGCGTGCATTCAGACTGGGTTTCAAAGGTTGCAATTCACACCCGACCTTTTGCCGGCGGATTTGATCGGCACGCTCATTTACAACCCGCGTACCGGCGAATTTACGACCAAGCTCGGTCCGATTTTTTCCAATCTGATCCTTGCCGACGAAATCAACCGTGCGCCGGCGAAGGTTCAGAGTGCGCTGCTGGAGGCGATGCAAGAGCGGCAGGTCACGATCGGTGAAACGACCTATCCTCTTTCCGATCCATTCCTTGTTCTGGCAACGCAAAACCCGATCGAACAAGAAGGCACATACCAATTGCCTGAGGCGCAGCTTGATCGCTTCATGTTCAAATTGAACATCGGTTATCCGCAGAAATCCGAGGAGCGACACATTCTCGATTTGATGGCCACCTCGGCGCCGGATTTGCGAGTTGATCCTGTCATCCAGCCCAGCCAGATCATTGCGGCACGGAACGTTGTTAACAGCATCTATATCGATGATCGGGTGAAGGATTACATCGTGGATGTTGTTTGGGCAACACGCCACCCGGCCGTGTACAACTTGCGATTGGAAGGTCTCATTCGTTATGGCGCCTCGCCGCGGGCAACGATTTATCTTGCGTTGGGGGCGCGCGCGCACGCCTTTCTAAACGGGCGCGGTTATGTTACGCCGCAGGATGTTAAAAGTATCGGTCCCGACGTGTTGCGGCATCGCATCATTGTCAGTTATGAGGCTGAGGCGGAAGCGGTCACCAGCGAGACGATCATTGAACGGATTTTCGCAGGGTTGCCTGTGCCGTAACTTCGGCTGGCAGTGAGAAGTGATTGGTGAGAAGTGAGAAGTTGCTAGTGTGATTGCCAGGTCATTTCGAGATCTGAAAGTTTATCAGGCTGCGCGAGAAGCAGCACGACTGGTTTTCGAGTACTCGAAGAGCTTCCCGCCTGAAGAGCGGTATTCATTGACAGACCAAATTCGAAGAAGCTCGCGAGCAGTGAAAGCGATGATCGCGGAGGCCTGGGGTCGACGCCGCTACAAGGCTGTGTTCGTAAACAAACTTGATGAAGCTCTCGGCGAAGCGACAGAGACGCAGTCATGGCTCGATGACGCGCAAGACGGGCAGTATCTCTCGAATGAGAAATTCAATGTGCTGAACGCCAAATATATTTCAATCGGTCAAATGCTTTCCCGGATGATCGATCGGGCGGACGACTTCTGTAAACACTCACCGGCCACAGATTATCGAGCGCTTCCACGCGTACAAGAAACAGAGTCGACGAGTGAAGAATGGTTCAACGTGGAAGAGTTCTTCGCTTAATCACTTCTCACCTCTCACTAATCACTTTTCACCTGTAATGGACACAACCGAGATTCTCAAAAAGATCAGGACACTCGAGATCAAGACCCGCGGCTTGGTCGAGACGGCATTCGCCGGCGATTATCACAGCGTCTTCAAAGGCCGCGGCATGAATTTTGAAGACGTCCGGGAATATCAGCCGGGCGACGAGATTCGTTCCATCGACTGGAATGTCACGGCGCGGATGGGCAACGCGTTTGTGAAAAAATTCACGGAAGAGCGCGAGCTGACGGTGATCCTGGTCGTGGATGTCAGTGCGTCGGGGAATTTTGGCAGCACGACACAATCCAAGCGCGAGCTGGCGGCGGAAGTTGCATGCTTGCTCGCCTTCAGTGCAATCAGGAACAACGACAAAGTCGGCCTGATCCTTTTCACGGATCGCGTGGAACTTTTTATCCCGCCGAAAAAAGGCCGGTCTCACACGCTGCGACTGATTCGCGAGATTCTGTTTTTCCAACCGCAGGGACGCGGCACAGAGCCGTCGCTGGCGCTTGATTACCTCAACAAAGTTGTGACACGGCGCGCGGTCGTCTTTTTCATCTCGGATTTTCAGGCACCGGATTTTTCGCAAGCCCTCGCTGTGAGCGGACGGAGGCACGATTTCGTAGCCATCCACATTAATGATGAACGAGAAAGGATGTTGCCGAATATCGGCATCATCACGCTGGAGGACGCAGAAACCGGAGAACAACTGGAGATTAATACGGCTGATCGCAGAACGCGCTCTCTTTTCAAGGAGCTTGTCAGTGGACGTGAAACAGAACTTTCGCACACGCTCAGGCGGAACAATATTGATGCGATCACACTGCAAACGGGGAGGGATTACCTCCCGGCGCTCCGCTCATTCTTCAAGCAACGCGAACGCCGGCTGGGGTTTCGATGAATTGGATCGTTGAAGCGTTAAAGCGGGTGAAAAAATGAAAGTATTGAGTTTTCTCGCGGAGGAATTCCACGACATCGCGCCACCAGTGGATTATTCACTGCTTCCGCCGTGGTTAGTTTTCGTAATTGTATTCGTGGCGCTCTCGCTGCTTGGTTTGGTCGTGTGGTTAATTGCGAAGCGCCGCAAACCGACGCCGCCGCCAAAATTGCCGCGCCACATAGCCTTGGAAGAGCTCGACCGAATTGGCCGCGATATTGAAAAGATGAGCCCATATCAGTTTAGCATCCGTGTATCGGACATTTTGCGAAAATACGTGACGCAGCAGTACGGGTTGCCGGCGACGCGACAGACTTCGATCGAATTTCTGACCGCGTTGGCAAAAGCCTCGCCGTTCTCCACTGAGGAACAAACGTTGCTCGAAGATTTCTTAGGCCGTTGTGACCTGATCAAATTCGCGAGATATGAAGCAACAACCTCGGACAGCGAATTGCTGCTGGGAGAAGCGATCCGTTTTGTGAAAGGAGGCGAAGTTGTGACGGTCGAACCAGAGATGTCTCGACTTCGCTCGACATGACAAACTTGCTTGATTGGTGGTCGGCAAACAGTGCCTTGACGTTTGCGCGTCCGTGGCTGCTCCTGTTGCTGCTGGCAATCCCATTGCTAGCGTGGTTGCGCGGAAAGCGCGGACCAGCCGCGGCGCTGACTTATTCGTCTACAGCGAATCTTCAGGCAATCGGAAAACGGAGTGCCGCGCGCGCAGGAAAAATTCTGCGGACACTGCTGCTGGCTTCGCTGGCGATCTTGGTAGTTGGGCTGGCGCGTCCGCAGCTCGGCAAAAGCCTTACTCAAATCGAGGCGAGCGGGATTGATATCATGCTGGTGCTCGACGTCTCCGGCTCGATGCTGACGAAAGATTTTACGATCGGGGGGCAAGAAGCGACGAGAGTCGATGCGATCCGCGAAGTCACACGGAAATTTATAAAAGGACGACCAAATGATCGCATCGGCATTATCGCATTCGCCGGTCGTCCGTATGTCGTGAGTCCCATGACGTTGGATCACGATTGGCTTTTGCAAAATCTCGATCGCGTACGGATCGGCCTCGTCGAAGATGGCACTGCGATTGGATCGGCGATGGCAGCGGCTGCAAATCGACTCAACGATAAACATTCAAAAAGCCGTGCGCTGGTCCTGTTGACCGACGGAGAAAATAATGCCGGCAAAATTCCGCCAAACACTGCCGCTGAAGCAGTGAAAGCATTAAAGATTCATTTCTATGCCATCGGCGCCGGCATCAATGGTATTGCACCTGCGCCGATTTATACCGCGAGAGGGCCGTTGACCGACGCGCTTGGCAATATCCTCTACGAAAATCAGCGAGTTGAGTTTAACGAAACCGGGTTGAAAGAGGTTTCGAAGATCGCGGATGGAAAATTTTTTCGTGCAACAGACACGGAATCGCTCGAACAAATTTACACCGACATAGACAAACTGGAGAAATCCACAGTCAGCGTAAAGAAATATCAGCAATACCGCGATCTGTTTTCCATTTGTCTGATGAGCGGCTGCGGTCTGCTGGTGGCCCAACTTCTCTTGTCGCAGACCGTGTGGAAAAAATTACCGTGAGAAGAAAACGTCCAACCTCCAACGCCCAACGCTCAACATCCAATTGTCTGAGCGTTGTACAATTGGCAATCCCATGACCTTCGGCGCGCCAGAATGGCTTTGGGCATTGTTGCTCATTCCGCTTTTGATAGCGCTTTTTGTACGCGCGGAGCGTGGCGCGCTCAGGCGCCTGCAGGAATTCGTTTCAGCGCGTCTGCTGCCGCAACTTGCAGGCACGGTGAATCGCCCGCGGCGCATGATAAGATTTGGCCTGCAGTTGCTCGGGCTTGCTCTCGCCATTGTGAGTCTCGCGCAGCCGCGATGGGGTTACACGTTTGAGGATGTAAAACGTAAAGGCCTCGATTTGCTGATCGCCGTGGACACATCGCGCAGCATGCTCTCGAACGACGTTCAGCCGGACCGGCTCGAACGCGTAAAGCTTGCGGTCCAGGATTTGGTCAATGAACTCCAAGGCGATCGTGTTGGTCTGATTGCTTTTGCTGGCCGCGCTTTTTTGCAGGCGCCACTTACGATTGATTACGATGCCGTCTTCGAGGCAATCAATGATTTAGACACGAAGACGATTCCCGAAGGCGGAACGAACATTTCCAGCGCCATCACTCTGGCCACGCAGAGCTTCGGCAAAAGCGCCACCGGAAATCGAGCGCTCATCATCTTTACCGACGGCGAGGAATTGAGTGGTGACGCTGTGAACACAGCAAAAGCCGCAGCGGCTGACGCCGGTGTGCGAATCTTCACGGTGGGCGTCGGAACACCGCAGGGCTCGCTTATTCCCGTAACGGGCGACGACGGGCAAACGGCCTTCGTGAAAGATCCAGCCGGCCAGGTTGTGAAATCCAAGCTGGACGAAAACCGGTTGCGTGAAATCGCTGAGACCACAGGCGGGTTTTACGTTCATTTGGAAAACGGCCCCCGAATCATGCAGCAGCTTCAGAGTGAAGGTCTGGCAAAAATGCAGGCGGCTGAAATGGATGTGCGCTTGTCGCGCAGGCCGATTGAGCGGTACGAATGGCCGCTGAGCGCGGCGTTGATTGCGCTGGCGTTTTCCGTTCTGATTCCCGAGCGGAAATCCGCCACGCGGCGGATTCGCCGTGGCGAACGCGCGCGAGAACGACGTTATGTTCCTGGACGTGGCAGCGCTGCCGCGGCGACCACCGCTGTTCTAATGGAGCTGATTACATTCGCCTTCGGCGCTGCTCCAGGAATTGACGCATATCGCGACGGCAAATTTGAAGATGCTTACAGCCAATTCCAGCAGACGTTGAAATCGCATCCGGATTCGCGTGCCGAGGAGAAGCTCCAGTTCGATTCCGGCACTGCCGCTTACAAGCTAAAAGATTACAACAAGGCGCTGGAATCGTTCAGTCAGGCTTTGCTCACGCGTGACACCGGTTTGCAAAGCAAGGGACATTACAACCTTGGCAATACTCTTTATCAACACGGCGAAGCTGAGAAAAGCGACGATAAGAAGCTGAGCGATTGGACCGACGCGCTTAATCACTACGAACAAACGCTCAAACTCGATCCGCAGGATAAGGAGGCCAAGGACAATTACGATTACGTCAAAAAGAAGATCGAGGAGTTAAAAAACAAGAAATCACAACAACAGCCTTCCCTTTCGCCATCCCCACCGCAAAAGAACAAACAGAACCAGAAAAACAAACAAGATCAGCAGCAACAGCAGAATCAGGACCAGCAACAGCAAAAACAGTCGCAGCAGAATCAACAGCAACAGAAAGACCAACAGCAACAACAACAGCAGCAGCAGCAGCAACAACAGCAACAGCAGAACCAGCAGCAAAACCAACAGAACCAACAACAGCAGCAAGGTCAGAGCGAACAAGAGAAGAAGGATCAGCAGCAGCAATCACAAGATCAGCAATCGCAAGACAAATCGACCCAAGACAAGGAACAAAAGCAAAACGAGCAAACTCAGGCGAAGAACGAGCCGAAAAAACAACAGCAGCAACAACCGGGCGAGACCCCTTCTCCCTCGCCAGGCGCGGAAAAGCAGCAGCCGAATCGGCCTTCACCGTCACCAGGGGAACGGCAAGCTGAAGAATCGCCGAGCCCGGGCGAAGGTGAAAATGAGATGCCCTCGCCGTCACCGGGAGAAGGCGAAGGCGCTGAACCATCAGCTACGCCCGCGGAGTCGCCGCAGAAAAAGTTCGCTGGTGAAGTGAAGGGGGCCAATGAAGACAAATCGCAGAAGGCTGCGGACAAAAACGCGGCGATTGCCGAGGCCGAACAGGAAAAAGAGGGTCAAATGAGCGAACGTCAAGCGCTGGCGCTGCTCGAATCAATGAAGGACGAAGAGGCGCGAGTTCAACTTGATGAACGCAAGCTAAAGCGCCATGTCTATAAAGACTGGTAGGACGGAGAATCGATAGTCGAGGGTTGATAGTTGATAGTTCACAGAAACTCCATGCGTTGCCGAATTTTACTCGCGGTTTTTGTTGCAGTCGCACTCGCGCAGTTTGCTCGCGCTGATTCGCCCAGCGTCACGGCCGTGCTGAGCAATTCGGAGACCGTTGTTGGTGAAACGGTTGAGCTACAGATCAAGGTAACGGGTCCAGGAGATGCGCAGCCGCCAGAGGAAATTTCAATCGATGGGTTGGAGATTCACGCAACAGGGCAATCGCGCCAGTTCGAAATGCGCAATTTCTCCACCAGTTCGAACGTGACGTACACCTATACCGTGCTCCCGCTCAGGGCCGGCCGATTCACTATTCCGTCGCAAACAGTTCACGCCGGGGGGCGAGTAATAAGGACGCCGCAGTTGGTGTTGAATGTTGCGGACTCTCCCGGCCAGCCAACTACCACCCGCCCGAATCGTGGCACGCAGAGCCAGGCGGCCGCCGCGCGCGATCTCGTCTTTGCTGAATTAATTGTGCCGAAGAAGACTGCGTACGTGGGCGAGATCGTCCCTGTTCAGATCCGGATGGGATTTGACCCACGTCTTCGTCCCAGCCTCATCGAGCCGCCCGAAATCACCGGCCAGGGATTCACTTCGCAGAAGTTACAGCAATCCGGACAAACTTCAGAAACGGTCAACGGCAGGCCTTACGAAGTAGTGACGTATAAAAGTGCGATCGCCGCCGCACGCGCGGGAAAGTTCGAGATTGGACCGGTTAAAGCGAAGGCACAGGTCATTGTTCCACGGAGGCGACCTCCGCCGCGGGCTCGCACGCGTTCACCATTCGATCTCTTTGATCTGGATGACCCATTCTCGGATCCGTTCTTTAGCAATCCGTTTGCTCAAATTGGCGAGCGACGCGACGTAGAGATTAGGAGCGAGCCGGTGCAGCTCGACGTAAAGCCATTGCCGCCGAATGCACCGCCGAGTTTTTCCGGTGCGATTGGGAATTTTGCGATGGCAATGGATGCGAAGCCCAAGAGTGTTCAAGTAGGCGACCCGATCACCGTCACAACCAGCATAGCGGGCCGCGGCAACTTTGATCGCGTCAATGCCCCGGTTGTGGAAGACGAGCGCGGCTGGCACAAATATCCGCCATCTTCCAAGTTCAAGCAGGATGATGAAGTTGGCATCAGCGGAACAAAAACATTCGAGACGGTGCTGTCGCCAAACGAGAAAAAGCAGGCGCTGCCAGTGCTCGCATTTTCTTACTTCGATCCGGCGAAGGAACAATACGTGACGCTGCGGAGCGAGCCGATTGCGATCACTGTTCAAGGCGGAGCGGCTGTTTCGCAGAACGTAGCGGCAAGCCAGCCAGTGCCGGCTCCGACGGGCAGACCGCCCACGGCGGCCGTGGCCACATCGAAGCCGCAGGATATTCTTTATCAACTCACGGATCGAGGTCGAACAACGGAATCGTTTGCGCCGATCTATACGCGCCGGGTTTTCTGGGCGGCGCAGTCAATTCCATTGCTTGCACTTCTTTCATTTTCAATCTGGAAGATTCGTAGGACAAAAATCAACAATCGCGAGGCGCGGCGCATTGCGGCACTGCAACATGAGGCCGCCGAGCTGATGCACAAATTGCATCGTAAGAACACAACCCCCCAGGAATACTATGCTGAAGCCTCCAGAGTTGTTCAGGTAAAAGCGGCGCTAGCATCAGGCAGCCGCGAGGTCGAGCCCAACATGGTGGATGCGGAAACGGCGGCGGATACGTTTAAACTAGACGACTACTCGCGGGACCAGTTGCGCCGCCTCTTCGAGCAGAGTGACGAATGGCAATACAGCGGAGCCCACAACGGGCCGGGCAGAATTTCCCCGGAAAACCGCCGGGAGGTGCTGGAGTTGATTGAAAACTTAAAATGAATTCTCTGGCCGTCATTCCGAGCGAAGCGAAGCGAAGTCGAGGCTGCAACGCAGCGGACGGAGTCCGCGAGGCCAGGCTTTCCATCCCGCGGAATAGCCCAACGGTAACTCGACACGGTCTCTCGACTTCGCTCAGGATGACGCTCAATCGAGCGCTTGCGATTGTTTTCTGCTTGGCTTTGGGAATCGGTTCATTCGCTATTGCGCAATCGGATGCCGAGTTTGCAAAGACAAACCAGCAATTTGCTCAAGGTCATTTCAAGGACGCGATCGCTGGTTATGAGGGACTCGTTCGCACGGGGCAAGCGAGCGCGAATGTATTTTACGATCTCGGCAACGCCTACTTTCGCACGGGCGATTTTGGACGTGCGATTTTGAATTACCAGCGCGCCCTCGCGCTGGAGCGGCATCATCCTGAAGCGACGGCGAATTTACAGATCGCACGCGATGAGGCACGCGCCCTTGAGATGCAGCCGGGCCGGGCGGAGCGCTATTTGCATTTTGCGAGTGCCAATCAGTACACCATCACAGCAGCGGTCTCTTTTTGGATCGCAGTGTTTTGTTTAGCAGCGTCGATTTTCGCCCGCCGCAGATCAGCCATGCTGATCCTCGTCTCGATCTGTTGTTTGCTGGCCCTTGCGATTTCGGTCTTTGCGATTTACACACTTGATCGCGGCACGAAAGGCCAGGCACTGGCAATTGTGACAGGCAAAAATGTGCAAGCACGCCTCGCGACGGCAGACACAGCCAAAAGTGTGTTGGCGTTGCCTCCCGGCAGTGAAATCAAAATTCTAAGCACACGCGGTGACTGGACGTACGCAGCGCTACCAAATGATCTGCGCGGCTGGATTCCAGCGAAGGACGCTGAGCGAGTGCGGCTGTAAATTCTGGGGAGCGCAGCTCCACGTATCCATTTAGCGCCAAAGGCGCGGCACTCAATGATAAGCCTGGGGCAACGCTCCAGGATTTGTAATAGCTCACGGGCAGCGCTGAAGGCGTGCCTCACTCGCCGTTGATGGGCAAACTCAATGTGAATCGCGCTTTCAGCGCTTGGCTTTTTATCCAACTCGCTACCTGGGGCGTTGCCCCAGGCTAGCATTAGAATAGCGCCTTTGGCGCTAAGCCTGGAGCATCTGACACAGACGCCCTTCAGTAAAGATCGTCATTTGCGGCGTTTGGCAATCGACCGTACAGAAATTGCATGAATCCACAGATGGAGATCGGCACCGACGAGAAGGCCCTCCAGATCAATCTAGATCCGAGCAAATATGGGACCTTCGCTGAAATTGGCGCCGGCCAGGAAGTAGCCCGCAGATTCTTCCGCGTGGGCGGCGCAGCCGGCACCATCGCCAAGACCATGTCTGCCTACGACATGACGTTCAGCGATGCCATTTATGGCCCGGCAGACCGCTACGTCAGTCGTGTGCGTCTCCAGACAATGCTCGACCATGAGTACGACCTTCTGATCGAGCGGCTTGACGAACAATTCGGCGCCGAGAAGACATTCTTTGTTTTTGCCGACACCGTTGCCGCACGCAGTTTCAAGGAGCGTAACGAATCGCATGGCTGGCTCGGCGTTCGCTTTCAATCGCAACCACGCGGACAACCGAGCCAGATCATTATCCACGTCCGGTTACTCGACGAAGCAAATGTCGACCAACAAGAAGCCCTTGGTGTCATTGGTGTGAATCTTCTTCACGGCGCGTTTTACTGTAGCCAACCGGAAAAATTGATTTCTTTACTTCAGCAAAATCTGCCTCCAGAACGCATCGAAGTGGACATGATCAAATTTGCCGGGCCAGTCTTTCAACACGTCGACAATCGATTGATGAGTTTGCAGTTGGTCAGCCAGGGTCTAACGGATGCGGTGATGTTCAAGGCGGACGGCGAGACTGTTCAGCCCGCCGAAGTCTTCTACAAAAGAGCGATCCTGGTTGAGCGCGGAAGTTTTCGACCCGTCACCTACGCCACGAACGATATGCTGGATGGCGCGCGTCGCGTGTTTCTGACGCAATGCGATTGTTCCGAAGATGAAGTTGTCGTTCTCATGGAGATGACGCTCGAAAATTTGCGCGCCGACGGCCAGGTTGATCACGCGGATTTTCTTGCTCGCGTCGATATTCTCCGTGCGCTGGGACGAACTGTTCTAATCTCGAAGTTCGGCGAGTACTATCGGCTCGCGGCGTATCTCTTTCGTTACACCAACCGAGCGATTGGCCTTGTGATGGGCGTGCCCAGTTTGATCGAAATTTTCAACGAAAAGTACTACACGAATCTGGAGGGCGGAATCCTGGAAGCGTTGGGCAGGATGTTTAAAGGAAAACTAAAACTCTATGTTTATCCGATGCTCGACGGGGCGACTGGAAAGATCATCAGTGCGAAGGAAGTCAAGGTCGCATCCAACCTTAGATCGTTGTTCCAATATTTAATCGATAACCAATACGTCCAGGAAATTACCGACTATCATCCTGAGTATTTGCGAATTCACCCCTCTGACATGCTGGCAAAATTGCAATCTGGCGATAGCAGTTGGGAGCAAACGGTTCCGCCGGAAGTCGTGCACATCATCAAGAAACGCGAGTTTTTTGGTTACCGCAGACCCATTGCCGCGTAGCCACCTCCGTCAATGTCATTCCGAGCGAAGTCGAGGAATCTCTGGATTTCGATCAACATTCCATGCGATGGACAGGGATATTTCGCTCCGCAGTCTGCATGGCCTTTCTCGCCTCTCCCTTCCAAGGGCGAGGCGACTCATGACGCCCCGCGGCAGATCCACTGCCCTAAAGATTCCAACTGACAATTGATGAATACTGCTTTTTTGTGATCGAATGAAAGTCGCAGTCGCTCAGATTTCGTGTTCGCTGGAAGATCCTGAGGCAAATCTTCTGAAGGTCCGCGATTTTACTCGCCGGGCCAAGGACGAAGCTGGTGCCGAGCTGATCATTTTTCCGGAGATGATTGATACCGGCTACTCGATGCGGGTGATTCGGGAGCATGCAAATGATTGGAACCGTGGATTCCTTCCAAGGCTTCAGGAAGTTGCCAGGAAGCTCTCGGTTGCGATCGTCGCCGGCGTTTCCGAGCGAAATGGTTCATCGATCTACAACTCGCAAGTTCTCATCGACTCGCATGGCGACATCCCTGCGAAATATCGCAAGACTCATCTATACGCGGTCGCGCCCGTCGAAGAACAGACCTGCTTTGCTCCGGGCAACTCCTTCGCGAGCTTTGAGCTTGGTGGTCTGCACTTTGGTTTCAGTATCTGCTACGACCTTCGCTTTCCGGAGATGTACCGAAAACTGGTGACCGAACATGACGTCGCCGCTTTTGTCATTTCTTCGGCCTGGCCGTTTCCGCGTGTCGAACATTTTCGCACGCTCGCCATGGCACGGGCAATCGAGAACCAGAGCTACGTCGTTGCATCGAACCGCGTCGGCAAAGATGACGATTTATGGTTTTGCGGCAGCTCCGCGATCATCGATCCACGCGGAGTTGTAGTTGCAGCCGCATCGGCAGACCGCGAAGAACTTATTGCAGCGGATTTATCCCAAGAGCTTGTACTCTCAGTCCGGAGCCGGGTTGAGTCGCTCTCTCACCGGCGAGAAGATTTATACAAATAACAAAAATGACGAAGCCCGAATGGCGAATTAATCCTGCAACGGCATCATTTTAATTGACCTAGGCTGGAGTTTGGCGCGGATGGAACGCACCAAACCCGTCGTAGTCGTTCAGACGTTCGATGTCATCGTCACAGCCGAGGAGCTTTTACTACGGCACGCGTGTTACCGTGCCCTCGAACACTGCTGGCGCTGGACCGGTCTGGATCATCCAAAGCTGCCTGCCGCTTGCCTCGACGAATATGTCAAAGCTTGCACCTCCGGTAAATGAGAGCGTGCCGGTACAATCCGTGTTTACGTTATAGGTTCCTAGCGATCCGCTGGAATGGATAATCGTGCCATTAATGCTGACCGTCGCGAACGGGCTGACCAGCGTACCATCTCCATTGAAATCGATCCCTTCTACGATGGCTTTTGGTTGCGCAACACCGCCGACGATGTTCCACCCATGCGTGGCGAATAGATACGACCCGTGCAGAGTGTATGCACCGCAACTTGCCACCCCTTTGTCTGCCCGCGCGGTGCCGGACGTGCCCAGCGCTATTGCGGCAACCAGGCTAACCAACGCGCACGCCAAGAGTGAACAGCTTGCTATGCTCTTAACTAATTTTGTCTTCATTGTTGTTGTTTCTTTCTTTTTAAGTTTGTTGTTCTGACCTTCATTGGCCCCTCGTCGTGAGAAGTCAGTTCTGGCCGTTCACTGAGGTACAGAACGGAAACCAGTTGGAGGTTATGCGGAAAATGGCTTCGGCACGGAAAGACCTCGGATCACGCGGATTTTACGGATCCGTTTTTAAACAGAACGAAATGGCGAAGAATGCATTTGGATTCCACAAACAGAGATTCTTAATCGAGTTGTTGCCTTCTGGTGGCCGAGAAACAGAATCGAGGACGCAATCGCCAACACACCAAGGCGCGTGCTTCCCCGCAGACTGAGAAACAATCAGCCGCCACACAGTGAAGCGTGACGGCTGATCGCGAACTGCTTCAGAGCTATTGCCGGCTACTGTTTGACCATGGAACCGCCGACTACGATACCGCCGTCGGGGTCTGTACCCACATACTTGAGCTGCCTTCCGCCATCGCCGATCACGAAGTGGCGGCGATGGTCCCCCGTCAAAGTCATGGTGCCGGTACCATTCACATTCACAGTATAGGTCCCGGTGACATTCTGACTCCAACTCGCATTGAGTATGACGCCACCACCGAAGTTAAAGACCAGACTTGCCGTAAAGCTGCCTGCGCCATTGAACGTATACAAGCCCGCTTCGTAGACCGGTCCATAGGCGTCTATGGGCACGGGCCTGTTTGGCCCCCCGGGGCTTAGTGGAGCAAAGCCCGACAAAGAGTCGGCATAACTACCGTTGAGGCTACTCGGGTCATAGGCTTGGGCGCGCGGCAGGGAGACGTGCATGATCAATGCAACTACCCCCAGCGCCAGAACCGACCTGAAGAGCCGGGCCTTCGACAGCTTGGGAACGCTTCTTGTGAACTTGATGTTTTGATTTTTCATAAACTAATTTCCTTTTCTTGTTTGGCCTTTTCTGATTTCTCGTCGTGAGAAGCCGTTTCTGGCCGTTCAGTGACGTACAGAACGGAAACCAGTTGGAGGTTATGCGGAAAATGCAGAAACCTTAAGAACCACGGATTACGCGGATGGATCCTTGCATGCCGCCTGACACAGACGCCTTACAAATTGCATACGCGATTCATCGCGCTCTACGAACCTGTCTTATCAGCGGAATCCGTGGTTAGTTTTGTTTCGGCGCGAGGGAGGCGACGATTTTTTCGAAGCGCGGATCGCCGCGCAGCGGGTCCCACCACGGCATCAACTAAGGCTCCGGCGTGGTTGGCAGACACGGCACTATTTTGGGCAAGCGAGTTTACGATTTTTTCGAAGCGCGGCTTCCACCGTGCAAACGGATATTTCCTGACTTGGGAAACCCCGGGTGAGCTTGTTCCAGCTTGGTTAGAATCTTTTCTTTAGCTGGACGTACCAGAACCGGCCTTTGATCGTGGCAAGCGATTCATCGTAGCCGTTCTCGAAGCTGCCGGCCACAAACGACGGGTCTTCGTCGAACACGTTCTGCATTCCAAGTGTAATCGTCGTGTTATTCAGCCAGGCGCGCCATCCACATGGGTTGTACTCAGCCGTAGAAACCGGCATCATGTTTTTCTCCTTGCCGTCCGTTCTGACATTCTTACCGCCATCCTTGGCGAAACCAGGCACCGAGGCCGATGCGGGTGGCGGCAGATTGAACGTGTATGATGCGATCAGGTCGAGCGTAGTCCAATCAGCTACTTTCCGCGCGCGCTGAGGAAAAGGAGCGGCGTTAATTCCCGGACCGCCAGTTCTGGGCATGTTTAGCTTCAGCGATCCTGTCAGCGAGACATTGTCATCCTCGTATTGACCAACCCAGTGGACCACTGCGCCGATATCGAAACCTTGAAGCCACGTGTCGGCCGGGCCGTCGTAGTACAAACTGAAATTGGCCCGATTCCATGGCAACGAACTGGTCAGGGTGAATCCCGGCGGCGCAAACTCTCCCGCGATCCCGAATCGTTTAATGTCGGGGCGAACTTGGAGTTCAGCCCGGGACAACCAAGTACCGTTGGCGGTGAATGTCAGTCGGCCAAAATCCCCGTGACCAAAAATCGAAGACTCGAGAAGATAAATCGCCTCGTAGTCGAGACCTTCGAAAATTGCACCAGAAAGGTTTGCGTTAGGATCGATGACCAGCGTAACTGCGCCCCGATCTGGTTGGCCATTCGGGAGAGGTGGGGTGCCAGGTGGCGGGGGCGTCCGAAATACCAGGCCGGGAAGATCGGCTTCAATAATGAATTGCGCCCCGAGAGACGATATGAGCGATCGCAGATCAATGTGCCACCAATCCGCGCTCAGGGTAAGACCCTTGAGCCATTTGGGGCTGTAAACGATCCCGTAAGACCATTCATACGCTACTTCCGGTTGTATCAGCGGATTTCCGCTAACCCGTTCCTCGATCTGGTCCTGGGTCAACCTTGAAAATGGATCCTTCACCATTGGGAAGTTCTGCGAGCCTGCCGGCGTCATCTCGAATAGTGTTGGCGCATGAAACGCTTCGGTGTAGCTGCCACGCAGAGTAAGCGCACCGATATACTTCGGGTCAACCGGCTGCCAGCGGACAGAAACCTTTGGCCTTTGTCCGTTATACTGGGAGCTGGTCGCCGGTTGGTATGGAGTTAGAACTGTAGAAGTGTTTTGGCTGTACCATTCTTCCCGCTCGGCGAAGTCAACTTCGAAGCTGTAAAAACCGGGAACGTTCCATGTGGGGCTGGTGAAGGGAACCCGAACCTCCTGGTAGATTGACCAGACATCCCGGTTCACCCGGAAACCTTGCCCATCGACTGAGCCAATCGATTGGAACGTGTTATTGAGTGGGTCGCGATCCCGCGTCATTCTCTCCCCGCGGTACTCACCGCCGATCGCAAATGAGACTGGCCCTGCGGGAACATTAAACAAGTCACCGTTAATCGTTGCATAACCTAAAGGTAACTCGAATTCGCCGGTGTTTTGCAGGGTAACATAAACTCTGCTCCTGGCTGCCTTGCTGTTGTGGCCAAGGAAGCCGAGGAACGGATTAAACGCCGTAGCCGGATCAGTATCCAGAAGCGCGTCCCGCAGCCCAGGCTGGCTTACCTCGCCTATAGACAAGTCTTGCCCCTCGTTCCGAGAATAACGGAAACCCGCTTCCCAGTTCCAAGTCTTGAAATAATCGCCAAATTCTCCCATCTCACCATGCAGCCCGACGTCAAAGAGACTGTCCCAGTAGGTGAACTTTTCACTTCGCTTACCGGTGTCGTTAATGCCGCGAAACCGAACGCCAGTAGTCATGGGAGTTGGGACTCCGTTAATAACCAAAGTCGTGTCTCCAACTGTGAACGGATTAAACGGATTCGAGATTGGCACACTAATGCCGGGACTAAACCCGACGTTAGTGCCTGGGACCTTGAATGGGTCCGGCACAAACGGCACGGCCGCTAGGGACGCATCAAAATACGAGCGAACATATTT
>Ga0209377_1000566_pt1 | contig 25040 bp, 31 predicted proteins | sample GraSoiAngelo_141_FD_185898 | JGI IMG/M metagenome (GOLD analysis project Ga0209377, IMG submission 185898) | Grasslands soil microbial communities from the Angelo Coastal Reserve, California, USA - 14_0929_12_40cm (SPAdes) (version 2) | ecosystem: Environmental > Terrestrial > Soil > Grasslands ...
CGAGTATTTGACTCGCCAGCCCTTTGAGCTCGGCTTCAAGCCCGAGGCATCGAGCAGCACTCCCGCTTTCTGCAGCTCCTCGTGGTACTTCTGCATCTCCGACATAAGCTTCTCGGAAGGCATCACGCCCGCTTCCGAGTCCTTCGTGGCCTTGACTATCATCATGATTCGCATCGCAGCTACCTTTTCTTCTTCGCGGCGATCTGCGCGCGCAGGCGCTCCTCCTGCTCCCTCAGCTCGGGCGTGAACTCGGCGCCGAAGTCCTCCGCCTCGAACACCTGGCGGATCTCGATCTCAGAATCCTCCCGCATCGGATTGGGGCAGCGCTTGACCCATTCGATCGCCTCTTCCTTCGACTTCACCTGCCAGATCCAGAAGCCGGCGACCAGCTCCTTGGTCTCGGCGAAGGGCCCGTCGATGACGGTGCGCTTGGCTCCCGAGAACCGGACGCGCGCGCCCTTCGAGCTCGGGTGCAGCCCTTCGCCCGCGAGCATCACGCCGGCCTTCACCAGCTCCTCGTTGAACTTCCCCATCGCGGCGAGGAGCTTCTCGTCGGGCATCACCCCGGCTTCAGAATCCTTGCTGGCTTTGACTATGATCATGAATCGCATCGTGTTCTCCGTTGGGTTGGGAGCGGGGCCTCCGGACGGTTTTCGATCGGATGAAAACCTCGCTCTATCTGCACGACGAACGAAGCCGGGCAAAATCGACAGCTTGAACGAACTTTTGCTAGTCGTCGATGTGCGTCTCGCCGCGCCGGCTGACGAGCGTGACGAGGCCGGGCATCCGGCCGCGCTCGACGTGGCGCGACATGGCTTCGTGCATGCGGCCGAGGCGCGCCTTAGAAAACCCGCCCTTGCTCGACGGCGGCCTGGCGGCGGTCTGCGACGACTGCGCGAGCACGCCCGCGGGTGCGGCGAACGCCGCAGAAGCCGCGACCGATTTCAGGAACGACCGGCGGTCTGTGCTCACGACGACACCTCCTTCACCAGGTACTCTCCGAGGCGCGCCAGGGTCTGGTGCATGCCCTCGACGGCGCCGTAATTCTTGACCACGTAGTCGCGCGCCTTGGCGGACGGGAACACCGAGCGCATGTCGAGGCGCGTCTTGCCGCCCTCCTCCGCGAAGGTCACCGTCACGTGGAAACTCACGGGCTCGAGGTCGCGGTCCTCCTTCTCCCCGGTGCCGCCGTGCTTGTACACCAGGCGCTCGGGTTTCACGACCTCGACGAAGGTGATCTTGTTTTGGTAGTCGCGCCCGTCGGGACCGTGCATGACGAAGCGCCAGACGCCGCCCGGTTTCACTTCCATCTTGTGGGTCGTGGTGGTGAAGCCGTGAGGGCCCCACCATTGCCCGATGTGCTCCGGCTCGGTCCACGCCTTCCACACGAGCTCGCGCGCCGCATCGAAGACGCGCGTCCCGCGGATCTCGCGGTCGCCGACGAGCGCGGCGTTCCTACTTTCTGCGGCCATGCTTCGTCTCCTCGGCGATCAGGTCGGCGAGGCGCTCGAGGGTTTCGCTCCAGCCCTGGTTCTGGCCGCGGCCGGCTTCGCCCGGAGGCGTGGTCTGCCGCACGGTGAGCTTCGTCTTGCCACCTTCGTCGGCGAAGGTCACGGTGGTAACGAGCTCGTGGCCTGGGAGGATGTCCAGGATCGCGGTGAAGACGATGCGCTCGTTCCGGACGATCTCGCGGTACACGCCGTGGAATGGGTTGTCGATGCCGTCGGGTCCGCGCATCACGAAGCGATACGTGCCGCCCGGGCGGAAGTCCATCTCGCAGCCGGGCAGCGTGAAGCCTTTCGGGCCCCACCATTTGCGGATGTGCTCCGGCTCCGTCCACAGCTTCCAAATGAGCTCGCGCGGCGCGTCGAAGACGCGCGTGAGAATCATCTCGCCCGCGTGCCTGCCTTCGACGAAATTCTTCAGCGAAGCGCCCACGATCTCCGTCCAGCCCGCCACGAAATTCGCCTTGGCGAACGCGGGGAGCCTCGGGAAGGTCTCCAGGCCTTCGTGCGTCAGCTTGACCCTGGTCTTGCTCCCCTCGGCAGACAAGTCGAAGGTCACGAGGGAGTCGCCCGCGTGGCCTTCGTACCGCCACGTGTAGGCGAGTCTCCTGTTGGGAATCGCCTCGGTTATCCTGCAGCGATGGGAATACCTGACGCCTTCGTGTTTGACGTCGAACTGGAATTCAAAGCCGACTACCGGCGCGAATTCGCGGAGGTCGAAAGACCATTGCTTGATGTCTTCCTTGTCGGTGAGCGCCTTCCAGACCAGGGCGACCGGAGCATCGAAAGTGCGTTCCACGACGAGCGGTTCGTCTTTCGTCACGACGTTAAGTTTTGCGGCCATCTCTCTTCTCCTTGCGTGAATGTCCTGCACCTTATTCTTGCGCTGGAGCTCCTTCAAATAGCTGTCCAGCCTGTCGAGGCTCTCCTCCCAATGGCGCCCGCGCAAACTCTTTTTTGATGCTCAGGCGGTAACAGGCTCGCGCCGTAGTACGACGTCCAGATTGTCGAGCAGATCGCGCGTGCTCTGCTCGCGCGCGGCCGGACTATCGATGCCGTCCAGAAAGACGGCTTGCTCGGTAAAGATCATTCGGGTCCCGCTTTTCGCGAGCTTGAGCTCCACGCTCGCGAGCGAGACCGATATGCGCCATTTGTCGAGATGCATGTCATAGGTATAGACGATGCGCTCGTCCGGCACGATATCCTGATAGACGGCGTTGAAGAGGTGCGGCGGGCCGCCGGGCGGGCCGCCGCTGACACTCTCCCGCCCGCCGACCCGGAAGTCCAGCTTGTGGTCCGACTTCTCCCGCTCGTCGCAGCCCACGAACCAGCGCGCCTTGACCTCGGGGTCCGCCCAGGCGGCGAACACTTCCGCCGGCGATGCGGCAAAGTAGCGCTCGATGACGAAGGTCGCGGGATGGGTGGAACGTTTGCGCATGGTTTCTCCTATTCAATCTTTGCGAGCCGCATTACTTTTTCTTGCGGCCATGCTCCTTTTCCTTCCGTTGCAGTTGTTTCAGGTAGGAATCCAGCTTGTCCAGGCTCTCTTCCCAGAAACGGCGGTAGTGCTCCACCCAGTCGGCGACCTCTCTGAGTCGGCCCGCCTCGAGCCGGCAGGGCCGCCACTGCGCGTCACGGCTGCGAGCGATCAGGCCTGCGCCCTCGAGCACCTTCAGGTGCTTGGACACCGCGGGAAGGCTGATATCGAAGGGCTTGGCCAGGTCGGTCACCGATGTCTCGCCCGAGGCGAGGCGCGCCAGGATCGCGCGGCGCGTGGGATCGGCCAAGGCGGCAAAGGTGCTGTTGAGGCGGTCGGCTTTCATTTAACCGATAGGTTAAATACAGACGACCCCTTTTGTCAAGGGCCTGCGATTTCAATTCTTGAGCCGATAACCGGTCCTGAAGATCCACGCGACTACCGCGAGCGAAATCGCGAGGAACACGCAGGTCATGGCGAGGCTCAGGCCGACGCTCACGTCGGCGAGGCCGTAGAAGCTCCACCGGAATCCGCTCACCAGGTAGACCACGGGGTTGAACAAGGAGACCGTCTGCCAGAAGGGCGGCAACATGTCGATCGAGTAGAAGCTGCCGCCGAGAAACGTCAATGGGGTGATGATGAGGAGCGGTATGGCCTGGAGCTTCTCGAAACCGTCGGCCCAGATTCCGATGATGAAGCCGATGAGGCTGAAGGTCACCGAGGTCAGCACGAGGAAGAGGATCATCCACACCGGATGCTCGATCCGAAGAGGCACCAGTGTCGCCGCGGTCGCCAGGATGATGAGGCCGAGAATGATCGACTTGGTCGCGGCCGCCCCCACATAGCTCAGCACGATCTCGAAATAGGAGACCGGCGCCGAGAGGAGCTCGTAGATCGTCCCGGTGAACTTGGGAAAGTAGATGCCGAAGGAGGCATTGGAGAGGCTCTGCGTCAGCAGCGACAGCATGATGAGCCCCGGCACGATGAAAGCGCCGTAGCTGACGTTCTCGACCTCGGGGATGCGTCCGCCGATCGCCGCACCGAAGACGACGAAGTACAAGGCCGTCGAAATCACCGGGGCGATGATGCTCTGCATCAGCGTGCGTCGCGTGCGCGACATCTCGAATTTGTAGATGGCGCGTATCGCGTATACGTTAATGGCGTTCATTTTCTGTCGCTCACCAAGGTGACGAAGATATCCTCGAGCGAGCTCTGCGTTGTTTGCAGGTCCTTGAAGCGGACTCCCGACGCGGCCAGGTCCGCGAGCAGTGCGGCGATCGCGGCGCGGTCGCCCTGCTCGTCGTAGGTATAGATCAGCTCGGTGCCTTTGCCGGCGAGCTCGAGCCGGTGGGCCGAAAGCGCGTTCGGCACGCGCTCGAGCGCCCGCTCCAGGTGCAGCGTCAGCTGCTTCTTGCCGAGCTTGCGCATGAGCTCGGTCTTTTCCTCCACGAGGATGATCTCGCCCTTGCTGATCACGCCGATCCGGTCGGCCATCTCCTCGGCCTCGTCGATGTAGTGCGTGGTCAGTATGATGGTGACGCCGGCGACCTGGAGCGAGCGCACCAGCTTCCACATGTCCTGCCGGAGCGTCACGTCGACTCCGGCGGTCGGCTCGTCGAGGAATAGGATGCGCGGCTCGTGCGACAAGGCCTTGGCGATCAGCAGGCGGCGCTTCATGCCGCCCGAGAGCGTCATCACCTTGCTGTCCTTCTTGTCCCACAGCGAGAGGTCCTTGAGGACCTTCTCGATGTGCGCGGGGTTGGCCGGCTTGCCGAAGAGGCCGCGGCTGAAGGAGACGGTGTTCCAAACCGACTCGAAGGCGTCGGTAGTCAGCTCCTGCGGCACCAGGCCGATCAGCGAGCGCGAGGCGCGGTAGTCGCGGACGATGTCGTGGCCGTCCACCCGTATCGTCCCTTCGCTCGGATTGACGATCCCGCAGATGATGCCGATCAGCGTCGTCTTCCCCGCGCCGTTGGGGCCGAGCAGCGCGAAGATCTCCCCGCGGCGGATGTCCAGGTTGATGTTCTCGAGAGCCTTGAGGCCGGAGGCGTAGGTCTTGGAGAGTTTCGTGACGGAGATGACGGTCTGCATGGAAACGGCGATGGCTGATGGGTTGGAGTTTCGTATCGAAGGCGCTTCCCTGTCCAAGGGAATCGGCCGGCAGGCGATCTCAGCGCCGGCGCCTGGATTGCTTGCCGAACCCGCCTCGATTCTTCCCGTGTGGACCGCCGCCGGGCCTTGGATTGCCGGTGTTGCTCGGGGCGTTCCGCCGGCCCTGCTCCGGAGCGTCCTGTCGATTTCCCGAAGCGAGCTTGATTTCAAGCTCATTGAGCTCGTCCCATTGAGCGTCGGTACGCTGCCCCTCCGGTATCGCGAGCAGCTCCTGGAGGCGCTGGCGGGGGGAAATCGGCTGGGACCCGTTCATGGGCGGCATTATCCCATCGTTGCAAAAAACGTCCCGGGAGGGATAAAGCCGGTTCGAGACCGGGTAGCGCCGCTGCGTCCGAGCGGCGTCGTACTCCCGGGGTCGTTCGTGAGATCGTCGACCGCGTGGAACGTTAGTCGGTGATCGCCTGGTAGACGAGTTGCTTCACGAGCTTGCGGAAATACGCGCGCTGCGGGCTAGCCGCCTGCGTCAACAGGACTGCGGTCACCTGCTCCTTCGGGTCAACCCAGAAATAGGTGCCGGCGTAGCCGGCCCACATGAACTCGCCGGCCGAGCCCGGCACGCCCGCGACGCCGTCGCCCGTGCGCACCGCGAAGCCGAGGCCGAAGCTGTAGCCCTTGGTTCCGAGCAACAGCTCACCCGGCTGCACCGGCTGCTGGATGAAGTTGCCCAGGTGATCCGAGGTCATCAGCTTCACGGTGGTGCGGCTCAGCACCCGCGCCCCGTCCAGCGTGCCGCCGTTCATCAGCATCTGGCAGAAGCGCAGGTAGTCCGCCGCAGTGGACACGCCACCCGCGCCGCCGGAGTCGTTCTTTGGTGGCGCGGACACGTCGATCAGCGGGAAGCCCCGGCCCGCAAAGCGATCCTTTTCCAGCGACTCCGCGAGCCGTGGCATCTTGGCCGCCGGCACCCAGAAGCCCGAATCCTTCATCCTCAGCGGCTTGAACAGGCGTTCTTCGAGGAAATCCGCCAGGCGCTTGCCCGAGGCGCGCTCCACCACGCGGCCCAGCATGTCCGTGGACAGACTGTAGTGCCAAGTCGTGCTGGGCTGGAACGCGAGCGGCACCGTCGCCATCTTCTCGATCTGCTCGGCAGGGGCGAGGTTGCGCGCCTCGTAGTCCATGTCCTTGCGGTACACGCCGATACGCTCCAGGCCGTCCTTGACCGGCGCGTTCTGCGTGATTTCGCCATACGCGAGGCCCGAGGTATGGCGCAGCAGGTCCTGCACTGTCATCTGGCGCTCCTGCGGCACGAGCGTGTAGCTTGTGTTGCCCGCGGCGTCCTTGCTCGGCACGCTGACCTGGAGCTTGTCGAAGCCCGGCAGGTACTTGCTCACCGGATCGGTTAGCTGGACGACGCCGTCCTCGACCAGCATCATCGCCGCCACCGACACCAAGGGCTTGGTCATCGAATAGATGCGGAAGATCGCTTCCGGCGTCATCTTCGCGGAGGCCGTCTGCATGCCGACCGCGTCCTGATAGACGAGCTTGCCCTTCCTCGCCACCATGACAACTGCGCCGCGGAAGCTCCCGTCCGCGGATTCCTTCTTCAGCGCCTCGCCGATCTTCGCCAACCGCTGCGCGGACATCCCCACCTGCTCCGGCTTCGCCACCGGCAGCGGCTGCGCGCCGACGACCCAGGCGCAAAGGACGAGCGCGAAACCGGCGAACACCGCGCCCGCGCGATTGAAGCGAGTCATGGAACCTCCCTGGAGAAGCTTTTGTCGGGCAACCATTAAGCCAAAAGTGCGCCGCAATATGCAAGCGCCGGCGATCAAACCGCTTTGACCGCGGAACCGCCCGCCGTTAAGCTCGGCTTTCCATGTCTTCGAGCGCTGTCATTCTCTTCGCCCACGGCGCACGCGAGCCCGAATGGGCGCAGCCGCTCGAGCGCATCCGCGACCGCCTGCGCGCGGCCGGCACGCCAGTCGAGCTCGCTTTCCTTGAATTCATGTCACCCTCGCTTGACGAGGCGGCCGCGCGTCTCGCCGACAAAGGAATCGAGTCGGTGGTGATCGTGCCGCTGTTCCTCGCGCAAGGCGCGCATCTGAAACGCGAGCTGCCGGAGATGGTGGCGAAGATCGGGAAACGCCACGCGAAGACCGAGTTCCGCGTGACTCCTGCGCTCGGCGAAGCGCCGGAGATCGTCGCGGCGATCATGGAATGGGCTCAGCGCGCCGCGCGCTGAGGGAAAAAGAAGTGAAGCTGGCCGATAAGCCGGGTTCTGTCGTGGACAGTCATTCCTCTAGGCCCGGGGTTACCCCCGCGCTCGAGCCATCTACCCGCGGACTCGGCGAGCCACGTCGTCGTCCGCCTATTTGATGTTGCTCCGGGTGGAGGTTGCCTCGTTTCACCCGCAACGCGCAGTCTTATCGACCACCCGTCACGACTCGTCTCTGTGGCCCTCTTCGTCGCCTCGCGGCGCCTGGGCGTTACCCAGCACCCTGCTCTGTGGAGCCCGGACTTTCCTCTGGCAGGTGGAACATTTGCCAGCGACCGTCTGGCCAGCTTCGTCGGCGATTTTACCGCATCGCGACATGGACGGCTTGACTTCGGGAGTGCCGCAAGGTAAGAACGTCGGCGAGTCGTGTTTCGGAGAGGAGACGCGCATGAGACGCAGAATGTACTTCCTGTTGCCCGATCTGGGCAGCGCCATCCAGACGGCCAACGATCTGCTGCTCGCGCGGGTCGAAGATGCGCACATGCATTTCCTCGCCAAGCGAGGGATGTCTCTGGGCCAGCTGCATGAAGCGAATTACCTGCAGAAGTCCGACGCAGTGCATGGGGCCGAGCTGGGATTTGTAATCGGCGGCCTGGGCGGGTTTCTGATCGGCATCTACATCTATCTCACCCCGCCCGAGGGGGTCACGCTGCGGCTTGTCACGGTGTTGATCGCCACCGTTATCGGCGCGCTCTTCGGCGCCTGGGCTGCGAGCCTCGTCGCGATGTCCGTGCCGAACACGCGGCTGAAACCTTTCCAGAAGGACATCGATGCCGGCAAAATCCTGCTGATGGTGGACGTGCCGACGTCGCGAGTCGAAGAGCTGCGCGAACTCGTCAGCCGCCGCCATCCGGAGGCGATGGCGCACGGCATCGAGCCCACCATTCCGGCGTTTCCGTAGCAGGGCAGAGCCTTCGCTTCGCTCAGGATGAGGGGCGGGGCCGGAATTGCGAGGGGTCGTCGTAATATTCCTCGGAGTCGTTGGCCGGCACCCAGCCTGGAATCCCGAGAATCGGCAGCGGCGAAAGGCTGCGGGTCGAGGCAAGGGCTTGCGTCGCGGAGAAATAGTCCGCCGCGCGCGCGTCCAGCTCGGAGAGCTGCCGCTCGATCGGCGCATCGAGCAGACCCGGTGCAACATCCAGGATCAGGGCCTTTGCGGTCACCCCCTTGTAAGGTTCCAGCGCTTTTTCGTAGATCGCGTGGCCGAACACATAGAAGCGCATGGATCGCAGCACCTCCGCACGGCGCCTCCAGAAGAGTTCCTTCCACCTGAATTCGCGCAACAGCGCCGGCAGTTCCGGGTTCGCCGCGGCGACCACGATCCCGCCTTCGTCGAAAAGGGTCAGCACGTCGCGGGCCGTACCCCTCAGCCGCTCGCCGCGACGCGCCTGGATCTCGTCGTAATGGTGTCTGTTCAGAACCGCCTTGGTTTTCGCAAACGTAAGCCATACGAGCGCGTTGAACAGATCGTGCCAGCTGCCCGGGCGCGTCTGCACTTCCCCGGTCTCGAAGATGCGGACTTCGTACTGGACGGGGAATTCCTCCGAGGCCGCCGCGGGCGGAACGAAGCGTATCGGCGCGCCGCCGCCGCTCACCACCGCCGGGGCCGCCAGCACGCTGAGCTCGTCGTGCCGGGGAAACCTGTCCGGGGGCAGGCGTCCGAGCAGAGGCATGAGCGCCGTGAAGATCGGCGCATCGGGCGCGGGCATCCCGCGCCCGGCCGTCCCCGTCAGGCGAGCCGCCATCCGACGGATTCGCCCGCCCGCAGCGGCACAAGCGTCGCCGCGCCAAACGGCATCTCGCCGGGCACGGTCCAGGTCTCCTTGCGCAGGGTGATCGTGCCGCGGTTGCGCCGCAGGCGGTAGAAATCCGCCCCGTGAAAGCTGGCGAAGGCTTCGAGCTTGTCGAGAGCCCCGGCCCGCTCGAAGACCTCCGCGTAGAGCTCGATCGCTGCGTGCGCGGTATATATGCCCGCGTGTCCGCACGGCGTCTCCTTGTCGGCACGGGCATGCGGCGCGCTGTCGGTGCCGAGGAAGAATTTGGGGTTGCCGCTCGTCGCGGCGCGCACCAGCGCCTCGCGGTGCTCCTCGCGCTTCAGGACCGGCAGGCAGTAATAATGCGGCCGCAGGCCGCCCGCGAACATCGCGCTGCGGTTGTGGAGCAGGTGGTGCGCGGTGATCGTGGCGGCAATACTGGGCCCTCCCGTCAACACGAAATCGACAGCCTCGCGGGTGGTCACGTGCTCGACCACGATGCGAAGCCGCGGGAAACGGCGGGCGATATCGGCGAGGACCGTCTCGAGGAATACGCGTTCCCGATCGAAAACATCCACGCCCGGAGTCGTGACTTCCCCGTGAACGAGCAAGGGTAGGTCGTGCTCCTGCATAGCATCGAGCGCGGGGTAGGCGCGCTCGATGCTCGTGACTCCAGCCCCCGAGTTCGTCGTTGCGCCGGCCGGGTAGTACTTCACGCCGCATACGAAGCCCGATCGCTTCGCGCGTGCGATCTCCTCGGGGCCCGTGCCGTCGGTCAAATAGAGGGTCATGAGGGGCTCGAAATCGAAGCCCTTCGGAAGCGCCTTCAGCACACGGCCGCGGTAGGCGGTGGCGAGCGCAGTGTCCGTGATCGGGGGCCGGAGATTCGGCATCACGACGGCCCGCGCAAACACCCGTGCCGTGTGGGGGAGCACGCTCGCGAGCGCAGCGCCGTCGCGAAGGTGCAAGTGGGCGTCGTCCGGCCGGGTGAGGGTCAGGGATTGCACGGAATCAGGATCGCCGGGCGTTCGCGGCGCGCGCCAGTTGCAAGGCGCGCGCGTACACGGCGTTCTTCTTCGCTCCGGTGAGCTTGCAGGCGAGCTTCACCGCCTGCGCAAGCGGCAGCTCCGCGAGGAGCGCGGTGAGCACGCGTTCCCAATCGAGCTTCGGGCTTTCGCTTCGGGCCGCGGCGCCCTCAACGATCAGCACGAACTCGCCGCGCTGGCGGTCGGTGTCCTCGCGCAGCCAGGCCGCCGCGTCGCTCAAGACGCACCGATGGATCTGCTCGAAGAGCTTCGTCAGCTCGCGCGCGATCACGAGGACGCGCTCGGGACCCAGCATCGCGGACATGTCCTCGGCACATTCGACGACGCGGTGCGGCGCCTCGTAGAACACGAGCGTGTACGGCAAGGTGCTGAGGCGCTCGAGCGCCTTGCGCCTTGGCCCCGGTTTTGCCGGAAGAAAACCTGCGAATAGAAACGATCCGTCCCCGATGCCCGCTGCCGAGAGCGCGGTGACGGCGGCGTTCGGCCCGGGAATCGGGACCACCCTGAATCCCGCGGCGCGCGCTTTTTTCACGACCGTCGCGCCCGGATCGGATATCGCCGGCGTGCCTGCGTCCGTGACCAGCGCAACTGTTTTGCCTCGGGCGAGCTGCTCCACGATCGAATCGGCGGCGCGATGCTCGTTATGGCCGTGCACCGCCATCAGCTTTCCCTGCAGGCGATAATGCTCGAGCAGGCGCGCCGTCACGCGCGTGTCCTCCGCCGCGATGGCGTCGGCATGCGCGAGCGAATGAAGGGCGCGCGGGCTGATATCCTCGAGGTTTCCAATGGGCGTGGCCACCACATATAATTGACCTGCCCCACTCGGGCTCCCACTATGCTTCCCCGTCCTCGCGCCCAAGTCTGCTTCGCTCTGTTGGCGTTGTTGAGTCCGGCATTGTGCGCGGCCGTCGACGATCCGGCAAGCAGACCCCCGGACGCTCGGCCTTTCATAGGCCTGCTGCTTCCCCTCAATGCTCCGGAGTTCTCACGAGCGGCCGAAGCGGTGCGCCTGGGCTGCCAGGCCGCGCTCGTCTTAACGGAGAACCGGCAGTCCCTGCAGGTGGCGCGCACCGATGCCCAACCCGAGAGCATCCTCGCCGAATACCAGGCCGCGGTGCAGCGAGGCGCCGCCGTGATCGTCGGCCCGCTGACGCGCTCCGGGGTCACGGCGCTCGCTCAAGCGGGCCGCGTTAGCGTGGTCACGCTCGCCCTGAACGTCACTGACGGCGACGCGCCGCTCCCACCGCGTCTCTACACTTTCGGACTTTCCGCTGAGACCGAAGCGCGCGCGGTCGCGCGCACGGCTTTCGCGCGCGGACTGCGCGAGGGCGCAGTCGTGCAGGCGTCGAACTTGCTCGCCAAGCGCGTCAGCCGAGCGTTCGCGGACGAATGGTTCTCGCTCGGCGGAAGGATCAGCGACGTGCGGGAATTCGGAGCGCGAGCGGACTTGGTCGACTTGCGTCGGGGTCTGGCGGACTCGCAGGCACAATTCATTTTTCTCGCCGCGGAAGCCGACCAGGCACGCACCGTGCGACCCTATCTGAACAACCAGCTCCAGGTTTTTGCGACCTCCCAGGTCAACGACGGCAAGAACGATCCGCTCGTCAACGCGGACCTGAACGGGATCCGCTTCGTCGACATGCCCTGGCTCGTGCAACCGGACCACGCCGCGGTCATGGTCTATCCCCGCCTGGAAGGCCTTTCAACCGAGCTTCAACGTTTTTACGCGCTCGGCATCGACTCGTGCCGCATCGCGGGGGACCTGATCGGGGGGCGACAGACCATCAACCTGGACGGCGTGACCGGCAGGATCTCCTACCGCGGGGGCAATACGCTTCAGCGCGAACCCATCCAGGCCGTGTTCCGCGACGGCGTGGGTGTGTCGCTCGAAAACGCGAGATGAACGCAGGATGAACGCGAGATGAAGGCCGGCGATCGTGCCGAGCAAATCGCGGCGGGCTATTTACAGCGCAAGGGCCTGGCCTTGATCGAAACCCGTTACCGCTGCCGCTGGGGCGAGATCGATCTGATCCTGCGGGATCTGGATACCGTCGTTTTTACCGAAGTCAGGCTGCGGCGTTCCAAGGACTTCGGGGGCGCCGCTTACAGCGTCGATGCGCGCAAGCAGGCGCGGATCATCGCCACGGCGCGCCACTACCTTGCGGGCAAGAAGGAAGCGGCTTGCCGGTTCGACGTCGTGCTCCTCGATCGCCTCGAGTCGCCGCGGGTCGAATGGATACGCGACGCATTCTCCGCCTGAGCGTCTTGCCGGGCTTCGCACACGCACGCCCACGGCGTTGCCCGGCTGCCCGGCGCGTCCGCGAGGTAGGTTACGGTAGAATAAGGGCCGTATGAAAGCCGTCACCGCCCGCCCGGCCGAGGACAGGGTAGACCTTCTGGCGCGCATCGGCCGCCAGTTCGACGACAGCGCTCAACTGAAACTGAAAGCACGCGAAGCGCTCGCCGAGCCGATCGCCCGCGCCACGGAAATCATGGTGAAATGCCTGCTCGCCAACGGCAAGATCCTCGCGTGCGGGAACGGCGGCTCAGCCGCCGACGCCCAGCATTTTTCCGCTGAGCTGCTCAACCGCTTCGAGCGCGAGCGTCCCGGCCTCGCCGCGATCGCGCTGACGACCGACACCTCCACCTTGACCGCGATCGCAAACGACTACGAATACGAGCAGGTATTCTCCAAGCAGCTCGCCGCTCTGGGTCAGGCGGGTGACGTGCTCCTCGGCATTTCCACGAGCGGCAATTCAAAAAACGTGGCTCGCGCGGTCTCGGCGGCCCACGAACGCGAGATGCACGTGGTCGCCCTCACCGGCCGCGGCGGAGGCGAGATCGGAAAGCTGCTCGCGTCGGAAGACGTGCATATCTGCGTACCCCACTCGCAAACCGCTCGCATTCAGGAAGTGCATCTCCTGACTCTGCACTGCCTTTGCGACGGCATCGATTGCATGTTGCTGGGGGCCGAATGAAAACCTCTCCGGCAGCAAGGCGATACGCGGCGGTGGCGCTGATTTTCGCGTCGGCCGCGATGCTCCAGGCCTGCGTCGAAGCACTCATTGTCGGCGGGGTCGCCACGGGGGTGGTCCTCGCCGCCGATCGTCGCCAGGCTGAAGTGATGTACACCGACCAGCGGATCGAATTCGCCGCGGGGAGCCGCATCGGCGAGGCGCTCAAGGACCAGGGACACGTCAACGTCACCAGCTACAATTACACGGTGCTGCTCACCGGCGAGGTGCCCACGGCGCAGGCAAAAGCGGAAGTGGAAAAAATCGTGAGCGAAATACCCCAGGTGAAGACCGTTGTCAACGAGCTGCAGATCGCGGGAGCGAGCTCGGCTGCCTCGCGCAGCAACGACGCCTACATCACCAGCAAGGTCAAAAGCAACTTTCTCGGAAACGGGAAGGTACGGCCCACCGATGTCAAAATCGTGACCGAGGCGGGGGTCGTGTATTTGCTTGGACTGGTCACGCGTGAAGAAGCGGACGCCGCGACCGAAGTCGCGCGCGGCACCGGAGGGGTGCAGAAAGTCGTCCGCGTTTTCGAGTACGTCACCCCGCCCGCGACGAAATAGAGCGGGTCTAGGGTTTGCGTTCGGATGCTGCGAGCATCCGCTCGATCTCGCCGACGAGCTTGCGGTCGCCGGGTGTTACCGCGCTCCCGAAGGACAGCACTGTCTCGCCCGACCGGTCGATCAGGTATTTGTGAAAATTCCACCGGGGGCGCTCGCCGGTCTTCGCGGCAAGCGTCGCGTACAAGGGGTTGGCGTTGTCCGCCGATACGCCGGATTTCGCGAACATCGGAAAGCTCACGCCGTAGTTGACCTCGCAGAATTTGGCGATGTCGCGATTGCCCCCCGGTTCCTGGCCGCCGAAATCGTTGGCGGGGAAACCCAGCACCACAAGGCCCTTGTCGCGGTAGCGGCGGTACAGCCCTTCTAGTCCTTCGTACTGAGGCGTGTAACCGCATTGACTCGCGGTATTCACTACGAGCAGCACCTTGCCCTCGAATTGGCACAGCGGCGTGGCCTGATCGGTCAGGCTCGGCAGGGTATGGTTGAGCACCGGCGGACACGCGGCGAGCGCGGGCGCGGGGATCGAAGCGGCAAGCAGCAGTCCGAGGAGAATACGCATCGGCAGGAACCTGTAGATGAGGTCAGCCTAAGTTACAGCCGGCGGGTCGTTCTGTCAAAATAGGCGAGATGGAGGTCCCTTTTGAGAAGAAGATCTGCCCGCCGCAACAGCTTGCGGTGCGGCTCGGCTCCCGTGCCCGGCCCCTGGTATTCACCAACGGTGTGTTCGACATCCTGCATCGCGGGCACGTCACCTATCTCGCCGAAGCGAGCTCCCTTGGGGCGACGCTCCTCGTCGCAGTCAACAGCGACGCGTCGGCGAAGCGTCTAGGCAAAGGCGAGGAGCGTCCGTTCAACCCGCTCGCCGACCGTATGGCGGTGGTAGCGGCCATTGAATCCGTCCACCTCGTGACGTGGTTCGACGAGGACACGCCCCTCGCGCTGATACTTGCCTCCCGGCCGGAAGTGCTCGCCAAGGGCGGCGACTGGAAACCCGAAGCGATAGTCGGAGCCGCCGAAGTGCGGGGCTGGGGCGGAAGCGTGCATTCGATCCCCTTCAGGCACCAGCGCTCCACCACTGCGCTGCTCAGGAAAATTCTCGGAGGCTAACTGGCGATTACGAACAGGGGAACCTCAGGTTCCCCCGTTACCCCCTCCTCAATTCCCTTTGCGTTTTTCCTCCGGTGGACAGTCCTTCAGCTCGCTGCCGGCAAAATTCTGGCGCAAGTCGTTCAGTCTCGACACCAACGCATCGGGGACCTCACGAACGCTGAAGTAAACTTTCTGCACGGACGTTTCCCTGAGATCGACCCGGGCCGTCCGAACGCCCTTCTTGCGCAACTCCGCGAGCCGTGACCGCGCTGCCTCCTCGGTCTTGAATACGCCCAGAGAAATCGCAAATCGGAACTTGGAATCTTCCTGCACGATATAGAAGTCTTCGACGCCGAACTTCTTGAGCTCGGCGGCCTTCTGGTTTGCCGCCTGCCGATTGCGCTGGGGCGGCATGAATACCCAGTAGCTCGCGATCTCCTCCACGCGGCGCTGCGAGAGTCTCGACCCGAGGGCAAGAGGTTCAAGAGCCTGTTGCACGCGCGCTGCGTCCCCCGGGCTGAATGCGCCGAGCTCGAGGCACGCGGCGAGAGTCGCCTTGGGAGGCGGTTTGGGGCGCTCTGCCGTCTGCTTCGTTCGCTCGGCGGCAAGGGCCGCAAGCTGGTCGGCACGGAGCAATCGGATCGCCTGCGGGTTGAGCTGCTGATCCATCAGCTGCGGCTCGTCCGATGCGCGGCCGGCGCCAAAATAGATCCAGGCGAAAAAACCGAGATTGGCGAACAACAGCAGGAAAGTTACGGTTTTCACGATTTCCCGCGGGTCATTTCACCGCGTCCTGTGCAATTCGGACCAGGCCTTCCAGCACCAGATTGTCCACGAGCCGCACGGGAATGCTGAGGTGCCGGGCGATCCGGCGAGCGGCTCCCCCCGCGAGCACGCATGCCGCTCCGTGTTCCATCGCCGCGAAGGCGCGCTCTATCGCCCCGGCTTGCGCGAGCAGGCAACCGGTCTCGATGGCATCCGCAGTATTCCGAGGCTCGGCGGAAAAACGCCCTCTTGCGAGCGGCAGCTCCGCGGTGCCGCGGACGAGCGAGCGCTTCATGAGATCGAGGCCGGGAAGAATCACGCCGCCGACGAACCTGCCGTCGCCCCTCAGGACATCCACTGTGGTTGCAGTGCCCGCGGCGACCACGAGGCACGGCCCGCGGAGAATCGACCAGGCCCCGATCAGCGCGGCCCAGCGGTCAGGCCCGAGCTGGTCGGGCCGCCGATAGCCGTTCGTCACCCCGCACTCGTACCGCTTTGCTTTTACCCACGCGGGAACGATGGATCGTCGGGCGAATAGGCGCTCCAGCCTCTTGCGCACGGACTGCCCCGCGACGTTCGCGACGACGACTTTGTCGGCGGGCACGAGCCTCCTCCAGCTCTTCTCCAAGCGCACGAGCCCCGAGACAGGCACTGCGCCGGCATCGCGCCAGCCCCCGTTGTCGTGCAGGCCCCATTTCAGCCGCGAATTGCCGCAGTCGACCGCGAGGATCATTCCGGCCTGAGCGAGAGCTCACCGATGTGGAAACGCTCTATTCCCCCGACCGAGGCGAGCATGAGCGCGCCATCCTCCGCGACCCCGACCACCTTGCCTTCGGCCACGCGCCGGCCGGCCTGCGACAGGGCGACTCGCCTCCCTGTCCAGGCGTGGCGTTGCAGCCACTCCTCACGAAACGGCGCGAAGCCTTCGCGGGAAAACCGCGCGAGAACCCCGGCGATGGACTCGAGCGCGGCGACAAGGACGGTGGTCCGCGATGGCGTTGCCTCGCAGTGGCTCGCGATGTCGGTTGCCGGGACGCCGATCCGATCGCGCGCATGGGCGCCGAGACGCACGTTGATGCCGACTCCCACGATCGCGGCGCTCGGACCCACGATGGCGCCGGAGCTCTCGATCAATATCCCGCCGAGCTTGCGCCCCTCACAATAAAGGTCATTCGGCCATTTGACTGCCACGCCCTGCGTACCCAGGCGCTCGAGCGCCTTCGCGGCACCTACCGTCGCGGCGAGGCTCAAGCCCCCAAGGGCTCCGGCGCCTCGGGGAAAACGCCATAAAATGGAGAAAGCCACACTTCCTCCGACCGCGGAGACCCAGGAATGTCCGCGCCGCCCGCGCCCGGCGCTCTGGTATTCACAAGCGAGCACCGTGCCGTGCGGCGCGCCCGCGGCGGCACGCTCGGCGAGAACGGTATTGGTGGACGGGCATTCATCGAGTACCTCGATGCAAAGCTCGGGCGAGATCTTCTTCAATCCGGCCGCGAGCGCGTCCAGCTCGAACAGGTCGAGAGCCTCGGCCAGCCGGTAACCGCGGCCGCGTACCTTGAGCACGCGCAGGCCCGAGGCATCGATCCGCCTGATGAGGTTCCATAGGCCGCTGCGGGAAAGCCCCAGAGCCCGGCCGAGCCGCTCGCCGGAGTGAAGCCCGCCGTCGGCCAGCATGCGAAGCAGGGAGAAGGAGGCTGTGCCCATGCGCAAAATCGCGAGGAAAAACCGGACAGATACTAGCACCGGGGGAGCGTGCGCGCGGGAGGTTCCTGCGATTCGTGAAAAAGTCACGAAGGATCGATTTTCAATTGTTCCGCAGCGACTCAGGTGATATGATGCCGTCATAGCGAATTTCATGACGCCCAGCGACGAGTCTCTGGTGGGCGTCTCAGGTTGCCCGCCGGCCCAGCAAACGGCGGCTAAACGGGGGAAACCCTCCCTTCCCCCGTTTTTTTTCGCCCCTGCGCCCGGGAAATCGCGCTTCTGTCGGCTGTCTATAATGGTTAGCCTGATCCCGGACTTCACCTCCGACGCATGCACCGACCCTGGCCTCACCCGCGAGTAGTGGGTCATCGCGGCGCCGGCACGCTGGCCCCCGAGAACACCTTGGCGGGCATTCGCAAGGCGGCCGCAATGGGATTTGGCGGCGTGGAGTTCGACGTAATGCTCTCGGAGGACAAAGTCCCCTTGCTGATCCACGACGAAACCTTGAATCGCACGACGAGCGGGCGGGGCAGCGTCGCCGCGACGCCCTACGCAAGGCTCGCGAGCTTGGACGCCGGCGCCTGGTTCAGCCCGGAATACCGCGGTGAGCGCGTGCCGTCGTTCGAGGAGGCCGGGAAACTTTGCGCCCAGCTTGGCCTCTGGGCCAACGTCGAGATCAAGCCCGCGCGAGGGTTCGAGCGTGAAACCGCTGCGGCGGTCGCGAACCTCGCTTTGAAGTTATGGAGCGCTCCCCCCGCACCCCTGCTGTCGTCGTTCGAGCCGCTCTCGCTCGACGCGGCGCGCGCTGTCGCGCCGGATCTGGAGCGCGGATATCTTACGGACCAGCTCGCGCCGGGTTGGGCCGAAGCCGCGCGCGCGCTCGGCTGTGTGTCGGTGCATTGCAACTCCAAGTATCTGACTCAGGCGCAGGCCGATGAAGTCCGCAGCGCCGGCTATTGGCTGCTTTGCTACACGGTCAATGAACCGGCGATCGCGCGGCGCTTGTTTTCCTGGGGCATCGACGCGATCTTCACCGACAGGCTGGATTTGATACCACCGGACTTCGCCTGAGCTGCCGTCCCGGGAACACAGGTTCCCCTAATCGATCTGCATCGCCACCAGGAAGCGCGACACGAGGTTGTACCCGGCGATCGTCGCGGTGAGTTCGACCGTTTCCCGATCGTCGAAGTGCCGCCGCACTTCGGCGAAAATCGGATCGGGTATGCGGATCCCGCGGGTCATGCAGTCGGTATGGGCGAGCAGCGCTCGCTCGCGATCGTCGAAGCACTTCGAAACCTGCCAGCCGGGAAGCGCATCGATCTGCTCCTGGCTCACGCCTTCCTTCAGCGCGAAGGGCAGGTGCGCGCGGTATTCGTATTCGGCGCCGTTTAGGAGCGCCACGCGCAGAATGGCGAGCTCGCGGTAGCGCCCGCCGAGTTTTGCTTTTTGACGGATCGCGGTGAAAAGCTTGAGCCAGCCTTCGGCCACTGGCGGGCTGTTCAGCAGCGCGCGGTAGAGGTGCAGCAGCCTTCCCCCGCGTTCGGACTTGATGGTCGCGATCAGCCCGGCCAGCTCGGGGTGCTCTCCCTCTTCGATCAGCGGTACGCGCGTCAAGACGCCTCCTTCACGACACTAGAACGGCAATTTCGCATCAGGTTTCGCCGAAAGCAGAACCCGTCGGAATTCGGATTTGATGCGATCGAGGCCCGCCTCGTCCTCCGCTTCGAAGCGCAGGACGACGACCGGCGTGGTGTTCGACGCGCGCGCGAGCCCGAATCCATCGGGGTACTCGACCCGTAGCCCGTCCAGCCTGATCACTTCGGTCGCGCCCGGGAATGAGGCGCTCTTCCCGAGAGTTTCGATCAAGCGATGCGGTTCGCCCTCGGCGAGCTTCAGGTGCAATTCAGGCGTACTCATCGAATCGGGAAGTGCGTTGAGCGTCGCCGTGGCGTCGGGAGTCCTGCTCAGGATCTCCAGCAGGCGCGCCCCGGCGTATTGCGCGTCGTCGAACCCATACCAGCGCTCGACGAAGAACGTGTGGCCGCTCATCTCGCCGGCGAGCGCCGCACCGCGCTCGCGCATCCTCGCCTTGATGAGCGAGTGGCCGGTCTTCCAGAGGCTCGGCACGCCGCCGTGTCGGCGGATCCAGGGTGCGAGGTTGCGCGTGCTCTTGACGTCGTAGATGATCTCGGCGCCCGGCTGGCGCGAAAGGACATCCTTCGCGAACAGCATCAGCTGCCGGTCCGGAAAAATAATCTTCCCCTCGGCCGTCACCACGCCCAGCCGGTCGCCGTCGCCGTCGAAAGCGAGCCCGACCTCACAGCGGTCCCTTTGCACCAGGGCAATCAGGTCCTTGAGGTTCTCCGGATGCGACGGATCGGGATGATGATTGGGAAAGCGGCCATCGACCTCGCAGTAGAGCTCCAGCACTTCGCAGCCGAGCCGGCGGTAGAGCTCGCCCGCCGTGACACCGGCGACGCCGTTACCGCAGTCGACCGCGATTTTCATGGGACGCGCAGGCCGTACGTCGGCGGCAATGCGATTCAGGTAGGCTTCGCGGATGTCGACACGACGGTGCCGCCCCGCGCCACGAGCGAGCTGGCCGGACTCGATCCTCTTGCGCAACCGCTGCACTTCCTCGCCCGCGAGAGTTGTCCCCGCAAGCACCATCTTCAATCCGTTGTACTCCGGCGGATTGTGGCTGCCCGTGACTGCGACCGCGCTGCCGCAACCCAGTTCGTACGCCGCGAAATAAGCGACTGGAGTTGCGAACATCCCGATCTCCGCGACGTCCACGCCGCTTGCACGGATGCCCTCCATCAGCGCTTGGGCGAGCTCGGGCCCGGATACCCGGCCGTCGCGGCCCACTGCGATCTCCGGCCGGCCGCCCCGGCTGCTGCGCTCGAGCAGCTCGCTGCCGAGCGCCTGCCCGATCAGCCGCACGCCCTCGCGGGTGAGCGATTTGCCGACGACGCCACGGATGTCGTAGGCTTTGAAGATTTCCTGAGGGGGTAAATTCATCGGGGAACTTCCGCGAAGAACGCCGTCACCCGGCGCGGCATCCATCCCAGATTCCCGGGAAACGGACCGCTGACGAACGCGGCGTGCCCGCCTTCACCGGGAAAATCGCACTGTACGTGAGCGGAAACCTCGTCTGGGCGCGGCAACGCCGCAGCTGGGAGGAAGGGGTCGTTGCGGGCGTTCAAGAGCAAAGTCGGCATCTCGATTCGCCCGAGCACGGGCTTCGCGCTCGCGCGCGTCCAGTAATCGTCGGTGTCACGAAATCCATGGAGGGGCGCTGTAACGATGTCGTCGAATTCACGCAGCGTGCGCGCGCGCCGCATTGCCTTGCCGTCGAACAGTCCCGGAAAACGCTCGATCTTATGCTCGCCCTTTTTCTTCATCGTCGAGAGAAACGCTCGCGTATAGAGAAGGTTGAATCCCCGGCCGAGCGCGTCGCCTGCCGCCATGAGATCGACCGGGGCCGACACCGCGGCCGCCGCGCTGAGGACGTCCTTCGCCCGCGCGTCTCCGCCGAGCCACTTGAGAAGCGCATTGCCGCCGAGCGACACGCCTATCGCGAAGAGGGGTGCGCCGGCGGCTTCGCGCGAAAAACGCCGAAGGATCCAGCCTATCTCCTCCGCGTCACCGGAATGATAGGCTCGCGGTAGTCTGTTGGGCTCGCCAGAGCAGCCGCGAAAGTGCGGCACCGCGCACCGCCACACGTTTCGGGCGAGCTCCCGCCCAAGCGCCCCGGCGTAATGGCTGCTCGAGCCGCCCTCGAGACCGTGAAACAGCACGACAAGCGGCGAATGGGCCGGACCTGACAGACGATCGACATCGATGAAATCGCCGTCCGGCGTGTCCCAGCGCTCCCTCGTCCAAGGGGGCTTCGAGCCGCCGATCAGCGGGCCGTACAGGGTTTGGAGGTGTCCGCCGGGCAGCCACCACGGAGCTCGGTAGGGGCCTGGGCTCAATGCAGGATTTTCGGCGACTCGGCGGGAGCGCGCGGCGTCTGAGGCGCGGGCGAGCCGTGGTGCAGGATCATTCGCCAGCCGTTGCCGGTGCGGAGATAGACGTTGGTGGCGGCGACCGGCGGGCGCGAGCGCGGCTCGCCCTGCACCAGGATGTTCTCGTGCACGCTGTGGACCGCGAGCATCATCCCCGAGAGCACCACTTGGTTGGAAACGTGTACCTTGAGCCGCTGGCCCGACGCGAAAATCTGCGCCCAGCTCTCGCGTACCTGATCGTAGCCAGCGAGCCTCGCTCCTCCCGGATGCACGCACACGATCTCCTCGTCTTCGGCCCACACTTCCATCATCGCCTCGAGCTCACCTGCCTCGAGCGCCTCGTAGAACGCGGCCTCTGCATCCTGCGGCGTCGGAAACGTGCTTTTCTTCACGAGGTGCGGCTCCGGAGCCGCGTAGCGTAGCCGAAAAGGCTAGTCGCTGCCAGCACGCGAGACCCGCATCGAACGCGTTTCCGAGACTCACCGGGGAGAACCTTTGAAACCGAACACCGCTTCGCACCAGCTTGCGACGCGCAAAAGCCGATCATCGCCGCCCGCGGGACCGGCGAGTTGCATTCCGTAGGGTAGGCCGCCGTCGGACAGCCCGGTAGGCAGCGTAAGGGCCGGGAATCCAAGGAGCGTCCAGAGCGTGCAAAAGCTGGGATCTCCCGTGACGTCGAGCCGCTCCGGAGCTGCGCCGGGCGCAGGAAGCGATGCGAGCGCGTCGCAGTCCTCGAAGAGGTCGAGCGCGAGCTCGGCGAGCGCCGCGCGCCTCACGAGCGCGCTGCGATAGTCGTCGTGCGACATCGCAAGCCCCTCGTCGATGGCGGCGTTCAACACTGCGCTCATGACGCGCCGATAGGTCGCCTGCCTGGTAGCGTGCTCACGGGCTCCCTCGTAAAGCATGATCGTGCGGTGCACCCGATGCGCTTCGTCGAAGTCGTCGGGCAGCGCCACCGTTTTCAACTCCGTTCCGGCGTCGGCGAGACGCTTCAAGCTCGCTTGCAAATGCCGTGCTGCGCCCGGTTCCGCCGCGTTCCAGGGAAAGCGCGGCAATACGGCGATTTTCGGCGGACGCGAGAGCGCCTCGATCTCGGGGGCAAACGTTCCGGAGTCCGCGAGGCTGGCGGCGAAGTAGGCGGCGTCGGCGACCGTGCGCGCAAACAACCCCACCTGATCCAGGGTTTCGGCAAAAGGAAGCGCGCCTTGGATAGGCAGGCTGTCCAGGCTCGGCTTGAAGCCGACCACTCCGCAAAACGCCGCAGGCCGGATCACCGAACCGTTGGTCTGCGTCCCCACGGCGACCGGAACATGGCGCGCCGCAACGGCCGCGGCTGACCCGGAGGAGGAACCACCTGGCGTGTGCCTGGGGTTCCAGGGATTGCGCGTCTCGGCGGGATGCATGTAGGCGAATTCGGTGGTGACGGTCTTGCCGAGCGCGTAGCCCCCGGCGGCGAGGATCCTTCCGACGAGCTCGGCGTTTTTCCCAGGCTGGTTGCCGATGAACGCGGGCGAGCCCATTTCCGTGGGCAAGTCCTCGGTGTCGTAGACGTCCTTAACCCCGACCGGAACGCCGTGCAGCGCGCCGGTGTGCCCGCCTTGCGCGCGCTCGGCGTCGCGCGCGTCGGCGATGGTGAGCGCCCGCTGATCGTCGAGCGCAATCCACGCTTTCAGCCTGGGTTCGCTCGCGTGGATGCGCCCGAGGCAGGACTCACAGTAGGCCCGAGCGGCCAGTGTACCGTCGGAGATCGCCTGAACGGTCCCCTTCAAGTCTTCGGGCGAAGCCGGCTTCGCGGCTGGGCTCCTGAGCGGCATGCGGCGATGGCGCGTCCTAGCGGCGCCGCTTCGGCCAGGCTTCCGGGTTCAGCAGATTGGGCGGACGTCTGCCCGACAGCGCGGCGCTCAGGTTCCTGCTCGCGAGCATGGCCATCGCCGTGCGCGTCGCACGCGTGGCGCTGCCGATATGCGGAACCAGAGCGACGTTGTCCACCTCCAGGAACCCGGGATTGAATTTCGGCTCGCCTTCGAACACGTCGAGGCCTGCCGCTGCGACGCGCCGTTCCCTGAGCGCCTGGACGAGCGCCGCATCGTCGATGATCCCGCCGCGAGCGGCATTGACGATCACCGCGGTCGGCTTCATCAGGGCCAGCTCGCGAGCGCCGATAAGATGGTGGACTTCAGGCGAGTACGGCATGTTGAGGCTGACGAAATCGGATTCCCTGAGGAGCTTCTCCATGCTCGCGTACTTCGCGCCCAGCTGCTTTTCGACCGCCTGCGGCACGCGCCTGCGGTTATGGTAGAGGACGCGCATCGAGAACCCCTTCGCGCGCCGCGCGATCGCCTGGCCGATCCGGCCCATGCCGATGATGCCGAGCGTCGCGTGGTGCACGTCGACGCCGAGGAACTGGTCGTTCTTCCACCCCTTCCAGTTCCCGGCGCGCAGCCAGCGCTCGGCTTCGGTCACGCGCCGCGCAGCGGCCATGAGCAGCGCCCAGGTCATGTCTGCGGTCGTATCGTCGAGCACGCCCGGCGTATTCGTCGCGAGGATGCCGCGCTCAGTGCAGGCCGCGAGGTCGATGTTGTTGTAGCCGACCGCGATGTTGCATACGGCCTTCAGTCGCGGCGCCGCGTCCAGCGTCGCCGCGTCCACGCGGTCTGAACCCGTGGGAAGGACGCCGTCCTTGTCGGCGAGCCGGCGCCGGAATTCCTCGGCGCTCCATGGGGCATCGTCTTTCTGGTTGTCCTCGACTTCGAATCGCTCGCGCAGCTTTTCGATGACGTCGTCGAAGGTCGCGCGGGTCACGAGAATTCTGGGTTTCACGTCTTCTCCGGAAAGCTATTCCTGCCGCCGGCTGCGCCGGCGGCGATACGAAATATAAGGTGAATCTCCGCCAAAAGGAAAGGGCGGCTCGGAGCCGCCCCTTTTTTCAGCAGAGCGCGAGCCCGGATTCAGCGGCCATAGACCAATTGCGGCAGCCAGAGGCCGATGCCGGGAAACAGGTACAGCAGAACGAGCGCGATGAGCTGGATACCCATGAAAGGCATCATCCCGGCGAAGATCGCGTTGAGGGTCACGTGCGGCGGGGACACTCCCTTCAGGTAGAACGCCGCCATGGCCACCGGGGGCGACAGGAACGCGGTCTGCAGGTTCAACGCCACCAGCAATCCGAAGAACAGCGGATCGATGTGGAAATGCGGAAGCAGCGGCAGGAAGATCGGCATGAAGATGATGATGATTTCCGTCCACTCGAGCGGCCAGCCGAGGATGAATATGATGAACTGCGCGAGGATCATGAACTGCACCGGCGTCATGTTGAGCGACAGCACCCACTTCTCGATGACCTCCTGCCCGCCGAGCAGCGCAAACGCCGCCGAGAAAATCCCCGAGCCGACGAACAGCCAGCAGACCATCGCGCTCGTCTTGGCGGTGAGGAAGGACGATTCCTTGACGATGACGCCGAGCTCCTTCACCGTGCTCCAGACCGCCTTGCCGGTGTCCTTGCCGCCGGACTTCCCCTCGCGCCAATAAGCGATGAAGCGGTAGACCCCCGCCAGGATGAATCCGCCGAATCCGCCGATTGCCGCCGCCTCGGAGGGCGTGGCCAGCCCGAACACGATCGAGCCCAGCACTGCCAGGATCATCAGCGCCAGCGGAAAGAACGAGGTGAGCAGCATTTTGAATACTTCCAGCCGCTCCCAGCTCCACAGCCAGTAGATGACCGCG
>Ga0209377_1000570_pt1 | contig 24944 bp, 27 predicted proteins | sample GraSoiAngelo_141_FD_185898 | JGI IMG/M metagenome (GOLD analysis project Ga0209377, IMG submission 185898) | Grasslands soil microbial communities from the Angelo Coastal Reserve, California, USA - 14_0929_12_40cm (SPAdes) (version 2) | ecosystem: Environmental > Terrestrial > Soil > Grasslands ...
CGCGGAAGCGCAGACAGCCAGTGACGGTGCCACGTATGCTTGAACCGCGGGCAAAAGTATGGAACCCGCAGGGGCCTGTCAATCAGGCCTGCCGATAAGTCTTACACGCAGCATAGCGACAGTATCGCAGCACCGGTCACAAATGCACCATGCAGATAGATTCCGGGCCCACCTCGATATGAGGAAAACGATGCGCCTTCTCCACGCGCTGCTGGCGGCCTGCTGGGCAGCCGCTCCGCTCACCGCGCAGACCAACACCGAACGAATCGCCAACGACCACTACACCCGGTCGCATGACTACGACCTGATCCACCAGCGGATCGAGGTTTCGAACTTCGATTGGGATTCGACCTCGTTCGACGGGCGAGTGACGACTACGCTCGTCGCGCGCCGGCCAGGCCTCGATTCCGTGATTCTGGACGCGGGTGCCAAACTCCAGATTCGCACGGTGACGGGGGGGGCCGGCGGGAGCCTTCGTACGGCGCGTCACGGTGACACGCTGGTCGTCTTCTTGCCGAAGGCGATCGGCTTCGGCGATACGGCACGATTCAGGGTCACCTACCATGGCGTTGTCACGAACGGCGCCGGCCTAACGTTCATCAATCCGGAGGGCCGTACCCACCGTCCACGCCAAGTCTGGAGCCAGGGAGAGGACGACAACAATCATCTGTGGTTTCCCACCTATGACTTTCCCAACGACAAGATGACATGGGAAGTCGTGGCGACTGTCCCCAAGGGGATGACCTGTGTTTCCAACGGCCGGCTGGTCTCCGACATCACTGCCAAGGACGGGTCACGCACTCTCGATTGGCTGCAGGACAAGCCAAGCGCAACCTATCTCGTCTCGATCATCGTCGCGCCGCTCGCCAGGATTCACGACACGTGGCGCACCACACCCGTCGACTACTACGTCTACCACGAGGACTCGGCCCTGGCGCGCCCATTGTTCAAGCCTACGCCGGACATGATCGACACGTATTCACGCCTCACGGGCGTCAACTATCCCTGGGCCAAGTACGCGCAGACGACGGTCGCCGACTTCTTTGGGGGAATGGAAAACGTCAGCGCCACAACCCTCGTCGATTGGCTCCCGCGAGCGCGCGACTACCAGGACAGGCCGTGGTTCCAGTGGATCCTCATTCCCCACGAGCTCGCACACCAGTGGTTCGGCGACTACGTCACGACCGAGAACTGGGCCAACATGTGGCTCAATGAGGGGTTCGCTGAGTTCATGCCCGGGCAATACTGGGCCCGCAGACTGGGCGCCCGGGCGGAAGAAGACTATTACCTCGACGAGTACAACCAATTCACGCAGATCGACCACGATCGACGTATGCCGCTGGCGGCACTCGCCTCCAACAACATCTATCCCAAGGGCGCGCTCGTCCTCCAGATGCTGAAGCAGTACCTCGGCGAGCAACGCTTCTGGGCGTCGGTCAACCGTTATCTGGTTGACCATGCCCTCGACAACGCGACCACCGACGACCTCCGCCAGGCGGTGCTCGACGCGACGGGCGAGAACCTCGATTGGTTTTGGGATCAGTGGATCTATCAGGCGGGCTATCCGGAGTTCTCGGTTGCGGCGCGATACGACTCGAGCACGTCCACTGTAACGCTCGTCGCCCAGCAGGTGCAGCAGGATTCCTCCAAGGCAGACAGCAGCAGCGTACGCTACACGACGCCTGCAGTGTTTCGCATGCCGGTGACGATACGCGTCGGCACGGCGGCGGGGGACGTGATTGCACGCGCCCAGTTAACGCGACGACAGGACACGATCGTGGTTCGGGATGTGAAAACCGCCCCCACGATGGTGGTTTTCGATGACGGGAACGCGATCCTCAAGCAGCTGAGCTTCGACCAACCCACAACCTGGCTCGCAACGCAGCTCCAGCGAGATCCGAACCTGTGGAATCGGCACTGGGTCATCGCACAGCTGAGCCAGCGTCCCAGGGACGCCGCAGCCGGTGCGGCACTCGCCCAGGCGGCGACCAGCGCCGACTACTTCCTCGTGCGCGCCGCGGCAATCGGGGCACTCGCGACCTTCCCACAGGCAGTAGCGCTGGCGCCGCTCGAGGCGGCGGCCACGGATACCTCGGCGCAAGTCCGCGCCGCCGCGATCGAGGCACTCGGCGGCCTGGGCGGTTCACAGGCCGCCGCGCTCGCCCGCCGAGCCTGGACCAGCGATTCGAGCGACGTCGTCCGGGCGGCGGCAGTGACGGCTATGGCCCTCACCGATACAGCCAATCGACGGGCCATCGTGCTGCAGGCGCTGGCGACGCCCGCGTACCGCGACGCGATCCAGATCGCCGCCTACCGCATGATCGCGGCGAGCGGGGACACGGCATTGATCGACTCGGTTGAGGCACGCGCCGGACGGGATCGTTTCGCGTTGCATGTCCTCGCGGCACTTGGCGCCCGTGGCAGTAGTCGCGCCCTTGATCTGCTGGTGAAGCACCTGGACGACGACCGGAGTTACGTGCGGCGATGGGCGCTGGAGGCGTTCCGCTTCTCGCTGCCGCGGGCCATGGGTCAGTCACGACTTCAGTCTGTCGGCTCGGGACTCAAATTCCCCGATACGCGCCAAGCCGTCGCGGACCTGCTGCGGCAATGGCAGGCGGGCAGCAACTAAACTATTGTAGCACCGCGGCTTACTGGTCTACTGTTGGCTGACGGTCTTGGTGCTGTCGGGCTTATTCAACGCGGCTTGTGCGTTCTTGAAGGCGAGCAAGGCGTCATCGTACGCGGCCAGTTTCTTGGTCAAGCCGGTCGCCGTCGTGGAATCCCGACCCGCGCCCTTCTCACATGCCGGCAGCGCCGCGTTCAGCGAATCGAGCCGAGTCGTCAACTGCTTGGCGAGGATGCGCAACGAATCGGTGTAGGCCGCCGGCGCCATCTTGGGCCGGCCGCTCAAAATGAACGAGCGGGCGCTGGTGCACAGGCCGCCGAGGCGGCGGGCGGCGTGGAGGCGGGTCACCGAATCGGCCTGCTGGGTGCGCGTCACGCGGTTCAATCCGTCCCGCAGCTGGGCGATGCCACGTGTTGCGGTCTTCAGCCCCTCCATATAGCGCGTCTGCTCGAGCGTCGGCGCGGGGGCTGCGGGCGGCACCGGCGACTGGGGCGGAACGGGCGGGGGAGGAGCCGGCGCGGCAATAGGGATCACGGGCACGCTGTCCTTGTGCGTCGTGTCCTGCGCCCCGAGCGGGTGCGCTACGGTGGTGATCACCATCACGATTCCAGCGAGCATCTCCAAACGACTCCTCTAACAGTTGAATTCCTGGTCCGTTATTATCCTCAAATGCCCGCGCCCGCAACCTCCCGCGTTATGCGGACGTTTGAAGATCGCGCCGAGGCGCTCGCGCATTTCTTCTTGCGCGCCGGTGAAGCGCCGCGTCTCATCGCCTACGACGACGCGGTGGGACTGCCGCTCGACCAAGCACTCGCCGCGCTCGAGTGGACCGCGCAGGTCGGCATACTCGCCGCGGAAGATCTCGTTCATGCCGCGCGTCTCGGCCCCGACTCCGCGGCGATTGTCGTCGAGCGTCGAGACGGTGATGCGCGAGTCTTCGTCTACTTCGGCCCCCGCATGGATGCACCGCCCGCCGATCCATACGAAGGTACTTTGCTGTACGATGAGCCGGGAGTCCGCTCCTACATTTTTGCACAACGCGGCCACGCGATCGCGCACTTTCTAAGAGCTACACACGGCTTGGGCGCGGCGCTGAGTTTGTTGTCACGTCGCGCACCCGAGCTGCGTCACATTCGTCGCTGGACCCAAGCACTATTCACGGAACCTGCCGTCGGACGCTCCACGCAATTGCTCGCGGGCTGGTTTGCGACGAGCGGTGCCGGCTTCCTGTTCATCCCGGCCGACGCAGACGAGCCGTTTGCCTACTTTGAGGTGGCAATAGAGGGCTAAATACCCCGATGTGGGAACGTGCGGACTGTGGATTCACAACTCCACATGATGTGGACGAAGGCTGGAACGAATTGAGCGAGCGCTATTTACTCTCCACAGACGATGCACACTAGAGTGAGCTAACCCGAAGAAACATCGGCACTTGCGCGGTTTTTGGGGGCCCCTATATTGTTCCCACGCGGCTTGGAGGGAAGGGTTGGGACCTGGCGTTCCAACAACGCCTTCAGACCGAGTCCGAACGGAAATTCCGGGGAGGGCGCCGATGCAACCAAGGGCTCAGGCGCTCGTTGATCCGGGAGTCAACTCACCGGGTCGGACAGCTGGGGCCAGTCGCGTTGCCCTAGCCACGTCGAAATGGTGCCTCGACGTGCAGTGCGGAGGATCGGTCCGCGACCTGATCTGACCCGTAGCACCCACATTGGTGAACCGAGCGACCCGACGGGGTTGCTTGGGGATGGAAGCCGGAGCCTCTGAGTGCCCAACCTGGATGAACAGTCCATGGGTGGCGACAGAGAGAAGAACGATGGGCGCAAGCCCTCGACTCCGGGTAGCCAATGTGTCGGAGCCCCCGGGCGAGCTTATTGAGCCGTCCCGGGGGCTTCGTGTTTTCACGCCTTCTCCACCGAGCGCTCCATCAGCAGCCTTGAACGTGTTCAGATTATTTCAGTTAGGAGGGCCGCAACCGCGGGAGAGCGGGATCGATCTCGTGTGCTTTGTGGAACGGGAGCCGCGGTCCACGAACGGGAATCAGATGGGCGATCGAGTTGGCGTAGTACTCGAGTAACGGCCGTCCTTTGGGCAGTACGACGAAGCTGTCGCCGTCGGCTACAACCAGACGGGCGCGAAACTCGTGAATGGCGCGTAACGCGGGCCGGCTGACCCGTCCGCTCACACGGTCAGCCCCCCTTCTTTCTTCACCTGCGCGTAGCCCATCCCCTTCAGGCGCGCAATCCGCATGCTAATCGGCGGGTGCGTCGCCAACCGGTTGGCGAGCCAGCCTTCGCGTCTGCCGAGTCTCCGACCCAAGGGGTCCACGATGCACAAGTGGGCTGTTCCGCGCTTAATCGCCGTGGTGGGCGCGCCGGCACCCTCGATCTTCTCGAGCGCACTGACCAGGGCGAGCGGATTACGAGTGAATTGCGCGCTCATGGCGTCTGCGAGATACTCGCGGCCCCGGTTCACAGCTATCGCTAACACTTGGGTGATGGTCGGCGCGAGCATCCAGGAGATGAGCCACACTACCAAGAGCACCAGGATGATCGCTCCGGCACCGCCTTTTCGTCCGCCCCCGCCCCCCCCGCCCGCTCGGCCGAAACGGCCTCGACCCAGTCCCCGGCCTATGCCATCGCTTATCAGCGCGACCGCACCGACCAGTGCCGCCAGCGTGGTCATGAGCCGAACATCCAGGTTCTTGATGTGTCCCAACTCATGCCCAATCACGCCCTGCAGTTCATCCCGGTTACAAACCGCTAACAGACCCCGCGTGACAGCGACGTGCGAATCCCTGGGGTCATGACCCGTTGCGAGCGCATTCGGATCGTCATCCGGGATGATCCAGATTCGCGGTCGAGGAAGCCCTGCCGCGATCGCCATTTCTTCCACGACGTTGACCAGTTGGCGTTCCCCATCGTTCGACGGATCGGAAACCTCTCGCGCCCCCGTCGCCCACAGCACCTTCTGCGGTCCGGTTCGATACGCGTACCGGGCGACGATCATTCCGATGAGCGTCAGGGCGATGCCAAACCAGGGGACTACGTGGCGATAATGCTCGTTCTCCCACGGTGTCTCGCGGGCTGTCGAGAGATAGAAGATCAAATCCCCGCCGAACCCCAGCCACGCGAAGAACAACACGAAGCCAATCACCAGCCACGTCGTACGCCGGCGATTGGCTTTCTGTTGTTGGAAGAGATTACCGTCCGGAGAGGTCAACCTGCGGTACCGCGCGTTCAGCCTGTTCTTCGATCTCCCACAGCTCGGCCGGTGCCGCATTGGCGATGCCGGTCACCAGCGTCGTGGGGAACTGCTGCTGCTTCGTGTTGTACTGCGTCGCCGTGTCGTTGTAGAGCTGCCGCGCGAAGGCGATGCGGTTCTCGGTGGACGTCAACTCTTCCTGCAGCTGACCAATGTTTCCCGTCGCTTTGAGGTCGGGATAGCGTTCCACGACCGCCAGCAGCCGCGTCAGCGCGCCGGACAGCGCGTTTTCCGCCTGGCTGATCTGCTTCATCGCCTCGGGTCCAGAGGCGTTCACCTTCACCGCCTGGTTGCGCGCCTGCACCACCGCTTCCAGCGTCGCCCGCTCGAAGTTCATCGCGCCCTTCACGGCATTGACGAGATTGGGAATCAGATCGTGGCGGCGCTTCAACTGCACGTCGATCTGTTTGAACGCGTTGACCGTCTGATTCTTGAGCGAAATCAGGCCGTTGTATGCGCCGACCATCCAGAGACCGGCGATCACGACCACCACCAGCAGCAGCCACATCATCAGGACTCCGTGTTGGAGACGATACTGTGTATTACGTGCTGTGTGGCAGGAGTTTCGTGATGGCCTGGCGCACCGACTCGGCGAGACCCTGGTCGTCGGAGCCGAGGCGGGCGAGGGGGTGATCGGCGTCCACGTGCAGCTCCACGCCACGCGTCACCGGGATGCGGCGCCAGGTCGTCGGACCGCCCGTCTCCTTCTCGGCATCGCGCGTCAGCCACGCGGTCAGCGCCCGTCCGGAGCGGCCGCGCGGCATTTCATCGGTGCCCTTGAGCGGTAACCGGTCCGGCGCGGGCAGTGATGTCCCCAGCACCTGTGCGCAGCGCCGCTCCAGCACGTCGCCTGTCTGGTCGTGCATGTCCTTGGTTATGGCGGCGAGGGTGGCGCCTTCCATCTGACGCAGCTTGATCGCCAGCAGCTGCAGAAAGTGGCGATAGGAGTAGGTCGCGGCGGTGCCGCGGCCTTCGGGTGGACTGACGAGCCCCCGCGTGACGTAAAACCGAATCGTGCGCTCGCTCGGCGCGGCGCGGGCCGCGGCATTGATGGGAGTGACGGCGGAGGCGTCGAGAACCGCGCCGACCACGACCGAGAGGTCTCGGAGGTTCCAGGGCGCGAGATTGCGGTATTCACGAAGCACATGCAGAGGATCTGCGTGTGCTACTGTCGTCATGCGTCCATCGCTCCTGTGGAACGGTCTCGTTCCAACACGGACGATACCCATTCTGCGACTTGCTGCAAGTTGAACGGCTTCCGAATCACCATGCAGTGATGGTGTTCCAGCCAGGTGCGCACCTCCTCGGCTTCGGCATCCCCCGTCATGATCGCGATATGGCCGTCCAGCCCCGGCCAGCGGTGGATAATGGCCAGGTAGAGCGCCAATCCCGACATCGTCGGCAGATGGATGTCGAGCAGGAGGGCGTCCGCCATCTCCGAGGCCAAAAGGTCGTAGGCCGCTTCAGCCGTCCCGGCGGACAACACGCGGTAGCCGTGCCGCTCCAGGAATCGCTCCAGCACCCGTCGCAGTCCGGCCTCGTCGTCGACGAGCAGAACGGTCGCCGGTCTGCGTGGCGGCGAGGTCATCATGACGCGGTCGCCGCCGCCGCCCGCCGCACGGGCGTGAGGAAGCCTTGCACGATGCGGGCGGTCGCCTCGTCGGCGGTCAACGAGAGGCGCATCTCGCCGGCCGTGAGTCCGAGGTAGGTGCGGGCATGCTGTTGCAGGGTCTTTGCCTGCGCGTAGCCGAGCCGTTTCGCAACGTCTTCAATTGTAAAGCCGGGATCCTGCAGCAGGCGGTGCGCGTACAGCACGCGCGCCGCCGCGAGGATGTGCCGCGGGCTCGCCAGGCCGGCGCGCGCGAACCAGCGGGCGCATGTACCGCGGTCCACGCGCGCCCGTGCCGCGACCTGCTGGATCGTTTGCACGACGCCGGGAGTGCGGAGCCCGTCCTCCAGGACCCAGCGGAGCTCGCACGGCAGCGGGGCGAGCGCGACGGTCAGCTGATCGAGGAGCCGATGCGAGGCGGCGTGCATGGCCTCGGCCGAGACGAGGTTGAACAGCCCTTCCGGATGGTCGTCGACGCCGCGCAACACGACTTGGCGGATGCCGCACTGGCCCAACGCGAGGAGAACCGGAGCGAGCTGCGGCGTCATCGACGTGTAGAGAATCAGCCGCAATGACGGGAATAGCAGATGGAGGCGCTCGATCTCCTGACGGCTCGCAATCCCGCTCAGCCCCGGGTCGACGAAGGCGATCTCGACTGGGCGGCTGCGGATTGTTTCCAGCGCATCATCCCATGTGGAAGCACGCGCAACGAAAAACTTCGGCGCGACAGCCACCCGGAGTTTCTGGAACTGCAGATCGGGAACCGCTGCCAATACCAGCATTTCCCTAGGTGTCCTCCGAACGAATTCCCAAATTGCCGCAAAAACGCCCTACGATGCCGCAAAAACGCCCTAAACCCGAGTGCCCACGACGCCCATGTTGGCTCTGACGCTCACCATCTCTCTCGGACCGTGGAGGTCTTTTATGACCCGCCGCCTGCGCTGTGCCGTAGTCCTGCTGCTCGTGTCGTTCGCCCTTACCGCGGCGGCTTGCGCCGATGCGTCGGGGCCGAGCGGCGTAACGTGCGATAACAACAATCCGGTGACGTGCCGGTAGACTTGCTCGCATCGCCCTAACTCCCGAGCGCCGCGAGCGAAGCTGAGAGCTCTCTCAGCGATTCAGTCCGGTATGGGCGCTCAACGGCGGCGCTCTCGACTCGGTCGGGGGCGCCGCAGTCGTTCATGCCCGCGAGCATGCGTTCTATGCGGAACACAAACTCGTGCAAGCCGTGCGCGGTGGCGATTTCCAACGCCTCACGCAGCGAGGTGCCCGCCCTGCGATAATTCCCAAACCGCGCATATCCAATCCCCGCCTTGAGGGCGAAGTCGGTGCGGAGGTTTGGAGCCGACTGCCCAATGTGCTCGAGGCAGCGCTCCCGCCACCGCTCGAACCCAACGCGATCGTCTCGGGTCGAGGCGCAGTGCATCAAATCGATCATTGCGTTGGTGAGGTTCTCGCCGTCAACGGCGTGACGAACCACTTCCGCGAGCGCGTTTTCCGCCGGGTTCACATGGCCAAGCCGCAGCAACAGACTGCCCAGGTCCTTGAGTGTCCGCAGCTGCAGCATCTTGTCTTCATACAGCTGGTAGGCGCGCCACAAATGCGGAGCACCATCCGCGGTTTGGCCGCGTCGCTCGAGAGCATTGCCGAGACCGTGCTCCGCTTCGGCCATTCCCCGTCGGAATCCCATCGAGGTCGCGTCGGCAAGCACGGCCCGCCAGCCACGTTCCGCTTCCGCAAGATTTCCGCGGAAGTGGAGGACGTTGCACTGTCCGATGCGACTGCTCAGTACCAACTCCCATTCGTCTTCACGCGCAGCGATTCTCCCAGCCTGAGCGTATGCTGCATCGGCGCCGTCGAAGTCCGCCTGCAGACGACGCACGCGACCGAGCCGCATCCACGCGCTGATATTGTCCGAGGTCGCCAGCCGATCGCCGCCGACGTCGATCAAGGTGTGTAGCGCGTCCTCGGCTTCCTCGAGACGCGATTCCTGTTCGAGATACAGCGCGTACGCGAACAAAGACGGTCCGATGAGGTGGAGTTCGCCGGTGCTATGGGCGTCACCCGTCGCACGAACGATGCAGCTGAGATGCGACGCTTCGGTGCCTTCGCCGGCGAGCTCCGCGCAATAGCGCTCGGTCGCGGCCCACTGATAGCGGAACACGTCCGGGGTCGGCGCTTCGCGATCAGGAGCCAGCAGATCGACGAACCGCAAAGCGAGGAAGGCGCCTTGGCCCAGACGCACCTGCGCGGAGGTGGCCGGTTCGTCGGTCACCCGTTGGAGAAACACCGCATGAGGAAGTCCGGCGCGGTGCGCTTTGGCTTCAGTGGTCATCGCGTACCTTATTTGCAGCCGGTATGCCGAAGGGCAAGACCATCACGCGCAGCAACATAGCCTTTGGGCCGCCGAGGCGTTAGCCCGCAAATGACGCGTTTTCGGGCTTTTCGCCGGATTTTTCGGGTGCTGGAAGGGTTTCGCTGACAGTTATAACCAATGTATGTCCAAGGGCTTCACACTACTGGAACTCATCGTCGTCACGTGCATCGCCGCCATTCTCACGGCTTTCTGGGTGCCACGCGCGGCGAGACTCATAGACTGGCTCGCTACGGAGCGCGCCGTCCGCGATGTCACGACAGCACTGGCAGTCGGAAGACATGGTGCCGTGATGCGAGCAATTCGCGCGCGAGTTGCATTCGACAGCGACACGATTCGCATCGACCGTCTTGAGCCGCAGGGCTGGGTTCCCTGGTGGCGGACGCCCGGTCCGGCGAGCCACGGTGTGCAGATGGAGGTCTCGAACCCGGTCGTGTTTTTCGGTCCCAACGGAATGGCATGGGGCGTGTCTAATACTAAGATCGTATTGCGTCGCGGGTCGCAGGCAGAAACAATTACGATGTCGCGCGTTGGAAGGGTGAAGCACTGGTAGTGGTGCAACCCTTCAGCAGGATCGAGCATCTAATCGTATGAAACCTGAATGCGGTGCTGCACGTTTGTTGCAAGGGTCGCGGCTGAAGTGTGACGGCCACTTCACCCGACCGCCAACCCCGGGGAGCTTCTTGCCCCGGGGTTTGGTCTTTTAGAGTGTCGGCCCATCTTCGTCGAGGAACACCAGCGTCTGCCGCCGCCCCACGATCCGGACGAGCGCATCGTAGACGGTGGGGTCGACCACCGTTCCCGACAACTCCGCCATCCGCGCGACCGCCTGTTCAGGCGTCATTTTGTCCTGATACGGTCGGGCCGTCGTCAGGGCATCGTAAACTTCCGCGGCGCCGATGACTCGTCCACCGAGCGGGATGTCTTCGCCCCGTAATCCGTCGGGATAGCCGGTCCCGTCCCAGCGCTCGTGGTGGCTTTTCACGATCGAAGCGACGTCGCCCAGGTGCACGAGCGGCGCGAGAATTTGCGCGCCGATGATGACGTGCTGCTTCACATGTTCGAACTCGTCCGACGTGAGCGGCCCTTCCTTATTCACGACCGCGTCCCGCGTGCCGATCTTGCCCAGATCGTGCAGCCGGCCCGCCATCCGCACGCGGTCCACATCCTCTTCGGAGAGTCCCAGCTCTGTCGCGATGTTCGCGGAGAAATCCGCGACCCTGGCTGAGTGACCGCGCAGGTACGGATCCTTTGCCTCGAGCGCATTGACCAGCGCCTCGAGCGTCGCGGTGGAAACGCGCTCCAACCGGTGTCGCTCGCGTTGCAGCTCGGCGGTCCGCGTCGTGACTTCTTCCTTCAGCCACTGATTCAGGTGGCGGTTCTCGAGCAGCATCTCGCGCCGCTTCAGCGAGCGTTGGACGGCGCGGCCGAGGTCGGCGAGCTCGATCGGCTTGGTGAGATAGTCCATGGCGCCGCGCTGCATACAGAGCGCGGCGCTGGTCGCGTCATTGACCGCGGTGAGCATGAGAATGGCGAGGTCCGGCTCGATCTCGAGCGCGTGCGGCACGAGATCGACCCCGCTGGTCCCCGGCATGCGGATATCCGACAGCATCAGCGAGACCTTGTGAAGGCGCAACTGCTCCAGCGCCTCGTCGGCCGAGCCCGCTGTGAATACTTCGAACTGCTGTTGTCTTAGAAATTTCCGCAGTGCGTTCCGGATCGGCTCTTCGTCATCGACCACCAGTACGGTGACGACGCCGGCGTGTGCGGTCAACCGCGGCTCCTTGCGAAGTCAGCGCAAACTAGGAATCGGCCGCGACAAACGCCAGATCCACGGGGCCCGGAACGATGCCGGACTGTCGCGCGCGGGTGAGGAGCTCGGTCACCGCGCGCCGCCCGGTCGCGCCGTAGTCCACCGTGTAGGCGTTCACGTACATGCCCACAAATTCGTCCACCCGTTTCGCGTCGAGACCGCGACTGAACCCCTGCGCATGTGCGAGGGCTTCAGCGCGGTGAGCCAATCCGTACTCGATGCTCGCCTTCAGATCGCGCGCAATCGCGCGCATCAGGCTTTCCCCGAGGTCGCGTCGGACGACGTTGCCGCCGAGCGGCAGGGGGAGTTGTGTCTCCTCATACCACCACTCGCCCATGTCGGCCCAGAGATGTAAACCGCGATCGGCGTAGGTCAGCTGGCCCTCATGAATCAGGAGTCCCGCATCGGCGTTTCCGGAAGCGACGCAATCTTCGATTTGATCGAAGGCAACGACAACGTGACGCGCGGCCGGCTGGTACAATCGCAGCGCCAGAAATGCCGTCGTCAGCTCACCCGGAACCGCGATCAGACGCCGCGCGAGCGCCGCGCGCGGATCGCGCGGTGCCGGTTCGCGCGCGACGATGCGCGGGCCGTACCGATCTCCGATGCTCGCTCCGTGGGCGAGCAGCGCATAGCGATCGGCGAGATAGGCATAGGCGTGGAGGGACACGGCGCTGACTTCCAGCTCACCGGCGAGGGCCCGGCGATTCAGGCTCTCGATGTCCCCGAGCTCGTGCACGTAGCGCCGGCCGCCGGTGTCGATCTTGCCGGCCGCCATCGCCCAAAACATGAACGCGTCGTCCGCGTCCGGGCTGTGCGCGACGCGAATGATGCCGGGATGCGGGATAGGGGATACGGGAAGCGTGGTCATGCGCCCAGCCTGCCTCCGGTGACCCGCGAGGCTTCGGTTTTGAAACTCTTCAGAGCGTCGGAGTGGTCGGTGTACTCGGGCCGGTTCCTTGCCGTCTCTGCGGGCTCATTGCGTAAGAAGTCCGCATAGGCTCGCCGCTCCAGTTGGGTGCTCCCACGCTGCTGATACGCATGGGCACGCAGTACATAGATGAAGAGATGGGTGGGGATCGAGCGCTGGATGGTGTCCGCCTGCGCAAGCGCGGCCTCGACATCCCCGCCCGCCAGCTGCAGCAGGCCAACGTGATACCGCGCGTCGGCGTCCAGCTGGGGCAGCTGACCGTAGGCGCCAAGCGCCATAGGAAGGAAGAAGCGGACACTGTCGGTCTTGCCGGCTTCCGCCAAGACCATGACGCGGTTGAACAGGCGGTTGGCCCGCTCTTCCGGCGTCATTTGGCTGATATCGGGAGGACGGAGCATGGAGCTAGGAGGTGTAGGCTGCTCCGTGCTGTCTGCCCTCCGGAGGTTGATTGCAATCACGGCTACCAGTGCACCAAGGGCCACGCCTGCAATTCCCCAGGGCAAGCCGGCGCGCCATCCAGCGGCTTGGACGCCAACCGCGGCGCCGCATTTATGGCAAAAGCGCCCGCCAGGCGAAAGTTGCGCCCCACAAGCGTGGCATGTCATAGGCGTCGGGAATGTAACCACGGCAGACGGGCTGGCGGGCGGAGTGAAAGCCGGTAGTGTAGGGCCCATGGCGGCCACTGAGTACGGCAAGCACATGGGCGAGCTGAAACGCGGCGAGCAGCGCTGGGACGTCTACCTCGAAGGACAGCCTGACACCACCCTCGGCGCGGTGCGGGGTCGCATTCACTTCGTCAGCGGCCAGCAGCACAAGACGACCGGCTGGATCTTCCTTGAATGGCAGGAGAGGGACATTCAGGAGCGTTTCGGGGAGTTTTCCGCGGTGGAGCTGCTGCATTTTGTGGAGTCGTTGTAGCGCATTTGTTGCACATTTGAGCACACAGTTTGCACATTTCATTGTGTGCAAATGTGAATTGAGCGGTTTTCTTGCAGATCGTGCCCGGTTTTCTTGACACCCCTGCAAATCCCCTCTAGGTTCCTGCATGGCTCGCCGCTTGCAAAAAGGCTCCACGACTCGGGAAGGAGATCCCACCCAATGACCGCTACGCTGGAACCCACCGCGACCGGTGGCGCGAAGACATCTGCGGGCCCGTCGCCCGCGGATGTGATTCGCAAAGCCAAGGAAGCTGGAGTTCAGGTCGTCGACGTCCGCTTTACCGACCTGCCCGGCACCTGGCAGCATTTCTCGCTTCCGCTGAAGGAGCTCGAGGAAGACACCTTCAAGGACGGTTTGGGCTTTGACGGCTCGTCGATCCGCGGCTTCCAGGCGATCAACGAGAGCGACATGCTGTTGATTCCGGATCCGGCGAGCGCGTTCGTGGATCCCTGCCTGCAGGTGCCGACGCTGTCTCTGACGTGCGACATCGTCGACCCGATCACCCGCGAACCCTACTCCCGGGATCCGCGGTATGTCGCGCGCAAGGCGGAGGCGTTTCTGAAGAAGAGCGGCGTCGCCACGACAGCGTACTTCGGGCCTGAGGCGGAGTTCTACATCTTCAACTCGGTGCGCTTCGATCAGAACGCGCACGAGGGCTATTACCACATCGATTCCGAAGAGGGCATCTGGAACAGCGGTACCAACGGCACGGCGAACCTGGGCCACCGTCCCCGTCACAAAGAGGGCTATTTCCCGGTGCCGCCGACCGACCGGCTGCAGGACCTGCGCTCCAGGATCATGCTCGCGATGATCGCGTCGGGCATCGAAGTCGAAGTGCATCACCACGAGGTCGGCACCGCGGGCCAGACGGAAATCGACATGCGCTACAACACGCTGACCCGCATGGCCGATCAGATCATGATGTACAAGTATATCGTGAAGAACGTCTGCGCCGCGAACGGCTATACGGCGACGTTCATGCCGAAGCCGATGTTCGGCGACAACGGCTCGGGGATGCACGTCCACATGAGCCTGTGGAACGGCACGAACAACCTGTTCTTCGACAAGAACGGCTACGCGTTGATCTCCGACTCGGCGCGGTGGTACATCGGCGGGCTGATCAAACACGCGGCGGCCTTGCTGGCCTTCGCGGCGCCGACGACGAACAGCTACCGCCGGCTGGTGCCTGGTTATGAGGCGCCGATCAATCTGATTTACTCGCAGCGCAACCGGTCGGCGATTTGCCGCATCCCGATGTACTCGACGTCGCCGAAGGCGAAGCGGCTCGAGTTCCGGGCGCCCGATCCCTCGGCGAACCCGTATCTCACGTTTGCGGCGTTGCTCATGGCCGGTCTCGACGGCATCAAGAACAAGATCGAGCCGCCCAAGCCGATGGACGTGGATCTGTACGAGCTGGAGCCAGAGGAGCGCAAGCATGTGAAGAACACGCCCGGAACTCTGCAGGAATCATTGGCGGCGCTGCAAGCCGACCACGCGTTCCTGCTCGAGGGCGGAGTCTTCACGCAGGATCTGATCGACACCTGGTTGACGATGAAGAAGGTGAAGGATGTCGACGCGGTGGCACTGCGGCCGCATCCGTACGAGTTCTTCCTGTACTACGACGCCTGACAACTAGGGCGGCATGGACGACAGGGGCGGCAGGGTGAAAACCGTGCCGCCCTTGCCGCCTGTGACTTCCGTGACGACGAAACGCGAAATCTTAGAGACAGCCAAAAAGCAGGACGTCTCCTCGCTGCGTCTCCAATTCACCGACATCCTCGGCGTCAACAAGAATGTCGAAGTGCCCGAGAGCCAGTTCGCGAAGGCGCTCGAAGGCGACATCATGTTCGACGGGTCGTCGATCGAAGGCTTCGTGCGGATCGAGGAATCAGACATGGTGCTCAAGCCCGACCTCGAGACCTTCCGCGTGCTTCCCAATGGGGATGCCGCGGGCAAGGTCGCGCGGGTGATCTGCGACATCTACAACCCCGACGGCACGGCGTTCGCCGGCTGCACGCGGCAGGCGTTGCAGCGGCAGATCGCCCAAGCCAAATCGCTGGGCTACGAGATGATGGCGGGGGTCGAAGCCGAGTTCTTCATCTTTCAGCTGGATGCCGACGGTGAGCCGACGACGGTGACGCACGATCACGGCGGCTACTTCGATCAGACGCCGGTGGACCGGGCCGAGGAGATTCGCCGCCTCATCGTGAAGGATCTCGTCGCCATGGGATTCGAGGTGGAAGCGGGGCATCACGAGGTGGCGCCGGGGCAGCACGAAATCGATTTTCGCTACGCCGAAGCGCTGGCGACTGCCGACAATCTGGCGACGTTTCGCTTCGTCGTGCGGAACGTCGCGTATCGGCACGGATTCCTGGCGACCTTCATGCCCAAGCCGATCTTCGGTCAGAATGGGTCGGGCATGCACACGCACCAGTCGCTCTTTCGCAAAGGCAGTAACGCCTTCCACGACCCGAAGGGTCAGTGGGAGCTGTCGGACGTCGCCTTGTCGTACATTGCCGGATTGCTGACGCACGCCCGCGGCTTCTGCGCCGTCACAAATCCGCTCGTGAACAGCTATAAGCGGCTGGTTCCGGGTTACGAGGCCCCGACCAACGTGGCGTGGTCAATGCGCAACCGGTCTCCGCTCGTTCGCATCCCCGACCGCCGCGGCATCGGCACCCGGTGCGAGTTGCGGATGCCCGATCCATCGGCGAATCCCTACCTGGCGCTCGCCGTACAGCTCGCGGCTGGGTTGGACGGCGTCGAGCGCAAGCTCACCCCGCCCGATCCGGTGAACAAGAACATCTTCGAGATGAGCTTCCGCGAGCGGCGGAAATACCGGATCGACGAGCTGCCGCGCGACCTCCACGAGGCCCTGGATATGCTCGAGAAGGACGACGTGATCCGCGACGCCCTGGGGCCACACATCTACGAGCGGTTCGTCGAAGCCAAGCGTGAGGAGTGGCAGGAGTACATCGGCCGCGTCAGCGAATGGGAGGTCGAGCGTTACCTGACCCAGTACTAACCCCCCCGCCGCACCCGTCCCCGCTCCCTCGCCTTCTACCGCTTAGTTGTTGGTCTTTTTCCCTAGCTGGCATCCTGTGGCCCGTTTTGTGCATATCATGCATGATGATACGATCACAATGCAGCTGTCATGCGTGCTCTATTGCAGAGTGTAAGCGAAACAGCGCATATTATGCACGAATCGAATGACACCGCTAACAACCCGAGGGGGACATGGACGCCAACACCGTTGCCATCAACTTCGTCTGGACACTGGTCGCCGGGTTTCTCGTGATGTTCATGCAGGCCGGCTTCGCGCTGGTCGAGACCGGCTTCACGCGCGCGAAAAACGCCGCACACACCATGACGATGAACTTCATGGTGTACGGCATCGCGATGCTCGCGTACTGGGCCGTGGGCTTCGCCCTGCAGGCGGGTGGCGTGGGGCCGCTTGGGACGCTGGGCGGCTACGATCAGCTGTCGCACGAGGTGTCGGTGACGATCGGCGGGAAGTCGTGGGGTCTGTTCGGAGGAACGGGGTTCTTTCTGACCGGCGTCGCGTACACCGCACCGGTCTTCGCCTACTTCCTGTTCCAGATGGTCTTCATGGACACCGCCGCGACGATCCCGACCGGGGCGCTGGCCGAGCGGTGGAGGTTTTCCGCGTTCGCCGTGTTCAGCGTGTTCGTCGGCGCAGTCATTTATCCGATTTACGCCAACTGGACCTGGGGTGGCGGTTGGCTCGCGATGCTTGGAAAGAACCTCGGGCTGGGCCACGGCCACGTCGACTTCGCCGGATCGTCCGTCGTCCACATGACGGGCGGAGTCATGGCGTTCGTCACCGCGATCCTCCTCGGCCCGCGGCGTGGCAAATACAACCGCGATGGGACGGCGAATGCGATCCCGGGCCACAACATCCCCATGGCGTTGGTCGGCACGTTCATCCTGGCCTTCGGGTGGTTCGGATTCAACGCCGGATCGACACTCGCGGGCTCTGACCTGCGCATCGGTGTCATTGCAACGAACACGATGCTGGCTGGGGCGGCTGGAGGGCTGACGGCGATGCTGTATGTGTGGCGCAAGTACGGCAAGCCCGATCCGTCGATGCTGGCGAACGGGACACTCGCCGGACTGGTCGCGATCACCGCGCCGTGCGCCTTCGTGACGGCTCCATCCGCCGTCTTGATCGGGGGCGTGGCAGGGGTCTTGGTCTGCGCCGCGGTGCTCTTCGTCGAGCGGTCCCTGAAGATCGACGACCCTGTCGGAGCCATCTCGGTCCATGGAGTGTGCGGGTTGTGGGGGATTCTCGCTGTGGGGCTGCTCGCCGACGGCACCTATGGCGCCGGCTGGAACGGGGTCGACGGGGCGGTGCGTGGACTGTTCTACGGCGACCCGTCGCAACTTCTCGCGCAGCTAGTGGGCGGCGTGACCAATTTCGTCGCCGTCGGCGCGATGGCGTACGGGGCGTGGAAGGTCACCGGTCTGGTCGTGGGCGGCCATCGTGTGTCGGCTGAAGTCGAGGAGCTCGGGCTTGATGTGCCGGAGATGGGTGTGGAGGCGTACCCCAGCACGCCGGAACCATCGACCGTGATCATTATTAACGAACCGGCCGACTCATCGCTCGAGCCGGCGGCTGGGCTCGCGACGCAGCCGGAACCAGTCTGATGCGCCGTGTAGTATTGGCCGGCGCGCTGCTCGCGCCGGCTTTGGCGGTGGCGCAAACCGCGCCACCGCCGCCACGGCTCAAGCTCAGCGGCTTCGCCGAAGCATCCTACGCCTATTCCGGGCACAGTAGCGGCGACACGATCATCGTGGGGCGACTGTACGACCGCCTCCAGAACCGCTTCACCCTGAACGCGTTGGGCATCGTGTTGGACGAGCCGTATGACCCCGCGAAGCGCAGCGCCGGGTTCCACGCCGAGGTCCTGTTCGGTCAGAACGCGACCGTGATCCAGTCCGGCGGGTTCAACCTCGGCACCCAGGGCGATATCCCGCACCTGTACGTCACGCTGAACCTGCCAACCGCAAACGGGAGCGGAGTGCAGTTCAAGGCGGGACGCATCCCGACCCTGCTTGGCCTGGAGGTGATCGAAACCCACAGCAATCCGAACTGGTCGGAGGGAAACCAATTCGTCTACGTCGAGAACTTCACTGGGCTCGGTGTGAGCGTCGAGACGAAGCTCAATCAGTATCTCGACGTGCAGCTGCGCGTGATCAACGGGTGGGACCAGGTTTCCGACAACAACAAGCGCAAATCGCTGATGGGCCGCGTGGGGATCTCGCCTGATGCACGCACTTCGATCGGCGTCACGGGGTTCTGGGGCCCCGAGCAGACAAGCAACGACAAGGCGAATCGCTACGGTGTCGAGGCACTCGTTTGGCGGAAGCTGGGCGCGTCACAACTTTGGGTACAGGGTGACTACGGCCGGGAGCAGGCGAACGCCGCCCTCCCGACCGCAACCCAGGATGCGCAGTGGTGGGCGTTGGGCGGCTGGATGACGTACGATGTCAGCACGTTGCTCGGCCTGGCGCTGCGGGGCGACTATGTGAACGACGAGAACGGCGCGCGCACGAGCGGATCGTTCGGCTTTCCTGCGAACGTCGGCCACAAGTTGGGCAGCGCCACGGCGACGCTGAACGTCCGTGCCTGGCCGAGTGCCATCGTCCGCCCGGAGATCAGGTACGACCGGTCCACGTTGGCGGCGTTCGGTGGAAACCAGACTCAGGTGACTTTCGCCTTGGCGGTGACGTACCTCTACTAACCGCGGCCGCTCTGGCCGCGGTGTATATCTTTGCTGTACCTGATGACCGCGGTGCGCATATTGGCCCTGATCGCCGGGGTGACCTCGGCGTGCGATATCCTGCCGCGGCCGGGCGACACAGAAGGACTGCAGCAGGCAGGACGGTGGGAGCAGCACGGCCGCATCATCGTTGAACCCGACCCGCGTTACACAATTGTCCACCTGCGCGTGGATACCAACGTCCTCGAGCGGCACGACGTCGTGCTCGCGCGGTTCGACTTCGATCCCAGTGAGGCCGCGGGCGACGAATACTCGCTGAGCATCGCCCTCGATCTCGGCGACGCGCGCGCGCGCGCCGCGAATCATCCCTACTCGTTGGGCGACTCCATTCCCGCCTTCGCAACCGTCACCTGTTTGTGCCGTCCCTTGCGGGGGGACTCGGTCCGCGGCAGCTACGCCATCCAGACACGCGGCCTGCGCCAGATCGCGGGCCGGATCGACGCGACGCTGTACTTCACGGCCTGGAACGATCCCAAGACGCACGCGACCTATCGGTTGCGCCAGCGAATTCACGGCGTGCGCCCGTGACGGCGGGCGGACGGGCGGGACGGGCGGGACGGGCCAGAGGGGCAGGCTGGCCCGTGCTGCTTCTCATGGGCGCCGTGCTCGCTCCTCTGGCCGCGCAGACCGGGCGACCCGCCAAGCGACCGCCCGATCGTCCGACGATCGATACGATCATCATCGTCAATCGCAACATCTTCGACACTGCTGACGCGGCCCCCGACTGGGTCGCCAATCTCGCCAACGGGCTGCACGTGCGGACGCGGCCGTGGGTGATTCGCCGCCGGCTGCTGCTGAACCCCGGAGATTCGTTCGATTCAGCACGCGTGGAAGAAAGTGAGCGAATGCTGCGGACGCTGGGTGTATTCCGATTCGTGCGCGTCGACACGATACGATCCGGCCCTGGCGACAAACTCGCCCTGCGTGCGGTGACGTCGGATGGTTGGAGCACAGAGCCACGGGCGAGCTACTCGAGTGTGGGGGGCGACGAGACGTGGCAATTTGGCTTCATCGAGCGCAATTTCCTCGGCACCGCGACGGAAGTGGGGCTGGTCTACGGAAAGAACCCGGACCGCCGGCGCCTCGATCTGGGATTCATCGATCCACATTTCTTCGGACGTCGCACCTTGCTGCAGACCCAATACTCCCATCTGTCGGACGGGCAGCTGGGCGAATGGCTATTAGGCCTGCCGTTTCACGAGACCGCGGCGCCGCACTCCGTCATAACCTACGGGCAGGTCGCCGACGAGCGCGTGCTGAGCTATCGGGATGACTCATTGATCCTGACCCAGTGGCATCGCCTGCTGCGCGTCGGGTTGACGGGCGGTGTCGCGCTGCAACCCAACAGCCACTCCTACCGCCGGCTATGGGGCAGCTGGGAGTGGCGGCGTGAGGATTTCGCCGACACCGGCACCACGCCGTTCCCCCACTCGGTATTCACGACGGTGCGCGCCGGAATCGATCTCGGCTCGGTCCGGTTTCGCGTGCTCGAGCATTTCAATTCCTACGCGCGGCGCGAAGACGTCGATCTATCGCCGGGCATCCGCCTGGCAGCAGTCATCGAGTCCGGCGTCGGGTATGAGGCACACGCCCAGGGATCCACGGTCTGGACGGGCGGCTTCGCGATGGTGCAGGGGGATGCGAACGGCGGGCTAGACTCGACACGGACCCGCGCAGGCGTGACCGTGGTGAGCCAGAATATCGACGGGCACACACTGATTCTCCATGCCGAGGGAGGCCTGTTGACGAATCCCAAGCCTGGACGTGAATTCGATCCCTGGCTCGAGCAGCGGAGCCCGCGCCTGTTCGGCATCCACAACTTCACCGGTACGCGCATGACGTGGTTTGTGCTGGAGGACCGGATTCTGGTGGCGGACAACGTTCTCGGCCTGTGGGCGGTGGGTCTCGCTCCCTTTGTGGATTATGGTGGCGCGTGGTATTCCGACGAGTCGCCGCGCCAGGGGGGAAACGCGGGGATGTCGCTGCGCTTCGGTCCCACGCGTGCGGTGCGCGGGGAAGCGGCCGAGCTCGCGTTCGGTTACCGCTTCGGACAGGGCGTGAAGGGCAAGAGTTGGGGAATCACACTCCGGAAGGGAGTCTCGTTCTGACAGGAGACGTCATGGAGCCGTCGCAGGAGATCTTCGACGTCGTGCGAGCGGGGGACACTGGGCGGCTGCGGGCGTTGCTCGAGGCCGACCCGCGGCTGGCGACCGTTCGCAACGAGCGCGGTCATACGCCCGTGCTGATCGCGCAGTATCACCACAAACCGGAGGCCGTCGCGCTGCTGCTCGGCGTGCGGCCCGCCCCCGAGCTCGACATCTTCGACGCCGCGTCCGTGGGAGACACGCGACGCGTCGCCGAGCTCCTGGAGCGCGATCCCCAGCTGCTCAGCGCGCATTCCGGTGACGGATTTTCGCCGTTGGGACTCGCTGCCTTTTTCGGAAACGGCGAGACGGTCAAGCTGCTGCTGTCGCGCGGCGCGGATCCCAAGGAAGCGATCGGTCTGGCGGCTACAACAGGGAATGTTGAAATCCTGAAGCTGCTCAAGGAGCAACCATGATGAGGAACGTCGACTGGATCGGCTGGCTCGCGACCGCGGTGTTTCTCGTTTCCTACTTCACCGGGCAGCCGCAGTCGCTGCGGCGCGTGCAGGGAGTGGCCGCGGGACTCTGGGCGGTGTATGGCGCGCTGATCCACTCCCTTCCCGTCATCGTCGCGAACATTCTCGTCGCGAGCGTCGCGGTGGGGTCGTCGTTTCGCAAGACTAGGCCTTCCGTTTCTCCTCCATGAGCGCCATTGGGTTGTTGTCGGGATCGTGAAAGAACGTCATCCAGAGCTCGTAGTCCGCCGTTTGATGCACGCGGTGGGGTTTGTCCACGAACGCAACGCCTCTTCCTGCCAGCGTGCGATGCACGCTCTCGATGTCCTTCACCTTGAAGTAGAGGACCGAGCCGGGATGATCCTGCGCCGCGTTCTCCGGCGGCGACAGCATCAACCGGGTCGATCCCAGTTGGAAGAACGCCAGTGAGGGCGGGGCCTGGAAAAGCAACGGCAGCCCGAGGGTGTCGCGGTGAAATTTCACCGCGCGGTCGATGTCGTGAACGACGTTCGTGACCTGAGCGAGCTCCATTGTCCCTCCGGAGGAAGCGAGACTCCCACTCACCGCCCGCCGTACCCGACCGAGAATGCCAGCGCTTCCAGTGTCTGTCGCCGCTCACTCCCGTTTAATCGCACGTCGTCGATCCCATAGGCCATCCGCAACCAAAGCGGCCCGAGGGCGCGCTGCAGCGTGAGGCCCACCTCTCCTCCTTGAGCCCGGTCCACGGTCCCTTGTGTGTTTACCTCGGTCGAGAGTGCGTGCCATATCTCGACGTGACCGCGGACCGACGGGTTCACGATCGTGCGCTCGGCGCGCAACCGAACTTGCCAGAACACCCAGCGCTCGGTGCCGGCAGGCGTAACGTAGCTCCGCGCTTCCGCCCCCACTTTCACGCCGAGCCACGGTTGGGCATGCATTACGAGCAGCGCGTACCCGTCGATCACATCCTGCTGCTGCGTGCCGGCAGGATCCGCGTCGACCCGACCCTGCCAGTACCCCAACGCGAGCGCTACCGGCCCGCGCCTGATGTCGCCCGACGCTCCCAACGCGCTGCCAGACACGTCCGACGACGCGCCTGTGGCGAACCGGGTTTGCAGCCGAATCCGGTTCGCGCTTGCTCCCACCGCGAGCCAGTTCGCTGTTTGAGCCCCGAGTGCACTGCCTCCCAGCGCGGTCACGCATACTGCCGCAACCACCAGCCGGCGCGTCATGGCCCCTCCCCCAGCGAGTCAACTACGGCTGCGGGACCGACCCACACCGTCAAGCGCGCGGCGTCGCGCCGGCGCGTGTTCTCGGCTCGCACCGAGTCGGCGCGACGCTGCCACTGCGCGCGCGTCGCTGTATTCGCCGCCATATTGCGACGCTGCACCCTCCCCGGCTCCCTCACGAAACCCACGATGCCCGCCAAGCTCAGGGCCCCCGCGACCGCGAATTGCGCGCCGGACGGCTGAGTGCCGTCGGCGACGAGCGAGGGGAGCGCTATGGCCGCGCCCCCCGCGAGCAGTCCGGTCGCGAGCGGGCCGATCCCGGTGCTGAGCGACGCCTGCTCCGGCAGGAGCAGCGAGTCCGTTAGCATGGGCAGCAGGGGGAGGGTATCGGGGGCAACAAGCTCGGCGCGCAACGGCAGTTGTACCATGCGCACGACCGGCCCGCTGAGAGACCAGCGCGACGCGACCGACAGCACGTAACGTCCCGAACGCACCTGGCCGTCGTCCATATCGAGCCCGTTCCATCGCACGTCCAGGCTGTCGCTCACCGGCCCCACATACAGCGTGCGAATCAGCGTGCCGTCTTCGCGACCAATACGGACCTCGATCTCGTGGGAAGAGGTCGCGTCCAGCCGAACAACCAATCCTTTGCTCTCGACCTCCGGCTTGAAGCTCGCCTGGGACGGGGCTTGGACGCGAACAGCTTTGGTCGCCCGGCGGACTTCCTCGTACACGGCGAGCACGCGCGGCGGAAATGCGAGAGGGTCGGGGCGCTGCCGAGGATCGAATAGGACCAGCCGGCGGAAGGCAGCGCGCGCCGAGTCCCGGCGTTGAGGCCCGACGAACACCTCCGCCGCGCCGAGGTAGGCGAGGGCCTGGATTCGCTCACTGTCGCTGATGCCGCCGGCCAAGGCGCGACGCAGCAGGGTGGCGGCCGCTGCGAACTCGACATCCTGGTAGGCGCGGACCCCGCGCTCAACCAAGCCGTCGCTCTGCGCCGAGGCCTGGGGCGGGGCGAGCGCCACCGCCAACGCAGCTCCGCACGCCCACACCGCGAGATGACGAGTCACGGTGCGGTCTCCTGCTGCAGGACAATGCGCGTGATTTTCAACGTTTGTCCCGGCGCGAGGTTCACGACTTCCTCATGAGGCTGGAAGCCAAGCTGCACCAGGCGCAGACGGTGCCGGCCTGGTGGCAACCGCAAGCCCACGACGGGGGTGTTACCCACCAGTCGACCATCAACGTACAGCTCCGCCCACGGGACAGAGCTCACGACCACCTGAGCTGACGGCAATGGTCGCGGAGCAGGGAGCCGACCGGCGGCGGCCGCCGGCGCACGTGTGACGTCGATTGAAGGTTGCTCAGGGGGTGCCGCCGGGACCAGGCCAGTCTCTGGTCTTCCGGTGGGCAATCGTGATGTGGTCGAGAAGGCGAACCAGAGGCTGGCCGCTGCGACCAGGAACAATGCGGGGACGACGCCCATAATCGACCAGTGCCTCCCACGAGGCCGCAATACGGGACTCGGCGCATCGTCGTCGTCCGACGTTGCCTCCGCGGGCCACAGCACAACGGGCCCGGTGGGGCCGGTGAGCGCCGCAGCGAACTCGGCGACACTCGCGAAACGATCACCGGGTGCCTCGCTCAGTGCGCGCCGCACGGCTTCTGCCATGGGTGATGGCACGTCGGGACGGAAGGCTGTGACGTCGGGTAGTGACCCGGTACGGCGCCGAGCCACGAGATCCTCCGCCGACGTGGCACCGAAGACCGGCAGACCCGCAAG
>Ga0209377_1000580_pt1 | contig 24731 bp, 21 predicted proteins | sample GraSoiAngelo_141_FD_185898 | JGI IMG/M metagenome (GOLD analysis project Ga0209377, IMG submission 185898) | Grasslands soil microbial communities from the Angelo Coastal Reserve, California, USA - 14_0929_12_40cm (SPAdes) (version 2) | ecosystem: Environmental > Terrestrial > Soil > Grasslands ...
GATCATAAACAGTTTCGGCTGGGACGCCCGCATGAGCGGCGCTGCGTTGCTGGTGGTGCTTGCGCTTGAAGCAGGGCTTCTCTTCGTCGCCGCCAACACCGGATTCCTAGGCGGTCCCGCCGTGCTTTCCAACATGGCCGCCGATTCCTGGGTGCCTCACCAGTTCCGCTATCTGTCGACGCGGCTCGTCACCCAGAACGGTATTCTGGTCATGGGGCTCGGATCTCTGGTCATCCTTCTGTGGACCGGCGGCAGCGTTTCCACGCTCGTCGTTCTCTATAGCTTGAGCGTTTTCCTGACCTTCGCCGTGTCGCTCTTCGGCCTGTGCTTGTACTGGGCCCGTCTGCGCGCCGGGCGAAACTGGCTCGGGAGACTCGCGCTGTCGGCGGCGGGGTTCCTCGTATGTGCGGGCATTCTGCTCATGCTGCTCGCCGAGAAGTTCCTCGAGGGTGGATGGCTCACGGTCCTCATCATCGCTGCGATCATCGCCGTATGCGTGACCATCCGCAACCACTACGACTGGGCCAAGGCGCAGCTGAAGAAAATCGACGCCGATTTTTCGGGCATTCCCTTTGGCAGCGTCGCCAATCCGCCCAAGCCGGACCCCAGCCGGCCGACCGCGGCGTTTCTGGTAGGCTCCTCGCGCGGCGGCGGGCTGCACGCGCTGCTCTGGGTACAGCGGATGTTCCCGGATCACTTCAGAAACTTCATCTTCGTCAACGCGCGCACGGTGGACGCGCAGAGCTTTGGCGGGCGCGAGGACCTCGAAGCGATGAAGGTGGAGGCGAACGCCTCGCTTTCCTACTTCGCCAACTTCTGCAACAGCAAGGGTTGGGCAGCAAAATCATACCTGTCCTTCGGGACCGATCCAATCGATGAATTCACGCGGCTCGCCGAACGCGTCCTGGGCGAGTTTCCCAACGCGATCTTCTTCACCAGTAAGCTCATCTTCGACGAGGACAACTGGCTGACGCAGATACTGCACAATCAGGCGGCGATGGCGCTGCAGCGCCGCTTCCATCTGCGCGGCATGCAGATGGTCATCCTGCCTATGAAATTGAGCGTCTAGCAGGGACGCTATTTTGGAGATGTGGGGAGCGTCCCGTTGTTCGGACGGTAACGGCGTGACACCTCTCGGACCTCCGTGCGCAGCCGCTCCCCGTTCCAGTCTTTCATCATGAACTTGTGAATGGCGGCTTCGTTGACTGCGTCGGCGGTGGCCTTGGGATCGTAGGAGCTCGTGAAGAGTACTCTGATCACGTCGGGATAGAGCTTCCTCACCTGGCGTAGGAACTCCACCCCGGTGAGCCCCGGCATGTTTTGGTCGGAGATCACGATCCCGACCGGATGACTCGCGAGCAGCTCGAAGGCGCGCGTCGGATCGGTCGTCTTCAGCACCTGGAATCCGTCGGGGCGCAGGATCTGCTCGAGCAAGATCAGATCCCTCTCGTCGTCGTCGAGCAGAAGGACGGCCGGCTTCGACCCAGTCTCGCTCGCGGAAGGGCCGACCCGGCGGTCTTCACGCGGCATGGAATAGCCGGTGCCTGCGCGCGTGTGCCCCTTCGCGCTTCAAAGCGATCATCCGTGCCATGCCCGCGATTCCTCGTTGAAGCCCGATTGGGCGAACAACAAATCGAGCACCGCATGGAACCCCTGGGCGAAATCATCCTTAGGCAAGAAAGCATCCGCGCCCGCCGCTATCGCGCCGATGCGATGCTCGTCGCTGTCCTCCAGCGTCATCATCACGATCTTGGGTGCGGCCTCCTGCCCCTTGATCAGGGAAGTCACTGCCAAGCCGTTCACGCCCGGCATGTCGATGTCGATAAACATGAGGTCGGGCCGATCACTGCTTGCGCGCGCCAGCGCCTCGCCCCCGGAATTCGCGCTCGCCAGCACTTCGAAGTTGCCGTTGCTGGCGAGAAACTGCCGGACGGCGCTTGCGAACTGCAAGCTGTCGTCGACGACCATGACCCTGATGCGCTTCAACGTCTCCCCTCTCGAACGTGAGCAGGCGACGCGCCGTTCCGGCGCGTGGCGAACCGCCTGCGGCTGAATTCGGGCACCTTAGAGCGAGACGGAGGGCGAGCCAATCGGGCCGGCCCTGAGCAGCGTCTGCTAAATACCTTAAGGGCAAGCCGGAGTTACGGAGAAGCTATTGATTTATAAGCTTGTTATTTTGCGGTGGTGACGAGGCCGTTGCGGATCGCGTACTTCACCAGACCGGCGATATCGCGGATCTGCAAGCGATCCATCAGCTGGGCGCGATGGGTCTCCACGGTCTTCACGGAAAGCTCGAGGCGATAGGCGATTTCCTTGGTGCTGTGCCCCCCGGCGATGAGCTGCAGGACTTGGCGCTGCCGCGGCGTAAGGTTGTCGGACTTGGGCTGCTCGCCGCCGACCCGCTGCACGTAGCCTTCCACCATCTGCTTCGATATGCGCGGGCTGAGGTAAGTCTCGCCTTGCACCACCGCTTGCAAGGCGAGCTCCAGCTCGGCGGTCGCGGAATCCTTGAGCATGTAGCCTGAAGCTCCCGCGCGCAGCGCCTGCAGCACATATTCCTCGTTGGCGTGCATGGAAAGCATCACTACGCGCACCTCCTGAAGCTCCTGCTTGAGCAGAGCGCTCGCTTCGAGTCCCCCAAGTCCAGGCATGGAAATGTCGAGCAGCACGACATCCGGGCGATGCTTGCGTGCAAGCTCGAGCACCTCGCCGCCGTTGCCTGCTTCGGCCACGACGGTGACCCCTTCAAGGCCTTCAAGAAGCGCGCGTATTCCGGCACGCACCAGCGCGTGATCATCGGCGAGAAGGACGCGCACCGGGATCATGCTTGTTCCGCGCGGACCCGGACGAGAGGCAGCGTAAGGCTCAACCTCGTCTCCCGCGAGAGCGCCGAGTCGATCGCAAGCCGCCCCCCCGCGAGCGTGGCGCGTTCTTCCATGCTCAGCAGCCCCATGCTGCTGCCGGCAGTCGCACGCAGCCGCGCGGCCGCGACGTCGAAACCCCGGCCGTTGTCGCGCACCTCCAGACGCAATTCCTCCTCCGTGCCGGCGAGCGTAACCCAAACTTCGCTCGCCTGGGCATGTCGCGCAATATTGGTGAGGGCCTCCTGCGCGATGCGAAAGCACGTGGTCTCGATCTCGGCGGCGAGACGTGAGGGCACCCCCTCGTGCATGAAATTCGGTTTGAACCCGGCGCTGCTTGCCTGCTGGTCGAGATGCGAGCGCAGCGCCGCCAACAGACCCAGATCATCCAGCTGCGAGGGTCTCAGGTCGCGCGACACGCGACGCACTTGCTCGAGCGCGTCGTCGATCGCCGCAACGCATTCGCCCCGGCGAGAGCCGTAGTCCGCCGAGGACGGATTGAGGCCCGCGAGGCGCAATTTGACCGCGGTGAGCAGCTGCCCGATGCCGTCATGCAGTTCGCGCGCGATGCGGCGGCGCTCGGTTTCCTCCACCTGGAGGAGTCGCATCGAGAGCGCCTGCAACCTGCGGTGGGCGTCCCGCAGTGCCTGTTGCGCGGCGCTGCGACTGGCTCGCTCAAGGCGCTCGTTCAAGGCGCGGGTAACGACCGGCGCAAGGCGCTCGAGCCTTTCCTTCATTACGTAATCAGTGGCGCCCGCTTTGAGGCTCTCGATGGCGCGTTCCTCTCCGAGCGTGCCGGAGATGAGGACGAAGGGGATTTCCAGTCCGCGCTCCCTCAGCAGGCTTAGCGCGCTCAGCCCGTCGAAATTCGGAAGATTGTAGTCGGCGAGGATCAGCTCGAACTCCGGGCGATCTAGAGAAGCCTCGAACTCCTCCCGGGTCTGCACTTGCTGCCATTCGCAATCATAGCCGGCGGCTTGAAGCGTCCCTACTTCGAGCTCGGCGTCGAAGGCGTTGTCTTCGAGAATCAGAAGTTTGAGGGGCGTGGGCATGCGTCGATGAGGTGGAGCCGGGCCCACAATACGTCAAATCCACGGGGAGGTGGTGGAGTTGAGGAGGATCGAACTCCCGACCTTCGCATTGCGAACGCGACGCTCTCCCAGCTGAGCTACAACCCCACGCCATGGTAATTTTAGCTGCAATCCCTCTCTTCCTCAACGCCGCGCAGCACGAGAACCTGATCCGCAAGGACAGCGTGACACGCATCAGGCTCACTTGATTTCTCAGGAGAACTTCTGCGCGGCCACTGACGAGAAAGGACGTCGTGGTCAAGCTTGCGTCTCAGGCCGAGCTTGCGCGAGTGAGCCGGTCCCGGATGGCAGCCCACTCGAGAGTATCCGGCGGCTCCTCGACCAGAATCCGATCGCAGCCGGACGAATCGAGCGCGCGCAGATTGGCGTAAAGGTCGCGCCCGTATCGCCGCGGCTCCCTCGGCGCTTGGATCCACATCGCGCCCATGTCCCCTTCCGGAGCCGAGCGGAATGACAGCACGCCTCGCCCACGCGAGGCGTCCCGTACGCTTCGCTCCCATCGGTCCGATTCGATGAGCCGAAGGGGTTGCCGGGGCGCGTAGTGCGCCGCGAGTGCCCCGGGCGTGCGGGGAGCATCCGAATCACGCGCCAAGGGCGCAATACCGAGCGTAACCGCGATATCCCCCGCTGCGATTCGGCCGGGACGAAGGAGCACGGGCCGCCCGCGAGAGAGATCCACGATCGTGGATTCGATACCGATCTCGCACGCGCCTCCGTCTAGGATCAGCTCGACCTCGCTCGCCAGGTCGCTTCGCACATGCTCCGCCGTCGTCGGGCTGATCCGGCCAAACCGGTTGGCGGACGGGGCAGCTATGCCTCCGCCAAATTCCCGGAGGAGTTGGAGAGCGACCGGATGCCCGGGGACGCGTAGGCCGATCGTATCCTGGCCGCCGCTGAGCTGACTACCGACACTGGGCGCACGCCTCAGCACCAAGGTCAGCGGCCCCGGCCAGAAGTGCGTTGCAAGTTTCGTCGCAGCCTCGGGGATATCGCGCGCCCAGCGCGCCAACTGCCCGATGTCGCCGATATGGACGATGACAGGATGGCCCGCGGGACGGCCCTTGACCTCGTAAATTCGCGCTACCGCTGCAGGATTGGACGCGTCGGCGCCCAGTCCGTACACCGTCTCGGTGGGAAAGGCAACCAAGCCGCCACGTCGCAGTATCGCCACCGCATCCCGAATCGGAACGGATTGGAGCGCGTCGACTTTCGCAGGCAAGGATAGGCGGGACGAAGCCCGTGTCAACCCGGCAGCTTGACGTTCTTTACCGCTTCGGCCTGGTTCGCACGGAACTGCGCGAGAAGTCTGGCCAGTTTCGCGTCTCCCTGGGCAAGCATCGCGACGGCAAAGAGTCCCGCGTTGGCGGCGCCCGCCTCGCCGATGGCAAAAGTCGCCACCGGAATCCCCTTGGGCATCTGCACGATCGACAGCAATGAATCCAATCCATGCAGATACTTTGAGGGCATCGGCACCCCCAACACCGGGAGTGTCGTTTTTGCTGCGATCACACCGGCAAGGTGCGCCGCGCCTCCGGCACCCGCTATGAAGCAGCTCGCGCCTTTGGCACTGAGCTGTTCCACCCATTCGGTGAGCGCGTCGGGAGAGCGGTGCGCCGACAGTACCTTGGCTTCGTAGGCCACGGAAAAATCGGTGAGCTGCTTCGCCGCCTCGCGCATCACTTCCCAATCGCCTGCGCTTCCCATGACGATCCCGACAAGAGGCGAGCGACCGGCCACCTTCATGCTCCCAGTTTTCGTCCGGTCAGACGGAACAGGGCCTCGCGATACTTTTCGGAGGTCTTCGCGATCACTTCGGCGGGAAGCCTGGGCGCGGGGGGCGTCTTCTTCCAGCGAAGCCTCTCTAGGTAGTCGCGCACGTACTGCTTGTCGAACGAAGGAGGGCTGATTCCGGGCCGATACTCGTCCGCGGGCCAGAAGCGCGAGGAGTCCGCGGTCAGCGCCTCGTCGATCAGAACCAGATTCCCTTTCTCGTCGGTCCCGAACTCGAACTTGGTGTCGGCGATGATGATGCCGCGCGCCCGCGCATACTCGGCCGCCTCTCGGTACAGGCGAATGCTGACCTCGCGCACCTTTGCGGCAAGTTTCTTCCCGATGAGCTTCTCCACTTGATCGAACGAAATATTCTCGTCATGCGCGCCGACTTCGGCCTTGGTGGCGGGCGTGAAGATCACCTCCGGCAGCTTGTCGGCCTGCTTCAGCCCTTTGGGCAGCGGAATGCCGCAGACGGCGCCCGTGCTCTGGTAGTCCTTCCACCCTGAACCGATGAGGTAACCGCGCACGACCGCTTCGACCGGCAGCGGCTTTAGTTTCTTCACGACGACCGCTCGGCCCATGACTTGAGCGGACTCGTCCGGGCCCTTGATCACCGCCTCGGGCGCCACGCCGTTCAAGTGATTGGGTACGATGTGCGCGAGCTTCTTGAACCAGAAGTTGGACATCTCATTCAGCACTTCTCCTTTGCCGGGAATAGGGTCGGGTAGCACGACGTCGAAAGCCGACAGGCGATCGGTCGTGACGATAAGCAGGCGGTCGTCGCCCACGGCGTACATATCACGCACCTTGCCTCGCCCGAGAAACGGCAGGCTCCTGATGCTCGATTCGTAGAGCGGGCTTGCCATTGCTACGCCGCCTGCTTCTCCAAATCCGGACGGTATTTACCCTGCGCCGCGAGCCCGTTCATGCGAGCCCGGTGGTGGAACGCCCTCTGCGCGGCGGCGACGCTGCCGGGCGCGCCACGCCAAGCCTTGAGCGCGCAATTCTGCAGCGCCCGGCTGTAGGAGAAGGTGAGGGGCCAAGGGAGCCCTGGCGCCCTTGCCATTTCGTTCAGGTGTGCCGTGGCTGCCTCGTCACTCTGGCCCCCGGAAAGGAACACGATGCCGGGCAACGCCGCCGGAACAGTCCGCTTGAGGCAACGCACCGTTTCCTCCGCGACCCGATCCACGCCCGCTTGTTTCGGACAATCCTTGCCTGACACCACCATCGACGCCTTGAGAACGGTGTGCTCGAGCGACACGTTGTAGGCGCGCAGCGCCGCAAAGACTGCGGAGAGGGTTGCCTCACTCGCCTCGTAGCAGCGTTCGATCGTGTGATCGCCGTCGAGCAGGACCTCGGGCTCGACGATGGGAACGATCGAGGCCTCCTGGCACAGCGCCGAATAGCGGGCCAGCGCGTGCGCGTTGGCGTAAAGACAGGCGTGGCTGGGGATACCGGGGCCGATGGTGATGACCGCGCGCCACTTTGCGAAGCGGGCGCCAAGCTTGAAATATTCCCCCAGCCGCCCTCGCAGACCGTCCAGCCCCTCGGTGACCTTCTCGCCCGGTGAGAGCGCAAGATCATGGATGCCTTTGTCCACCTTGATCCCTGGGATGATGCCTTTGCCCGCCAGGAATTCCGGAAACGGCTCGTTGCCGACGATCGTACTTTGTCTGAGCGTCTCGTCGAACAGGATCACTCCGCTCACGAATTCCTCTATCCCCTTGGTGGTGAAGAGGAGATCGCGGTAGGCGCGACGGTTCGCCTCGGTGCTCTCGACCCCGACCGACGTGAAGCGTTTTTCGCACGTGCCGCTCGATTCGTCCGCCGCAAGCAGACCCTTGCCCTTGGCAAGCATGGCTGCGGCGGTCTTGGAAAGCAGATTTCGGTCCATGGAACGTTTCCCGTTTCTGGATGAAGACAAAAGCCGAGGACCGTAATTTTACCTTGCCTAGCGCCTGCTCGGCCAAAACGGGAGCACTCGAGCTGAAACCTAGCAGGCGGTCTGATGTCGCACGCGACAGCTCGCGAGCACCTCATCCGGATCCCGCAGCCACCAATTGCGCGAAGACAGGATCTCGACCTCGTGCAAACCCCGGTACCCGGCCTCCTCCATCCACGCACGCATGAGCGGAAGATCGATCACGCCATCGCCCATCATTCCCCGGTCGGTGAGCAGGTCGGTGGTGGGGACCAGCCAGTCGCAGATGTGGAACGCAAGCAGGCGCTTGTCGCCCGCGCGCTCGATCTGGGTCTTGAGCGAGGGGTCCCACCAGACGTGGTAGGCATCCACCACGACGCCGAGAGCTCCGCTCCCACTGCCGTCCAGCTCGTCGCACAGATCGAGCGCTTGCGCGAGGGTGTTCACGCAGGCCCGGTCGGCGCAGTACATCGGGTGCAGCGGCTCGATCGCGAGCGGGACGCCCGCCGAGCGCGCGTGATCGAGCACGCCGCCGATACCGTCCCTCACCATCGCTCGCGCGCCGGCTAGGTCTCTCGAGCCCGGCGGCAGCCCGCCGACAACGAGCACCAGGCACCTTGCCTCGAGCGTCGCAGCATCGTCGATCGCACGCAGGTTGTCGTCGATCGCGGCCTGACGCGCCCGGCGGTCCGCGCCGGGAAACATCCCTCCACGGCAAAGCCCCGTGGCCACGAGGCCGTTGTCGCGGATCGCCTTGGCCGCTTCCTTCGCCCCCATCTCTGCGAGTTTGTCGCGCCAAGGCGAGATTCCCCGGATGCGATGGCGCGCGCAACCCTCGATCATCTGGCGCAGGTTCCACTTTTCCCGCACCGTGGCGGTATTGAGCGAAAGCAGCTCGGGATCGGGCGGATTTCTCATCCACCGACGCTGTTCAAGGCGAGCAAATGCCTCATCCTGGACGCTGCGAGCTCGGGATCACGCAGCAATCCAGCAGCGTCCGCTAGCCGGAAGGTCTCGGCGAGATCGACTACCGAGCGCGCCGATTGCTGGCCGCCGACCATGACGAAGTGTTCCTGATGACCGTTCAGCCAGGCCAGGAACACAAGACCGGTCTTGTAGAAGCGAGTCGGCGCGGCAAAGATGTGACGCGCGAGCGGCACCGTCGGCGCGAGGATATCGTGAAAGCCGGGCGCGTCACCGGCTGCCAAGCGATCCAAGGCAGCGGAGGCGGCGGGGGCAATTGCGTCGAAAATACCGAGCAGGGCGTCGGAGTGGCCCGCCCGGTCGCCTTCGATCAGGTCCGGGTAGTTGAAGTCGTCCCCGGTGTACATGCGCACTCCCCGCGGAAGGCGCCTGCGCATGTCGATTTCCTTTTGCCGATCGAGTAGCGACATCTTGATGCCGTCGACTTTGGTGCGGTTGGCCTCGATCACGGCGAGTGCAACGTTCATCGCCCTGCCGTGACTCCCCTCGCCCCAGTAGCCAGTGAGCTGCGGATCGAACATCTCGCCGAGCCAGTGGATGATAACGGGCCGCCTTGTCTGCGAGAGGACGCGCCCGTAGACGCGTTGATAATCGTCCGATGAGCGTGCGCACGCAGCGAGCGCGCGGCTCGCCATGAGGACGATCCGCCCGCCGAGCCCTTCGATTGCTTCGCATTGCTCTTGGTACGCGGCGATGACTTCATCGAGTGTGACGCCACTGGAGGGCGCGAGTTGATCCGTGCCCGCACCGCTGAAGAGCACCGCGCCTTCGATGTCCCCTGACGCATCGATCGAGCGGCGAATCAGCTCAAGCGAACTCTTCCAGCCGAGCCCCATGCCGCGCTGCGCAGTGTCCATCGCTTCGGCGACGCCCAAGCCGAGCGACCACAGGTAGCGCCGATAGGCGAGGGTCGCATCCCAGTCGACTGCCGCATCGAGCCAGGGATTCCCTCGGGCGAGAGGATCCGCGACCACGTGGGCCGCGGCGAGCGCGATGCGATTGAACGCTCTCCTTCCGGCCGTGCCGAAATCGCGGGGCGCGCTCAGCCGGAACTCTTCGAGATTCCTGCCTGCGGAAGGCAGCTTGATACGCAGCGTCAGCTTCTCCGGAGCATTCATACTCGCTTTACAATTTCAGGCTGGGAACGTCGACCCAGCGCCGCGAGCGCCAGGACTTCAGCGCGCACTCCACAAGCTGCAGCCCCTTTGCGCCTTCCAGCAGATTCCACTTGAATGGCGCGCCTTCGCAAACGTGACGGATGAAGAGCTCCCATTCAGCCTTGAACGCATTATCGTAGAACCTGTCGTCCGGAACCTCCTTCCAGTCTGCGCTGAAATCGTGCGTTTGACGCACGTCCGGGTTCCATACCGGCCGGGGTGTGTCCGCGAGTGACTGGGCGAAGCAGCGCGTGAGACCGGCCACGGCGGTACCTTTCGTGCCGTCCACCTGGAATGTCGCCAAATCGTCGCGGCGCACGCGCACGCACCAGGAACTGTTGAAATGCGCGATGACGCCGCCTGCGAGCCGGAAAGTCGCATACGCGGCATCGTCTGCGGTCGCCCTGTACCTGCTTCCGTTTTCGTCCCAGCGCTCTGCGATGTGCCGTGCACCGAGGCAGGAGACGCTCTTCACTTCCCCGAACAGGCTGTCGAGCACGTAGCGCCAGTGGCACAGCATGTCGAGGATGATTCCGCCTCCGTCCTTCGTGCGGTAGTTCCAGGAAGGCCGTTGCGCTGGCTGCGTATCTCCCTCGAAGACCCAGTAGCCGAACTCGCCCCGGACCGAGAGTATCCTGCCAAAGAAACCGGCATCACGCAGCGCCTGGATCTTCAGCAGTCCCGGCAACCACAGTTTATCCTGTACCACTCCGTGCCGAACGCCCGCGCGTCTCGCCGCGCGACAGAGTCCGAGCGCCTGCGCGAGGGACGTGGCCACGGGCTTCTCGCAGTAGATGTGCTTCTTTGCGGCGATGGCCTTCCTCAACACGGCGGGCCGGTGCTTTGTCGAAGCGGCGTCAAAAAAAACCGCGTCGTCGGGATTTGCGATCGCTTCGTCTAGATCGGTCGTCCAGCGCTCGACACCGTGCTCGGCGGCGAGCTTCTTCAACTTCTCGGGGTTGCGCCCAACCAGGATCGGGTCCGGAATCACCCGCGTGCCATCGGCGAGCCGCACTCCGCCCTCTTTGCGGATAGCCATGACGGAGCGCGCCAAGTGCTGGTTCGTGCCCATACGGCCCGTCACTCCATTCATGATGACGCCGAGTCTTTGCTCAGGCATGACTTCTCTTCCGAAATTATCCCTTCCGGTGCTCCCCGACGCGGACGATCTTCATCGTGTTGGTCCCGCCGGCCTTGCCGATCGGCTCGCCGATGGTGAGCACGATGAGGTCCCCCTTCTGCACCACGCCGTTCCTCACCAAGACGTTTTCGGCCTCCTCCAGTAGCTCCTCGCGGTCGTCGCCGACGTACTTGACCATCAAGGGATAGGTGTCGCGAAACAACGCGCAACGGTAACGCGTCACGGTCTGCGAGGTGAGCGCGTAGATCGGAACGCCGCAGTTGATTCGCGACATCCACAGCGCAGTCGACCCCGATTCGGTGAGCGCGGCGATCGCTTTCACTTTGAGGTGGTAGGCGGTGAATAGCGCGGCCATGGCGATCGACTGATCCACTCGTGTAAAGACGCGGTCGAGGAAGTCGCGGTCGAGCGTCACCTCGGCCGAGTCCTCCGCGACTGCGCAGATGCGGCTCATTGAGGCGATGGTCTCGACCGGGTACTTGCCGCTTGCGGTTTCCGCCGACAACATCACCGCGTCGGTCCCGTCCAGCACCGCATTGGCGACGTCCGACACTTCGGCGCGCGTAGGTATCGGGCTTGAAATCATCGACTCCATCATCTGCGTGGCGGTAATGGTGAGCTTGTTCTGCTCGCGCGCCTGGCGAATCATGCGTTTTTGCAGCGCAGGGACCGAGGCGTCCCCGACTTCGACCGCCAGGTCCCCGCGCGCCACCATGATGCCCTCGCAGGCCGACATGATGTCGGTGAGCGCTTTCGGTTCGACCGCTTCCGCGCGCTCGATCTTGGCGATGAGAAAGGCGTCTGCGCCGGCAGAGCGCAAAAGTTGCCTCGCCATATGCATGTCGGAGCTCGACTTGGGGAAGGAAACGGCGAGATAATCCACCTTGATTTTCGCCGCGGTGCGGATGTCCTCCCTATCCTTAGGTGGGAGCGCGGGGGCGGTGAGACCTCCTCCTAGGCGGTTGATCCCCTTGTTGTTCGAGAGGACTCCTCCGTGACGAACGCGGCAGTGCACCTCGTTGCCCACGACCTTTTCGACTTCGAACACGATCTTGCCGTCGTCAAGGAGCAGCACGTCGCCGCCCCGCACGTCGCGCGGCAGCTCCTTGTAGTCCAGGCCGACTCGGCCGTCGACGCCAAGCTCGCAGTCGGCATCAAGCACAAAGGCGTCCCCGGGATTCAGAACCACCTTGCCGTCCTTGAACTTGCCGATCCGGATCTTCGGGCCCTGCAGGTCGCCCATGATGCCGACCGTGCGTCCGGTCTTCCGGCAAGCCTCGCGCACCAACTCGGCGCGGCGCTCGTGATCCTCGGCGATCCCGTGCGAGAAATTCATGCGCACCACGTCCACCCCGGCGAGAAACATCCGCTCGAGCGTTTGAGGATCGCTGGACGCGGGGCCGAGCGTGGCGACGATTTTGGTGCTTCTGCTCATTTGACGCTCCGGGAAAACCGTTCTACTTTACCAGATGCTTACGAGGCTACTTTCCCTCTGGGAAGGCGTTTGCCCATGGAACTCCCCGGGCGACTGCCCGCTTTGGGCCCCGCTCCGCGGAGCGTCCATCAGCCCCTCGACACAAGCAAACCGCAAGGAGCGGCCCCCGGCTCGACCCGATGCAGGACAAAGGCGCTGAACCCGTTTTTTTCGCAGTGGGCGCCCGGTTTCGGCTATATTTCTGGTCTGCGCCAGCGGCTGAGCCATACTTACAAGGGAGGACCCCGTGCTTGCCACGCAGATTCGCCAGAAGGATGGCATCTTCTACTTCGGCAGCGTCCGCGCTCCCGAGCTGCTCGCCAAAGTCCGCTTCATCAGCCGTTTTTACGGCGAAGGCGAGGAGATCATCCCGTCGCGTGTCTCCCACGAGGATGAGATCGCCCAGTTCATCGCCAAAATCGAGCGCACCGACCGCGCCTTCCAGAGAACCCTTTCCCGGGCCAAGGTGCGCCAACTCAAGAACTTTTATGAGACGGCGATCACCCAGCCGCCCATCCCGGGAACGGTACTGTTGTTTACCCCGGAAAAACTGCGCTTCCAAGCAACCGGTACCGACGGGGTCGGCCAGCTGGCGGAGCCGCAGTCCAAGTTCCTCATCATCGACGGCCAACACCGGCTTGCGGCCCTCCGCTTCTACCTGGACGAGCGCCCGGACGACGCGAAAACCATCAATGTCCCGTGTGTGATTTTCGACGGCAGGAGCGAGGATTTCGCCACCGAGATGTTCGTAATCATCAATTCCACACCGACGCGCATCAACAAGAGCCACCTGATCGACTTGTACGAGCGGGTGTCGTGGGCAGAGCCCCATCGCAAATTCGCCTCACGTCTGGTGGGCAGCCTCTACAGCGAGGGGGACAGCCCCTTGCGCTACCGCATCAACCGCCTCGGCGGGCGCAGCGCACAGGATAAGTGGATCCTGCAGGCGGAACTGTTCAACGAGTTGCACCGCTGGGTCAACCGAGACTGGCGCAAGATCCAGCTGGCCGGGGGCAGCCGTACCCAGGTGCCGAACTACTATGGCATGGTGCGCGACTTTTTCAAGGCGGCCGAGCGCGTCTGGGGCGAGGCCTGGGGCCACAGCAACTACATGGTCACCAAGCCGGTGACTCTGAAGGCCATGCTGCGGGTTTGCGCCGACCTCGCTCGCGAGGACGGCGAGCCCGCGGAAGGCCGAGTCAAGCGCTGGGAAGAGCGTCTCGCCCCCTGGCGCGACCAGGTAAAGGCGTTCAAGTCGGAGGGCTTCTACGAGCGCTTCACCGCCAAAGGCGAGGTCGAGCGTGTGGGTCGCGTTCATCGCGAGCTTGCGCACGCCGCCGGGATCGAGGCACGCGGGGCCAAATCCTAGGCTTTGCCGCGCTGCTCCAGCACCTCGATAGCGGGCAGTTTCTTACCCTCGAGGAACTCCAGGAAAGCTCCGCCGCCGGTCGAGATGTAGGAAATCCCTTCGGCGACTCCGTATTTCGCGATGGCGGCTAGCGTCTCGCCGCCGCCGGCGAGCGAATAAGCGCCCGCTCCGGCAATCGCTTCGGCGATCGCCTTCGTTCCCTGTCCGAACTGATCGAATTCGTACACGCCGAGCGGGCCGTTCCAGACGATAGTGCCGGCCTCGGAAAGCCGTTTTGCGAACGCCGCAGCGGTACGCGGGCCGATATCGAGAATCATGTCGTCGTCGCCAATTTCGGCTGCAGGCTTGATCACCGCCTTGGCCGCTACCGAGGCTTCTTTTGCGCAGACCACATCCACCGGCAGCGGCACCTCGCTGCCTCGGTCGCGCAGGCTCGCTGCGATTTTCTTCGCCTCGCCGACGAGCTCGGGCTCGGCCAGAGACGTGCCTACTTTCATGCCGGCCGCGAGCATGAAGGTATTGGCGATACCTCCGCCCGGGATCAGCCGGTCGACCTTTTCCGCGAGGGCGCCGAGAACCGCAAGCTTGGTCGAGACCTTCGCCCCACCTACGATCGCCACCAACGGACGTGCGGGGCGCTCAAGCGCCTTGGACAGCGCCTCGATCTCCGCCGCCATCAGCGGCCCGACGCAGGCCACCGGCGCGTACTTCGCGATGCCGTGAGTGCTCGCTTCGGCGCGATGTGCAGTACCGAAGGCATCGTTGACGTAAACGTCGCACAACGCCGCCATCCGTTGCGCCAGTGCATCGTCGTCCTTTTTCTCCCCCTTGTTGAACCGGCAGTTCTCCAACATCACCGCCCTGCCGGGTTCGACTGATACCCCTTCCAGCCAGTCGCGCCTGAGCGGCACGTCCTCGCCGAGCAATCCGGACAGGTGTCTAGCTATCGGGGCGAGGGACTCTTTCTCGCTGAACTCGCCCTCGGTAGGCCGACCTAGGTGTGACACGAGCATCAAGCGCGCGCGTTGCGCAAGCGCCTCGCGGATTCCCGGGACCGCCGCGCGGATGCGCGTGTCGTCGGTAATCTTGCCGTTCTGGATGGGAACGTTGAAGTCGACGCGGACCAGCACGCGCTTGCCGCGCAGGTCCACGTCCGACATCCTCAGCACGCGCATCGACTACTTCGCGTTCATCAACGCGACCGTCGCGTCCAGCATCCGATTGCTAAAGCCCCATTCGTTGTCGTACCAGCTCGAGACTTTCACCAGCGTGCCGTTCGACACCCGGGTCAGGGTAGCGTCGAAGATGCTGCTCGCCCCATTATGGTTGAAGTCCGAGGACACAAGCGGCTCGTTGTTGTACTCGAGGATGCCCTTGAGATCCGTTTGAGATGCCTGCCTTGCGGCGTCGTTGACTTCCTCCACCGTCGTCGGCTTCTTCGCCACGAAGGTCAGGTCCACGATCGACACATTGATAGTCGGCACGCGGAACGCGAATCCGTCGAGCTTGCCGTTGAGGTGCGGCAATACCAAACCGATCGCCGCCGCGGCGCCGGAGCTCGCCGGGATCATGTTGTGTGTCGCCGACCGCGCGCGGCGCAGGTCCTTGTGGTAGACGTCGGTCAGCACCTGGTCGTTGGTGTAGGCGTGGACCGTAGTCATGAGGCCGGAGACTACGCCGATGCGATCGTCAACCGCCTTAACCAGCGGGGCGAGACAATTGGTAGTGCACGAGCCGTTCGAAATCACCGTATCGGAGGCCTTCAGCGTCTTGTCGTTGACGCCGATGACTACGGTACGATCCACATCCTTCTCGCCCGGCGCCGAGAGAAGCACTTTCCTCGCGCCCGCAGCGAGATGTGCGGAGGCCTTCTCCTTGCTAGTAAAGAGCCCCGTGCACTCGAGAACGACGTCGACCTTGAGGTCCTTCCACGGCAACTCGGCCGGATTGCGCTTCGCGCAGACCTTGATGCGATCGCCGTTCACGATCATCGACTCGCCTTCCACGGCGACCGTTCCGGGGAATTTTCCGTGCGTGGTGTCGTAGCGCGTCAGATGCGCGTTGGTCTGTGCGTTCCCGAGGTCGTTGATCGCGACGAACTGAAGGCCATGCTTCTTCCCGCTTTCGTAGTGCGCGCGGAGGATGTTGCGGCCGATGCGGCCGTAGCCATTGATTGCGACTCGAATGCTCATTCAGACTCCTTCCGGGTTTTCCTACTTCAGGACGCTTCTAACGGCATTCACCACGTTCTCGACGGTAAAGCCGAAGTATTCGAACAACTTCGCCCCGGGCGCCGATTCACCGTAGCGGTCGATACCGACTATCGCGCCTTCGAGGCCGACATACTTGCGCCAGTAGTCGCTGACGCCGGCTTCGACTGCGACCTTGGGCAAAGTCGGGATCAGGACCACGTCTCTGTACATGGGCGGCTGACGGTCGAAAATCGAGGTGCAGGGCATCGACACGACCCGAACCGAAATGCCCTCCTCGGCGAGCTTTTGCTTGGCGCCGAGAGCCAGCTGCACTTCCGATCCGGTGGCAAGGATGATCGCCTTGGGTTCCTGCGCGTCCGAAAGAACGTAGCCGCCGCGGCGGATTGCCGAGACCGTATGAGCGTCGCGCTTTTGAAACGGTACGTTCTGGCGTGTAAACAGCAGCGAAGTCGGCCCATCTTGTCGCTCGATTGCGACCATCCAGGCCAGCGCCGCCTCGACCGGATCGCAAGGTCGCCAGACGTCCATGCCCGGGGTCAGGCGCAGGGCCGAAGCGTGCTCGATCGACTGGTGCGTGGGGCCGTCCTCCCCCAGACCGATTGAGTCATGGGTGAAGACGAAGATCGAGCGGATCCTCATCAGCGCCGCCATGCGCAGCGCGTTTCTGGAGTAGTCCGAGAACGTGAGGAAGGTGCCGCCGTAAGGAATGATCCCGCCGTGCAAGGCCAAGCCGTTCATCACGGCGCTCATGCCGAACTCGCGCACGCCGTAGTAGATGTAGTTGCCGCCCCCCCCGCGCCCGACGGGTTTGGAGCCGGACCACAGGGTGAGGTTGGAGCCGGTCAGATCGGCCGAGCCGCCGACCAACTCGGGCAGCACCGGGGCAAGGCCCTCGATCGCGTTCTGCGAGGCCTTGCGAGTGGCGATGGATTCGGTCTTGGCGATGATCTTTTCGAGCAGCAACTGGCAGTGGGCACTCCAGTTCGCCGGCAGCTCGCCAGCGACTCGGCGGCGGAATTCGCGCGCGAGTTCCGGATGTGCCTTCTGGTACGCGGCAAACTTGTCATTCCAGGCGCGCTCAAGGGCCGAGCCGCGCTTTTTCGCGTCCCAACCGTCGTAAATCTGCTGGGGAACCTCGAACGGCGGGTAGCGCCAACCGATCGCCGCGCGTGTCGCCGCAACCTCCTCGGCCCCGAGCGCTTCCCCGTGCGCCTTGGCCGTCCCGGCGCGCTTGGGGGCTCCCTTCCCGATAACGGTCTTGCAGCAGATCAGGCTGGGCTTGTCTGCTACCGCCTTCGCCGCTCCGATCGCTCGGTCAACCGACTCGACGTCGTGGCCGTCGACGTTGGCGATCACGTGCCAGCCGTAGGCTTCGAAGCGCTTGGGCGTATCGTCTCGGAACCAATCCTTCACCTCACCGTCAATGGAGATCTTGTTGTCGTCATAAAGGGCGATCAACTTGCCCAAGGCGAGCGCCCCGGCGAGCGAGCAGGCCTCGTGCGAGATTCCCTCCATCAAGCAGCCGTCGCCGACCGACACATACGTACGGTGGTCGACGATATCGAAGCCCGGGCGGTTGAACTCCGCAGCGAGGATGCGTTCGGCGATCGCCATCCCGACCGAGTTCGCCAGACCCTGCCCCAAGGGGCCGGTGGTGGTTTCCACGCCTGGGGCAAGCCCGTACTCGGGGTGGCCCGGTGTCTTCGAATGCAGCTGTCGAAAACGTCGCAGCTCGTCCATCGACAGGTCGTAGCCCGTCAGGTGAAGCAGCGCGTACAGAAGCATCGAGCCGTGGCCGTTGGAGAGCACGAAACGATCACGGTCCGGCCACTGCGGGTTTGCCGGGTTGTGCCGCAGGTTCCTCCCCCACAGCGCCAAGGCGATTTCGGCCATTCCCATGGGCATTCCAGGGTGACCGGAGTTTGCCGCCTGCACGGCGTCCATGGCCAACGCACGAATCGCGTTGGTCAAGTCCTGGCTCATTTACTCGGAAAATTCAGGAGGGTAGGTGGAAACCTTATAATTATCGGTGAATCTCGCTCGCTTGGCGAGAAAAACCGCAACGGAGGAGCAGTGAGCAAACTCGCATTCGTCGGGCTCGGCGTGATGGGCTTTCCTATGGCTGGACACCTCGTGACCAAAGGCGGCCATGAGCTCACCGTGTACAACCGTACGCGCGCCAAGGCCGAAGCCTGGGTAGGCAAGCACAAGGGGCGCGTCGCGGACACTCCGGCCAAGGCAGCGGAAGGAGCAGACATCGTGTTCTCCTGCGTCGGCGACGACCCGGATTTGCGCGAAGTCACCCTGGGGCCGAACGGCGCTTTTCAAAAGATGGCCAAGGGCGCGGTCTTCGTCGACCATACGACCGCCTCGGCGAAGGTGGCGCGCGAGCTCGCCGCCGAAGCGAAAAAGCGCGGCTTCGATTTCCTCGACGCACCGGTCTCCGGAGGTCAGGCGGGCGCCGAAAACGGGCAGCTAACCGTCATGGTGGGCGGTAACGCTGCTGCCTTCGAGCGGGCGAAGCCGGTCATCGCACATTTCGCCAAGGCGGTGACTCTGATGGGAGCCTCGGGCGCCGGTCAACTCACCAAGATGGTCAACCAGATTTGCATCGCGGGCCTAGTGCAAGGCCTGGCGGAAGGTCTCAACTTCGCCATCCGGGCCGGCCTCGACGCGAAACTCGTGCTCGACGTGATCTCCAAGGGCGCAGCGCAGTCCTGGCAGATGGAGAACCGCGGCAAGACCATGGTCGACGACAAGTTCGACTTCGGGTTCGCGGTGGACTGGATGAGAAAGGATCTGCGCATCTGCTCCGAGACGGCACGGGAGGTCGGCGCTCAGCTCCCCGTCACCCAGATGGTCGCCGGTTTCTATGACGAGGTATCGAAGATCGGCGGCGGCCGCTGGGATACCTCCAGCCTGATCCGGCGGCTGCGCCGGGCCTGACCCGCGCCAGGGGCACCTTTGCGGCGCGCCCCACGGTGAGCATGCCTTTCCAGTGGCCGGCGGCCTACGCCCCGGCCATTCAGCCTCCCGTTGACCTGCCCGAGCCCTCGCTCTGGTTCGTTTTCCGCGGCGCCGAGCTTCTCGTCGCCGCTGCGCCGGGCGCAGCCACGCTTCCCCATTGCAATCACCCCAATACTTTGGGTATGATGCCCCAGCGAATACAATATCTTGGGGTTCTCGGCGAGCAGCATTGTTTCTCGGCCGAGCTTGCGGTTGATGCTGTCGCGCCGCGAGGATGGATCTGGCAAGGGCTGCGCGCGCTGTTCGGCGCGCTCGATGAAGCGCAGTTTGCGCTCGCCGGACGGGCGCTGCAGATCGTCGAGTGGGACCGCACGCACCAGTACTGCGGTGCTTGCGGGAGGGCGACGGTAGCGCGGACGAGCGAGCGCAGCCGAGAATGCCCGGGTTGCGGGCTGGTGGCGTATCCCAGGCTCGCGCCGGCCGTGATGGGGTTAGTGCGGCGTGAAAAGGACCTTCTCCTGGCGCGCGCGCCGCGGTTTCCCAAGGATATGTATAGCGCCTTGGCTGGTTTCGTCGAACCGGGTGAGACCCTGGAGCAGTGTTTGGAGCGCGAGGTATATGAAGAGGTCGGGATCAAGATACGTAACGTGCGCTATTTCGCCAGTCAGCCGTGGCCGTTCCCGCATTCGCTCATGATCGCGTTCTTCGCGGACTATTGCAGCGGCGAAATTCGCGTCGATGGAACGGAAATCGAAGACGCGAAGTGGTTCGACGCGAAAAATCTTGAAAATTTGCCGCGGTTGCCTGCTAGAATCAGCATCGCTCGCAGGTTGATCGATGCGGCAAAAGGGGAGATGCTTGCATCGTAGTTCGGCATCTCGGTTATCAACGATCGTGGGGATTTATGCAAATTGGACGGACTGCACATTGTTGCGAATCTGTACCGTTGCGGGGGGGATGCACGGTATTTGACTGACGCAGCCGGGCTGCGTCGTTTTTGTCACGACTCCATCAACAGGGCCGGTCTCACGATACTCGGCGACCTGTTCCACGAGTTCGACGGTGGCGGAGTCACGGGCACGGTGGTGCTGGCGGAGTCGCATCTCGCCATCCATACCTGGCCGGAACTCCAGAGCGTCACCCTCGACGTCTACGTGTGCAATTACACCCAGGACAACAGCGCCAAGGCGCGCCAGGTCGTAAGCGATCTGATGGAGCTCTTTCGCCCTGAGGAGCACGTGCAGCACGATGTGCCGCGCGACAAGCGCCTCATGTACGAAGCGCTGAACGGCGATTACGGATTCTTCCTGCGGTCCTCCAAACTGATCGAGTCCTCGAAGACGCGTTTCCAGGACCTCGAAATCCACGAGACGCCGCAATTTGGAAAGCTGTTTCGCCTGGACGGGTGCTTCATGACGTCCGAGCGCGAGGAATTTGTCTACCACGAGACCCTAACCCACCCTGCGCTCACCGCCCATCCCTCCCCCAAGCGGGTCCTTGTGATCGGAGGGGGCGACGGCGGCGCGGCGGAAGAAGCCCTCAAGCATCCGTCGATCGAGCAACTCGTCATGGTCGAGCTGGACGAGAAGGTGGTCGAGATCGCCAAGGAGCACTTCGCCACGATTCACCGCGGCGTATTCGACAATCCGAAACTGAAGCTGCTGATCGAGGACGGGCTGAAATACATCGCGGAGACCAAGGAAAAGTTCGATTACATCGCTCTTGATTTGCCCGATCCGATCGGTCCTGCCACCGCGCTCTACCAGGAGGCATTTTTCCGCGACTGCAAGCGTGCCCTTGCCGCAGGCGGCGTGCTCACCCTGCACATGGGCTCCCCCTGGTCGCGCCCCGACCGGGTCAAGATGCTCTATGGGCGTCTGGCCAAGATGTTCAAGATCGCCCGGCCGTACACGATGTTCATTCCCTTGTACGGCTGCCTGTGGTCGATGTGCGCGTGCTCGGATTCCACGGACGTTGCGGCCGTAAGTAGCGGGGAGATCGATATACGAATCGGCAACCGGGGCCTCAACCATCTGCAGTACTACAACGGCGCGGCCCATCAGGCGCTGTTCGCGCTGCCGAACTTCGTGCGTGAGCTCACCGTCGAAGCCGTGCCCAAGCCCAGGCTCGTCGCGACGAAAAAGCGCGCCGCGGGCGGCGTGAAGTAGACGCGGGCGTCAGCCCGTGGGGTGCGGGGTGACCGAGAGGGCCGCCCTTTTCGTTTTGGTCTCGAACCCGAGGAAACCGAACTCGGGCTCCGGTTTTCGGCCGCTCACGATGTCAGCAAGGGCTCGGCCCGAGCCGCACGCAAGGGTCCACCCGAGCGTACCGTGCCCGGTGTTGAGAAAAAGGTTCGAGTACTTCGAACGTCCAATGATGGGCAGATTGCTGGGCGTGGCCGGTCGCAGTCCCGTCCAGAACTGAGCGCGCTCCGGACGCCCCGCGTTCGGGAACCATTCGAAGCAGCGCTTGACGAGCGCCGCACAGCGGGGCTCGTTCATTTCGGTGTCGTAGCCGTTCAATTCCGCCGTGCCTGCCACGCGCAAGCGATCGCCCAGTCGCGAGATCACGATCTTTCGTGCGTGATCGGTCAGGCTCGTGTGTGGGGCTTCGTCACCAGGCTCGAGGGGCAAAGTAACCGAATAGCCCTTCACCGGGTACACCGGTACCGAGACGCCGACCGGCGCGAGCAGAAGCGGGCTATAGCTTCCCAGCGCAACAACATAAGCTTCGGCGCGCAGAGACTCCTCAATTCCTTTTTCGTCGTCTATGACCACGCGCTCGATCGCTCCGCGCGCGGCTTCGAGGCGCTTCACACTTACGTTGAACCGGAAGCTCACGCCTTGCGCCCTACAAAGATCCGACAAGGCTCGAGTGAAAACCTGGGCATCGCCGCATTCGTCGGAAGCCGCGTAGGCTCCCCCCACGACCCGGCCTATCGATTGCCTGAGCGCCGGCTCGATCACGAGGCACCCTTCAGGCGTCTTGATTTCGATGTCAAGGCCGCGAGCTCTGAGCAGCTCGGCCTGTTTCCTCGCGTGGTCGAATTCGTCACCGGTCTCGTACAGGTGCAGGATGCCCCGGGTATCAAAATCGTAGCGGATGCCGGTATCGCGGCGCAGTTGACGCAGTTGTTCGCGGCTGTACAGCGCGAGTGTGAAAGCGGAATCCGTGTTGCGACGGGTCCGGCCCGGTAAACATTCAAAGAGGAAGTGCAGGCCCCAAAGCCATTGGGCGAGCTCGGCGCGTGGCCGAAAGAGCAGTGGGGCGTCCTCGCGCCCGAACCACTTCAGGATCGTCAAAGGAGCAGTCGGGTTGGCCCAGGGTTCGGAGTGGCTGACCGAAATCTGTCCGCCATTTGCAAAACTCGTCTCAAGGGCAGGTTCGGGCTGACGGTCCACCACCATGACCTCGTGGCCGCTCTGCGCGAGATACCACGCGCTCGTCGTGCCTATGACACCGGCGCCGAGAACGATCACTCTCATGCCCGCCTCCGATAGAAAACAAAAGGGGGAAAGCTCGCGCTGTATCCCCCCTTGGAAACGAATCTACACTCTTGACTTTCGCCCGGCAAGCAGCCGTCTCGCCGCTTCCATGCACAAGTCGTTTCCTCGATATACAGGTCAATCCCGAAGGTGCTGCATCGGGCTTGCATGAGGGCAGGAACCGGAAGCCTTGCTTATTTTCCCGTGTAAGGAATCACTTTTTGCCGCTGCTCACCGAGTCCCTTGATGCCGAGAGTGACCACGTCACCTGGCTTCAGCCACGCCTGGGTGGGCTTCATCCCCAGCGCCACACCGGCGGGTGTTCCGGTGGTAATGATGTCCCCCGGGAGCAGCGTCATGTAATTGCTCACGTACGACACGAGCTTCGCACAGGAGAAAATCATGTTCTTGGTATTGGAGGATTGCCTGCGTTCGCCGTTGACGTCGAGCCAGACGTCGAGCACTTGGGGATTGGGGATCTCATCGGTCGTGACGAGCCATGGTCCGATCGGCCCGAAGGTGTCACATCCCTTGCCTTTGTCCCACTGGGAGGACTGCAGCTGGAAAGCACGCTCGGATACGTCATTCACGATCGTATAGCCGGCGACGTGGTCCAGGGCCTCGTCCTCCGGTACATATTCGGCGTGCGTCCCGATGACTATCGCGATCTCGACCTCGTAATCGAGCTTGGTGGAACTGCGCGGCTGCTGAATGTCATCGTTCGGCCCGTTGATGCACGTCGTCGCCTTCATGAAAACCACCGGCTCGGCGGGTATTTGCAGACCCGCCTCGTGCGCGTGATCGACGTAATTTAGACCGATGGCGACGAACTTGGAGATGCCCGTATAAGGCACACCGAAGCGCGGGTTGCCGCGCACCAAGGGCAGCGATTCCGGGCGAATCTTGCGTAGCTTCGTCAGGCCTTTGGAGGAGATCGTTTCCTGGTCGATGTTGGAGAGGACCCCTGACAAATCGCGCAACTGCCCTTGCGCGTCGATGACGCCCGGTTTTTCGAACCCGTTCCTGCCGTAACGACAAAGCTTCATTTTTGCTTCCTTTCCAGATCATCGTGCGGCCGCTTAAAACAAATCGCAACTCTTGGAGCAAGCGCAAGCTGGGTGCAAGCAAGGTAGCTCGATATCGTCGCAGTCTTGAGCCGCCCATTCCCTGCCCGGGCGGCAGTGCAACGAGAGCAATAGGTGCGGCCGGTCTCCTACGTAAGCCGTTCTCCCCAGGAACTATTCTTATTGCCTGGATTATAACAGCGCCACGCCGAAAAAAGCCGTAGTTTCCTTGGAATCAGTGGGTTACAGGAGTGGTCAAGGCCAGGGTCCGCCTTAGATAAAATCGCGGCATGAAAGGCTTTCCATCTTCCGTCCCGCGGTTTTTTGCACCGGTGCAGCTTTCCCTCGATGCCGAGATCGATTTGCCAGAGCGGGTGGCGCGCCATTGTGGCGTCCTGCGCCTCCGCCGCGGCGACGCGATCACCTTGTTCAACGGCGAGGGCGGGGAATTCTCCGCCGAACTGACGCGAGTTTCCCCCGGCGATGCGCGTGCCCATGTGATATCGAGGCAGACACCGGAACGCGAGTCGCCTCTTGTCATCGCGCTCGCCCAGTGTGTACCCAGCGGGGACCGAATGGATGCTACCTTGCAGAAATCCACCGAGCTTGGCGTGTCCAGGATCGTGCCGATCGCGAGCGAGCGCTCTATAGTGAGACTCTCGAGCGATCGCGCCGACAGGCGCGTCGCACACTGGCGCAACGTGGTGATTGCCGCTTGCGAGCAATGCGGACGCAACCGCGTACCCGAGATCGGGGCGATCATCGGCTTCGACGGGTTTCTTGGCCAGGCAGCCACGGACGAGCTACGGCTGCTTCTGGCGCCGGATGCCGATCGAGACTTGAAACAGCTTGAACCGCCTCGCAAGGTGACCTTGCTGGTCGGACCGGAGGGAGGGTTCGCGCCCGAGGAGCGGCAGCGCGCGGAAACAAGGGGGTTCATTCCGGTCCGCTTCGGGCCGCGGGTGCTTCGCACTGAGACCGCGCCGCTCGCAGCGATCGCGGCGATGCAGGTGCTGTGGGGCGATTGCTAGCACTCTGCACGCCGGGTGCGCTGTATCTGCGATGGGCAACTGGCTAGAATCGGGGTTCCTTTAGAACAACACCACCATGCCGTCCCATCCCACCCAGTTCGTCAGCTGGGTTCGCTCTGTTGCCCCGTATTTCCACGCGTTCCGCGGGAAGACCTTCGTACTTGCATTTGGCGGAGAAATATTCGCCGAGCGCAGGTTCG
>Ga0209377_1000581_pt1 | contig 24724 bp, 26 predicted proteins | sample GraSoiAngelo_141_FD_185898 | JGI IMG/M metagenome (GOLD analysis project Ga0209377, IMG submission 185898) | Grasslands soil microbial communities from the Angelo Coastal Reserve, California, USA - 14_0929_12_40cm (SPAdes) (version 2) | ecosystem: Environmental > Terrestrial > Soil > Grasslands ...
CGGGCTGCCCGAGTAGTGGAACAGCACCGTCTGGCAAGAAGACCTCCTGGGACTCGAAGACAGAATCGGTTGTGGATCATGCCGTGGCGTGACGGAGCCCGAGGTCGAAAGCCGTCGATCCTATTCTGGGGCAGTGAGTTGCCCGCGGCGGGATCGTCATGCTGCGCTTTCGGTCTCTATGTGCCCGCCGGTGGCTTCGGGATGAGGTCGAGAAAGGAGCGATGCCCGTGTGGCAAACACTTACTCGACGCGAGCTCTTTCGAGGGCTGAGCGTGCTGGCTGTCGCAGCGGGGCGGGCTGAAAGCGCGCAGCCTTCAAATTTCTTCCCGCCATTGCAAGCCGGAACTGCGGCTGACGAAGCCAAGCTCTGGAAGGGCTCAGCGCTCGGGAACCTATACCCCTTTATCAAAGGCAAACACGATCAGAAACCCGCGTTCGGTCCGGGTAATGTTGAACAGTCGGCTCATCGCTGGTCCGAAACCGGTGAGATACTCCTCCATCATGTGGATCTCGAGTGCTGCCACGGTCAGGAGGAAGCACGGCAGAATGATTTCGGGCGATGTTGGTCTCTTCAAATAGGTGGCTGACCAAGCGAGGAGACCGATCAAACCGGATCCGCCAACGATTATTAGGGGCGGTAAACCTATGTATCTGTAACCGAGCGCCGCCGCAAGTACAATAAACGCAAAAGCAAAAGCAATGTTTCCAATTTCCGTTAAGGTGTCGTTGGGTTTCATGGAATCCCCTTTGACGCGAAATAGATAAGCCTCACCGAGATGCCAGGTCTGCCCTCGGAGCCGACAACGCAAGCCCTCTGCTGGGGATAAGGAAGGATGAAATCAGTCCAAGAATGACGGATCCACCGACGATGCCTAGTGATTCCCCCCATCCCGGTTTTGTATTCATAAGCAGAACGGCCGCGAACAGGAGCGCGATTCGGAGGCTAAGGGAGGTTTTCAGGACGGGATCCCGCAAACGCCTTAGGCATTCGGACTCATTTGTCTTTTCAGCGGCACAAATTCTTCGCAGCGCGCTCATCCGCTTGCTGGTAATCGCGCCCAAAATACCGGTCAGAATCAGCGCGGCAAGAGCTACTCGTGGCCAAGCGAGGGACCATGCGGACATTCGGTCCGTCAGGTATCCTCCTGAAAGGAGCAGGAGAAGGCCCGAGCTGCCAGCTATCCGAGGGACTGCCGACCACAGATTCAGCCAAGGGTGTGCCGCGGTGGAAGTCGTGGCTCGATGCAATTGAAACAGTATCAGGGCATCGATGCTTAGGGCTGAGGCGAGTGCCAGAGCAGCCGCTACGTGCAAGAACAGAACGAGCGAATAAAGCGTCATGTTTGCCTCATTTCTTGTGAGTCGCGGACCATTACAATCCCAGTTAGGACATTCTGATTGGCGAACCCCTTAGTGAGACACGCCAAAAATCTTGCGCCTTGCGAAATGATTCTCAACGGACTTGACCATGAAGTCGGCCACATCTGCGCGCGAAATCTTGAAGCCGAAACGAGGCAAGTGGCCTTCCCGCACCCGATACTTCCCGGTGTAGGGCTTGTCGGTCAGTTGCGGCGGGCGGACCATCGTCCAGTCGAGCTGGCTTCCCGCGAAGACCTGCTCCATCGCCGATGCATCCGCCACGATGCCAGGAAAAAACAAGCGGCCGAAAACGTATGTTGGCGGCACGATGGAATCTTTGAACAGGAAAGCTACTGATTCAACCACGACGCGGCTGACTCCGGCATGGGCCATAGCTTCCGTCAGGGCGACAGCAAATCGCTCAAGAAGGTTCGCGTCAGTCTTTGATATAGGAACCCGCGGACCGAATGCGGACAGAACCGCGTCCTGGCCTTTAATAGCCCCTTCAAGCTGGCGACTGTCCAACAAATCGCCGCGCTTGATCGTGATGCGGTCCCAAAACGGCTTGAGGCGGTCCGGCGAGCGAACGAGGGCTTTCACCGAATGGCGGCGTTCAATTGCTTGTCTTACAATCTCCAGCCCCGTGCCTCCAGTGGCACCCAATATCACGAGTTTCATGCTGCCTCCGTTCCAGAACGCCGAGCCCCTTCCGGCCGAGTGTCGGCGACTTCCAATTCGGTCAGCCACTTGTGAAGATTGGAGCTGATAGCTTCAGGATGGTCCTCTTGGACGTAGTGGAGCCCAGGACCAAGGTGGACAACCCTGCAGTTCTTCAGCCCGCTAGCAAAGCTCTTGGCGAAGGCGGGTGAGACTAGCGCTCCGGGATCTCCGGCGAAAAGCAGTTTCGGGTAAGACGACTCCGCCAACGCACGGTGTGCCAGCTTCATCGCCAAGTACACATCCGCTGGTTCTCCCGCGATCGGCAGTTCGTTCGGGAAGCGCCACGTAGGCCGACGTGACTCGGGAGTGGTAAATGGCGCACGATAGACAGCCATCTCGTCTTCGGTCAGCTTCCGGACAATGTTCCGAGGAAGCACTCCTTCCACGAATGCGTTGCCATCGAGAATCATCCTCTCGCCCACCCCTGGCGTTCTGAACTTCTTGAAGGTCTCGACTGCATCAGCGTGAAAGTCATCCCAGGTTGGCATAGGACGGATGAACTCCATGAAGGCCAGACCCCGGACGAACTCCGGCCTGCGCGCGGCCAAATGAAACGCCAGCGCCGATCCCCAGTCATGCGCCACAACGTACGCGGACGAGGTACCCGCCTTATCGAGAAACGCGTCGAGGTAGCGAACGTGGTCGAAAAACCGATATTCGATATCGGGTTTCCCCGATTGACCGAACCCGATGAGATCCGGCGCGATGCAATGCGCCACAGGCGCAACCAGCGGAATGATGTTCCGCCAGATGTACGACGAGGTCGGGTTTCCGTGCAGAAAGAGCAGTGTGGGTGAATTGGGACTCCCCGCCTCCCGGTAGGCCATGGTTGAATCCAAGACAGCGACCTTAGTTAGAGCAACGTCAGCGCGTGTAATCATTTTCTCCTCCTTGCTTTCGGCACATTAACTATAGATTACTCTAATGAATAAAAGTTGCTATAATTCTGCGATGCCACAAAAAAGAGAAAAGCGTCCTTATAAATCGGCGGTTCGTCAACGCCAGGCGAGCGACACCCGCCGCCGCATCATGGAAGCCGCCGGAGAGCTCTTGCAGCGTGAAGGATATGCAGGAATGACTATCGAAGCGATCGCGCAGTGGGCCGAGGTATCTGCCCAAAGCGTGTATGCGATCTTCAAGTCGAAGACGGGAATTCTGATCGCGCTTCTTGATCAATCCATGTTTGGGCCCGATTACGAGGAGGTCGTCCAGCAGGCACTAAGCGCGAGTGATCCCGAAACCCGTTTGCGGCGTGCGGCCAGCGTTGCCAGGCAGATCCGCGGTGCGCAAAGTGCGGCGTTCGATCTGCTTCGGGGTGCCGGTGTGGTGGCCCCCGAACTGGCAAAACTGGAACGACAGCGCGAGCGTCTACGCTACGAGAAGGAGGAAGGAATGATCATCTTCCTTCGCGACGCAGGAAGGCTGCGACCGGGGCTTAACCACAAGACCGCGCGGGATATCTTCTGGATGCTTACTGGTGGGGATGTGTACCGGATGCTGGTGCGCGAGCGTGGGTGGTCACCTCAGAAATACCAAGATTGGCTGGCCGACACTTTGGTGCTTTCCTTGCTGAGTTCGGGAAGAGCAACCCGTTCGAAGTCGGGCAACGCAACGTGATTCATTGCTGGGGCAGGTCTGAAGGCCTTAGATCCTTTATCCACTAAAGTCTTCTACTCCAGTTGAAGTCGCAGCAGATTTTGCGAGCGCTGTAGAATGGACCGCTTCTCGCCCGTCATACGGTTAGGCGCCGGTAAAGCCAACGAGAGTTGCGCCAAAGGAAAAAACCGATGCAGTTTGCTCTGATGATCTACCATGCACCGGAAGAGTTTGCGATGCGGAAGAACGACTATAGCGATCCTCATCTCGGCGCTTGGCGGGCTTACTACAAGGCGCTCGTCGAGGCCGGCGTCTACGTCGGCGCCAATGCTCTTGAAGTGCCGGAGACGGGAACGACCGTACGTCTTAAGGAGGGAAAGCGCCGCGTGCAGGATGGGCCCTATGCGGAGACGAAGGAGCAACTGGCAGGATTCATCATCCTGGAACTCCCTTCCCTTGACGCCGCGCTCGAATGGGCTGCGCGATGCCCGGGTGCATCGATCGGCGCAGTGGAAGTCCGGCCGCTGGCGCCTGAAGCCATGCGCCGGGGGTTCACAGGATGAATAAAGGCAGTCAGGAGGACATCCAGAGCGCCGTAGGGCGGACCATAGAGCGCGTGGCCCGAGAATCCTACGGCCGTCTGGTGGCGTATCTTTCCGTCCACACGCACGACGTGGCGAGCGCTGAGGATGCCCTCAGCGAAGCGCTCGTTTCCGCACTCAAGGCCTGGCCACGAGACGGCCTGCCGCAAAACCCCGAAGCCTGGCTGCTCACAACAGCACGCCATTCACTCATTGATGTTATTCGTCACCAGCGCGTGGTCTTAGCGAGCGAGCCGGCGCTCGCACTCCTGAAGGAAAACTCCCCGGAGGCGAATTTGTCCACAGAATTTCCAGATGAACGGCTGAAATTGCTCTTCGTGTGCGCTCACCCGGCGATCGATCCCGCCATGCACACGCCGCTTATGCTGCAGACGGTTCTGGGTTTGGATGCGGATCGTATTGCTCATGCCTTCCTTGTCCCACCGAAGACTATGGGCCAGCGGCTCTTCCGCGCGAAGACAAAAATCCGCGATGGTGGTATCCAGTTTGAAATTCCGCAACAGCGCGATTTGCCGGAGCGGCTCGATGCCGTGCTGGAAGCTATCTACGCTGCCTTCGGAATCAGCTGGGACGACATGTTTGGCATTGACCCGCGTCGCCGCGATCTTGCAGAGGAAGCCATCTGGCTTGCGCGGGTTCTTCTGCAGCTCATGCCCAGCGAGGCTGAGGTTCAAGGCCTGCTGGCTCTCATGCTGCACAGTGAATCACGGCGCTCGGCACGCAGGGCACTTGATGGCCGATACGTTCCTCTTTCAGAGCAGGACCCGAAGCAATGGTCACTTCCTCTAATCGAAGAGGCGGAACGTCATCTCGCCGAGGGTTTCAAGCGCGGGCGCTCCGGCAGGTTTCAGCTCGAAGCTGCAATTCAGTCGGTACATGCTGAGCGTGCACATACTGGCCGGACCGACTGGGCGGCGATAGCATTGTTTTACGAACAGCTGGTCCGCATATCGCCCGCGCTCGGCACACGAGTTGGATACGCCGCCGCAGTTGCGGAAGCGGAGGCACCAGAAACAGGACTCGCCGTTTTGGACCCGATTGCCCCAGACGCTGTGTCGCACTATCAACCGTACTGGGCTGTTCGCGCTCACCTCCTGCAGCGTCTTGGGAAAAAACGTGAGGCCGCATACGCCTACGACCGAGCGATCGGTCTAGCGGAAGATCCGGCAGTGAGAGAGTTCCTGCTCCAGAAGCGTGGCTGAGTCTTCCGGCTTTCTCGCCGCAGCTGAAACCCAAGTCTGAACATAAACCCTGTATTATCAGTAGCCTCCTAAGCTTCGGATTCCTTCCGCCGCCTGATGTAGAAATCGCCCCACCTTGCCCGTCATCCATACAGAGGCGGCTTAGCGGTCACGCTTCGCCGCCTGAATGAGAGGTGATGCGATGTGCCCATTCTGTATAGCAAGCATGGCGCTGATCGTCGCCAGCACGACTTCCGCCGGAGGGCTGACGGCATTGGCCGTGAAGCTGTCTCAAAAGAAAAAGCCGGGACACGAAGTCACTCCCAACTCAAGTGAAAGTAGCCCGACAGGCCAAGACCGCCGAGACGGCCTGGCAGGAATCGGAAGCGAGCAGGCTAATGCCAGCTAGTAAGGCCTAGGTACACAGGGTTTCCAGTAAGGGAAATGGATTTTCAGCTTGAGTTTTTGAGGTTCTGAATTCAAAAGGTGAGTCAACAAAGGAGAATGTCATGAATATTTCAAATAAGTCAGTCTTGATCACGGGCGCCAACCGTGGTATCGGCCGGGCCCTTCTCGATGAGGGGCTTCGACGCGGAGCAAAAAAAGTATATGCGGGAACGCGCGGCGCTTTACAACATCCTGATAAACGCGTGACGCCCCTGACGCTCGACGTGACCAACGGTTCGCAGATCCAGCGGGCAGTCGATGAGGTCGACACACTCGATGTCCTCATTAACAATGCGGGCATCGCCATCTACGACGATCTGAGCAATCTCGACGTGCTCGAACAGACCTTCGCGGTCAATTTCCTCGGTTTGCTCAAAGTGACCAACGCGTTCTTGCCGCTGCTGAAACGCTCCAAAGGGGCCATCGTCAACGACTTGTCCCTGGCCGGGCTCGCTCCCCTACCGATCATACCTTCCTACTCAGCATCAAAGGCCGCCGCGCTCAACTTGACGCAGTCACTGAGAGCGCTCTTGGCCGGCCAAGGCGTGACGGTCCATGCAGTCGTCCTCGGCCCCGTGGACACCGATATGAACCGCGGCTTCAACATACCGAAAGTCTCGACTGAGTCCGCAGCCGTAGGCATCTTCGACGGCTTGGAAAAAGGCGAAGAGGAGATCTTCCCCGATCCCACGTCCCGGTCCATCGCGGAGGGCTGGCGCGCTGGTGTATCCAAGGCGCTTGAGCGCCAATTCGCCGCTTTCGTGCCGCAGCGGTCTGCCAGCGCTTAAGGAACGCCTTAATTAGCGACAGGAAAACAAAGGAGAAATGATATGGCAACAAGCAAGCAGAAAATGGAGAACCAGAAAGGCGGAATGAAAACACCGCCGGTCGTATCGCCGCAGGAGTGGCAGGTTGCGCGCCAGCTGCTGCTCGTGAAGGAGAAGGCCTTGACCCGCTCCCGTGACGCGCTGGCCGCTGAGCGTCGACGAATGCCGTGGATGGCGGTGGAGAAGAAGTACGAGTTCGACGGACCCAAGGGCAAGGTAAGCCTGCTCGATTTGTTCGAGGGCCGCCGTCAGTTGATCGTCTATCGCGCCTTCTTCGAACCCGGAGTGTTCGGCTGGCCCGAGCACGCCTGCCGCGGCTGCTCCCTGGGCGCCGATCAGGTCGCGCACCTGGCCCATCTGAACGTCCGCGACACCACTCTCGCCTACGCCTCACGCGCGCCGCAGGCGGACATCGCGCGCCTGAAAGCGCGGATGCGCTGGGAGATGCCCTGGTACACCATCACCGACAGCTTCGATGTGGACTTCGGCGTCGACCAGTGGCACGGCCACAATGCATTCATCCGCGACGGCGAGCGGGTGTTCCGCACATACTTCATCAACGGCCGCGGCGACGAGGCGATGGGAACCACCTGGAGCTACCTCGATATGACGGCGCTTGGCCGTCAGGAGACCTGGGAGGACTCGCCAGAGGGTTACCCGCAGACCCCGACGTACAAGTGGTGGAACTGGCACGACAACTACGAGGCCGAGGCCTCGCCTGACCCGAAGTGGGTCAAGGTGTCCGGCGCTGGAGAAGCCGCCTTCCGAAAGCGCGACGCAGAGGCGAAAGCGAGCTAAAGAAGGGTGACCAGTTCGCCGCCTTCAAGCGGCCAGCTCTTTTCACACAGGAGCTGCGCGAGTGCTTCCGCTGAATCTGCGGAGCCAGTCCTACGGAGTATCGATACGAGGCTCTGAGCTAAGAGCCTGCGGGCCCCAATTGCCCGTTGCGTGTTGAGCCGACCTAGGCCCATTTGAGGGTTGCGTCTCCTTTCCGGTAGAGCGTATCGATATTGTTTTCGCAAACTCTGGCGTTGGGGAATTTGTCCCCTTCGGGGCCGTCACCGAAGAACATTTCGACAAGCTATTCAACATCAATGTGAGAGGAGCGTTGTTCACGGTGCAAAAGGCCTTACCACTACTGAAGGATGTTGGCTCTATCATTCTCAACGGCTCTGTCGCGAGTGTTAAGGGTACTGCCGCCTTCGGCGTCTACGCCGCGAGTAAGACTGGAATCCGCTCTTTCGTGCGAACCTGGACTACAGATCTGAAGGACCGTCGTATCCGCTCAAACGTTGTTAGTCCGGGTCCGATCAATACGCCGCTGGCGAGTCGGCAATCTACAGACGTGATTGCGCGGATTGTGTCCACGATCCCGATGAGACGCATGGGGAGACCCGAGGAAGTTGCTAAGGTTGCGTTGTTTCTGGCGTCGGATGACTCCAGTTTCGTCACGGGTATCGAACTGTTCGTTGACGGCGGCAGAGCGCAGATCTAATCGAGCGGCAAGACCCTGCGCGGAGGAGCATCGATATGGACCGTCGAATCATTCCGATGGCGGCTTCGTACAAGTGTAGGGCGAATCACAGAAGGAAAACTCCCTCCCGGCGCCGATGAATTCACCGAACTTCGTAAGAGCTTCATCGCGAAGCGATCTGAATGCCGGCTTACCGCGATTAGTAATGGGAAGTCGGCCAGTGTAGACCTATCCAAGTTGTAGGGTTCTGTTCGGGGTATTACGGCCTGTTCAGACAACTGCAGTCTCTCTAAGTCGGCAGTTCCACATTTTCATAGAAAAAAGAGTATTCGGTACGGTGCCGAATTCGTGAATTTTCGGAGAGCATTGCGTCTAACTCCTTGAGAATCAGTCGGCCGATTCGTGGCTCTTCACCAATAATCTTCGAAAACTCCATGTTGGACCCAACGTGGACTCACCAGTTCAAGTGGCATGATTTCCATGGCTGTATTAGAATGAAAATAAATGCGTTGCGCGGTTCCCCGGTAGCTCAACGGTAGAGCATTCGGCTGTTAAGAAGGCAGTAAAAATCAAATAAGTGCTGCATCTGGTGTCGCTTACAGCCGAAAGGTCGCGCAATCACCCTCTTGAATTGGACTGAAGTTGGACCGAAATTCACGTCCTTATATACGTTTATATACGTGCGCTCCACGCGCACGCGGGTTGGCCCCTCCAGAGTCTTCTTGCTGTATCGGACCGATCATCGCCTGCCTACTCCACCGAGAACCGCCCCGTTTTGGGTCTCGGCTGAAGTTTTGGCGAACCACAGGCAGAAAGAGACCGCTTTGTTTGGCTGACAACGGAAGACATCCTGGATGAGTACAAGGAAGTTCTAAAGCGCCTTTGCGTCCGCTCAAGTCTGATCCTTTCCAAAATGAGTTCCGTCGTACTCCAGTGGGAACCCAATAGGACATGGGCAAAAGTGAGGTCTGGCTGGATGCCTTCGCTCTGATGAACTCCCGCCCTGTCATCCGCCTTGCTGTCCAAAAGAAAGAAGACGCGACCATCCCATCGGGATCGGCGCTTCCAGCTAGGCTCCCCCCCGGCTCCGGCCGCTACCGGCACACTCAGCTGTTGACAGGTCGCTCCATGTCAGAAATATAGTTTCAGCGCGAGTTGCAACTGCCTCGGAATATTCAGGATATCGGCGTTGCTCGTCAGGTGGCCAAAGTTCTGGTCCTGTAGCTGAGTTGCACCGGTACCAAACCGCACGCGGTTGAAAATATTGAATGCCTCCGCCCGGAAATCTATCTGGAGCCGCTCGTGGATCGGGATGGTCTTGGCCAGCGACATATTCTCGTTCAAGCTGGGGAAGTACCGGACCTTCGGATTATAGCGGGTAACGTTGCCGATGCCCGTGTAAGGCGTGCCGGGACCCTGGAAAGGGAATGGTCCCGAGCCGTACGGAACGAAAAAGTTGTCCACGGACGGATCGAAGCTCCCACTCCAGTTCGGCTGCCAACCATTGTACGACGTCACATATGGGACAGTCCGCCCAGCGAAGATGGGCTGGGATACGCTGGTTGAAATGCTGACGGGCGTGCCCGTCTGATAGATGTTGACCGTGCTCACGCGCCAGTTGCCAAGAACGGCCGACGCAAACCCATGGTGCAGCCACTGTTTGCCTTTACCAAACGGCAGTTCGTAAATCAAGGCGAGTTTGAAGTTGTGCGTGATGTCGAACTGGCCGATGGATTTCTCGAGGCGCCGGTTGTACTGATCGGCCGCCGGTAACTGGGGCCAGGCGCTGTCAGCATCTGTCAGCAACTTAGAGAACACATACGACGTCTGGAACGTCAACCCGCTCGCGTAGCGCCTCTCCAGTTTGACGAGACAGGCATGATATGTCGAGTGTCCACTGTGATCCCCTTGCCCCCCCGCAGTGTCGATCGTGGAGTACTGAGGGAACGGCCGCAATGCCTGGGCCACTGTGGCGCGCTTGCCCCAGAGTTGCTGAAAACCAGGGAACGGCGCCGTGATGCCCGCCGCGATTGCCGCCGACGAATTAATTGGCGAGGTGAGCAGGGCCGCGCCGTCTTTCGCCAAGTAGGCGGGGTTGACCTGGTTATAGTTGAGCACACCGTCCTGGAGGTGCGCGCCGATCACCGCGTTGTATGAGGTCTCCAGTACCATGCTCGAACTCAGCTGCCGCTGGATTGACAGGTTGACGTTATAGGACGCAGGTGGCCGCGTCGCCTCCCTGCCTTGCCACCACGACACACCCGCCCCGTTCGACACCGATGGATCCACGAACGGCGGCGCAGTCCAGGGGGGCAGACCCTGGCTGAGCAGGAAACTGGGCTGAATGCCATTGCTGCCATTGGGGAAGGTCTCGGTAAGTGTGAAGCCCATGTTGTGGGTCGAACCGGTAACTGTCTGAATCGCCATGTAAGAAACGCCGACACCGCCGCGAATCACCGTCTTGCTGTTCCACGAATACGCGAAGCCAAATCGCGGTCCGAAGGCCTTGTAGTAGGAGTCGGCTAGATTGCGCGATCCCTCGCGTCCGGTTCCGGAGCCGGCAAAGATCACCGCACCGGGAATGTTTCCCGCATTGGGATTCGGGCGTGTCGGAGAAAAGTCGGCCCATCGGTCATCCAGCCCCGTGGGAGGAATTTGAGTCTCCCATCGCAACCCGATGTTCAAAATCAATTTCGAGCTCACGCGCCAGTCATCCTGGAAATAGCCCGCGAAATACGGCCACTGCTGGCCGATGAAGCGAATCGTGTCCAGTTGTCCGTTGTCCGCCCAGCCCAGCAGAAATGAGGCAAAGGGATTGCCACCGGCGAAGCTGGTGTTGCCGGGCACGCCGGTTTCGGTGAAGCTGAAGCTCACACAGCCCGACACGCACTGGCGGCCGAACCCGTTGTAATGTGTCAACTGGAACATGCCGCCAAACTTGAACGTATGAGCACCGCGGATCCAACTGAAGTCGTCGTTGTAGCCATAGATCGTGTTCTCCGATCCGTTGTTGGCATTACCTCCCCATCCCCCGTACCCATTGCTAAAAGTCAAGTTCACCAGGTTCTGATTGCAATCGGGCACGTTCGGCAAGCAGAACTTGTCCTTCCAGTTGCCGATATACTCCTGTGGCGGGTTGTGATTCTGCCGCCAGTTATTGCCGCCTGCATAGAAATGGTTGAACTTAGTTGGACTGAAGATATGGTCCCAGCTAAACCGCAGGACGTCAGTATTCTGATGCAGATCGTTATAGTTCGCATACAAACCGGGCAGCGCTGCCGGTCCATCCGGGCCGGGGACAATCGCTTCGCGATCGTAGCCGTAGTAGCCGGAAATGCGGTCCTTCTCCGAAAAGCTGTGATCGCCCTTGATGCTCCACTTGTTGATCGGGCTGACGTTCGAACCCTTGGTGACCACATAGTTGTTGGTTACGTAACCGACTGTCCCAGGAGCGGCGCCGGTGTTCGGCGTTAAGACGCCGCTCGCCTGGAACACGCCAAGCGCCTTCACCGCCAACGGATCGAACAGCGCCTTGGGAATTTGATTGTTGGGGAAGGGCTTGCGCGTCACCGTTCCGTCGGCGTTGGTGACCTGCGTGGTCGGATCGTAAATGGGAATCTGCTTACCGTTCTTGTCCACCCAGTTACTGAAATCGCCGTTGTACATTTCGGGAGTGGGGACTGTGGTTGTGAATGCCGTGGCGCCTTGACGATTGCGGAAGCCCTCATAGGCGAAAAAGAAGAACGTCTTGTTGCGTCCGTCATAAACCTTCGGAATCCAAACCGGACCTCCCAGGCTGGCACCGAAGTCGTTCTGTTTGTATATCGGCCGAGGGATACCTTTCTTGTTGCTGAAGAAATAGTTGGCGTCGAAACCGTCGTTGCGAAGAAACTCGTACGCGGAGCCGTGGAAGTCGTTCGTGCCCGACTTGGAGACAAAGGTCATCACTCCTCCGCCTGCGTGACCGAACTCAGCCTTAAACCCGTTGGTATCCACGGTGAACTCGGTGACCGCTTCGAGTGACGGCGCGTTGGAGGATACCCAGCTCACCTGCAGCGCCCGGGACGTATTGGCCGAGATACCGTCAAGTGTCGTGCCGTATGCAGCGGCCTGCCCGCCGCCTAGAAGGAATCCTGTGTCGCCGCCGACGTTTTTTGATTCGGGCGTGAGGGCTGCCAGATCAAACGGACTGCGCAACGCACCGCCGACCACCAAAGGCAACTGGTCCACCATCCTATTGGTCACTGTTGCGCTGGTTTTCGCGTCTTCGGTGTGGAGTTGCACAACTGTGGCCTGCACTTCCACCAATTGTTTTTCTGTACCGACCTGCAGCGTGACATCGGCGCGCACGTTTGCTGCAGCGTTCAATGTCAAACCGGTAATCTGAGCAGGCCGGAAGCCCTCCTTTTCCACCAGCACGTTGTAGAGGCCTACGGGGAGACTAGGGATGGTGTAATCGCCAGTCTCGTTGCTGGCCACGTTGATCGCTGAGTTGGTTCCTATGTTGGTTGCGGTTACCCTGGCTGCCGGGATTACAGCGCCGGAAGAGTCATGAACCGTGCCTGAGATGGTTCCGCGCTCCGATTGCCCGAATACAGAACCGGACAGCGCGGCGCACAGAACCATCGCAGCAAATGAAAAGCGCACACGCATATTAAGCCCCCTTCCGACGAAGACGAAACAAAGCGATGTTTGCAGTGCCGCGAAATATGACTTCAGTACGCATGATGCCCCCAATCCAAACACGGGAGCGCTAGGCTGGTCACGGCTGTAATGTTGGATGGCTCGTCAGTCGCGTGCCACCACCCCATTACACGAACTAATCGAACGTGCGGCTTTTCTCTTAACACGAAGGTTTAAAACTTGTCAAACCTATTTACTCAGGTCATAGACATAGAACGAAATGTTTGCGACAGTGTCAGCCAACTGAGGGCTGAAATGCAGAGAAAAACGTGGCGGACGAATGTTGACGTGAGTCTCGTCGCTATACTGCTGGTTGTTGGCATGATTGTAGGCACAGCAATCGGGCAGCAAGCGCCGTGTGCTACTCCCGATATTCCGAAGCCGTTCCGCTGGCCAGACGGAAAGCGTGCGGCCGTCAGCCTAAGCTTCGATGACGCGCGGGTCAGCCAAATTGACGCTGGGCTCGCCCTTCTGAACCGGCAGCACGTCAAAGTCACCTTTTTTGTGCAGGCGGAGAACATCCGCAAACGCCTGGACGGATGGAAAAAGGCCGTCGCTGAAGGGCACGAGATCGGCAATCACTCGAACACGCACCCATGCACGGCAAACTATAGCTTCTCACGGCTCAATGCGCTCGAAAACTACACGCTCGAGATGATGGCAGCGCAGCTCGATGGCGCGAACGCTGAGATTGAGACCCTGCTTGGAGTGAAGCCCCGAACTTTTGCCTATCCTTGCGGGCAGAAATTTGTGGGAAGGGGGCTTGACACGAGGAGCTATGTGCCACTCGTTGCCGATCGCTTCCTGGTTGGTCGCGGCTACTTAGATGAATCCGCAAATGACCCAGAGGTCTGCGATTTGGCGCAAGCGATGGGCACTCCGTTCGACGATATGGATTTTGAACAGATCAAGACTCACGTGGAAGACGCTGTCAAAGATGGCCGATGGGTGATTTTCGTCGGCCACGCGATCGGAAAACGAGGTTATCAGGTGACGGACACGGTTGCGCTCGAGTCGCTTTTTGAATATTTGAAGGATCCTGCACACGGAATATGGCTGGCCACCGTGGCAGAGGTCGGCGAGTACATTCGAGAGCACCGGGGCAAGAGATCTTAAGGCTAAGTTCGCTTCTTTGCTGACAATGATTCTGGATTAGGCCGCGTCTCGTGGTGCCTCCCGACTTGTCGCCGCAGCGTGGCTGCCTGGTTCAGCACCCGCCGCAGATATCTGTTTCCTTTCGCTGAACGGCTGTTGTGGTTCTCTTCGGCGCTTTCCTCCTTCCCGGAACAGGTCCCTACCCAGGAGGTCAACTGCGCGGCGGAGGGAAAGGTGTTGGCCTGTACGCCCACTTCGGAAATCACCTGCTGCGCGGGAATCTACTCCGAACCCAGGCACTTCGGCCAAGCGGGGCCACCACCTCTTGATATGGTCTCAGCGCCTGCGCGATCATGCCGTTGAGCCTGGCGATCTGCTCATGGAGCAATTGCAGCCGTTCCAGTTGCAGCGAGAGTAGTTCCCGGTGCATCGGCTGCGGGCTGCCGGCCAAGGCATCGATAAGCTGCTCCTCGCGATGCCGCAAGCGCTCTTCTCCCAAAGCCGCCAATTTCTTCGGGTCGCCCTCCCCGCGCGCCAAGGCCCACAGAATACAAAGCCCCACGCTCAAGAGATCGCTGGCTACGCTGGACAGCTTGATACGCATCTCTTCTAGCAGACACTCGATCTGACTCTGCAAGCGCACGCCTCCTTCCCACTCCTATTCCTATGAAATTCCTATGAAAATAGCCGCGTATCTCATTGAAAAGATTGGCTCAACAGTGAGCGGCTATTTTCATCCTTCGTTGTGGCTCTCCGAGAGCCATGGGTTACTCGTACTCACGCGGCAAGACCAGGACAATATTTGACAGGTCCGGCCCAACCCCCTTTGCGTTGGGTAGGCACCAGAAGTGAATCCCATATCTGAGCCGCGCTCAGCTCTTTTTTTTCATAGGAAAAGAGCATTCGGTGGGGTGCCGAATGATCGTGAATTTCTCCCAGAACATTACGTCTAAGTCTTTGAAAATCAGTCATCCGATTTCACCAAAAAAGTTCGACAAATCGCGCCGTTGGGACTGAAGTTGGAACCAACAACGGAACTGGCATCATTTCGATGGTTGTACTAGAATGAAAACAAATATGTTGCGCGGTTCCCCGGTAGCTCAACGGTAGAGCATTCGGCTGTTAACAGAGAACTTCAAATCAAATAACTCGTTTCTCTGGCGTCAGTTAACAGCTTCGGGGCCATCCCCAAACGCTCTTTTCTTGTCCCCAGCATGTCCCCATAGGCGCTGCTGCTGGTCACCTTGGCTGAAGTCGGAATCCGAGCTGCTCACCGGCGCGGCGAATGCGATCGTCAAGACTTAGGAGTTCCACACTGGGGACGGTGGAACGTACGGCCAACGCGGATGCCAAGTGAATCGCGTCAAGGGTACGCACAGGTTCCGAGGGAAACGGACGCCTTGCTCGGTCAACAATGTCCAAACTGAGTCGGCACAGGTGCCAGTGCGCAGCGGCTGCATTCAGGTGTGCCCGGCGATCGGCGGCCATGGATTCATCTATTTCTCCGAGCTTTACTGCGCGGATTAGCACGCGATCACACTCGATGAGCACGAGATCGGAGGCCATCACAAGCTCCGCACGGCGGAGTACCTCGCGGGCGCGGCGGCCGGCCGCTTCCCCGAGCAACCACGCCAACACCGCGCTGGACTCTGCATAGATGTTCACCGTGTACCGCGCTCCTCATTGAGGAGTACAGCGGCACGATGGCGCTTCAGGAGAGGTGAAAGCTTTGGATACAACGTCGCCTCATTTGAGGCGCCGAGCGTCAGCTGCCCTCTCCTCGCCAGTGCCATCAGTCCAGAAGGGACACCGCTCTCATCGAGTCCTTGCCCCGGCGGGAGGAGTTCTGCAACGACTTCACCGCGATCCGTCACCAGCACGCCCTCGCCGGACCGCACTTCCCGAACGTACTCGCTCAAACGGTTCTTCAGTTCTCGAAGTCCCACGCTTTTCATAGTTACAATGTAGCTTCATGAAGCTACATTGTCAACCCGAAACCGAGTCTAGCGGACGTCACGTTCTCGAACGATTCCCAGCCCCACGCAATGCGACTTTCTTCCTTCAGGTATTGCCAAACCGGCGATGAGCTGCGGCCCGAGCGTCGTCCGCTGTCATTTCTCGCAGCAATCAAGGAGTTGATTCCAAGGTTATGCACCAGCCTTTCATGTGGCCCAGGAAAGTCAGCCAGGAAGAACCACCAGAGTCCTGTCCCGGCCGGTAGCGCTGGGCGAGAATCCTGCGGACCACGTCTTTGTCGATTTGGATCCGAAACGCCAAGGCGATCTGTTGAGCGATTCGCGGACAGCCCCAGTTGGAATTACGTTGCTTCATTTCGACTACCGCACGGATGAGTTCTGCACTGGGCCCTTTCGGGCCGGGCTTCCGACGGCGATTCGGGGAGAACAGCACGCGGTACTTTTGCTTGCTCAAGGCTTTGTGAAGGCCAATGCCAAGCAGTGTCGAAGGCTTCAGAACGATTGCGGAACGGAGCAGGCGAGTGGGACGTACCAAGAGCGCTATCAAGCCTGCGAGGATGCGGTCCGAGGTGCATAGATTCGGCGATCGTTGCCGGGAGCGATTCACGATCAAGAGTTGGTGCTTGACGATAAGAGACTCCGCAACTATGGAACGGACGCCGCCAGGACCGAGCAAGCGAGCCAGGGTAGCAATGAAGTGGATAAAAAGAATGACCAGATTGCTCATCGCAGAATCGTAGCAGGAAGGGAAATCCTAAGGAAATATGGGCGAAACAACAATTCGCCAGCCACACCCTTTAGCTAGAAAGACAGTCTCTGGAGCATGGAACGTACGACACACTACCTATCATCAGGACCTTCCTGAGAGAGTCACGATTGTTCGTCCTCGCCATCCGTTCGAAGGCAAATCGCTCGCTGTTGTTGGGGCGATGCATCGCAAAGGTCGATTGACTCTGACGCTAATCTTACCCGACGGAACTAAGTCGCTCATTCCCGCCGACTGGACGGACCTCGCGCCCACCGGGCCGCCTCGTGGTGTTATCGGCGCGAAACAGATCGCGACACGTGACTCCCTGGAAGCCTTGATTCATGCATCTGCGCTCGTGGATGCTCTCCTTGGCCGCCTCGCTGAAACACAAAGCGAGGAGGCCGATTCCGCTGCGGAAAAGGAGGGCGTCCTTGCAGAAACATCCGAATCTCTTCGACGTTCTGCTCAACGATATCTATGTATGGGAAACCCTGGAGAACGAACACAAGACTCTCGCGATCGAAATCCTTGCACGACTCATCGCCCAGGCGGCGGCACATCACCTCAACCCGGAGGAAAATCATGAATGACCTGGCCAAAGTAAAGCCCACCCATACCCAACGCGCTGCCTTTGTCTACATTCGCCAGTCCTCTCCCAATCAAGTCGAGTACAACCGCGAGTCCACCGCGCGCCAGCATGCTTTGGTCGAGAAAGCACGGGAACTCGGTTGGGCCAAGCAGCAAGTGACCGTCATCGACGAAGACCTGGGTGTATCCGGCTCCGGATTCGCCGAGCGCTCTGGATTTGCGCGCATGGCTGCGGAAGTTGCGCTCGGCCACGTCGGCATCGTGCTCGCGCTGGAAGTCTCTCGCGTGGCACGCAACAATGCCGATTGGTATCGCCTGTTCGATCTCTGCAGCATCACCGAGACTCTGGTCGGCGACAGCGACGGCATCTACCATCCGGCCCTGTTCAATGATCGCTTGGTGCTTGGATTAAAGGGCATTATGGCGGAAGCCGAACTGCACGTCCTGCGTGCGCGGCTCGAGGGCGGAATTCGCAACAAGGCCACACGCGGAGAACTGCGCCGCGGTTTGCCCGTGGGCTTCGTGTGGGGAGAAAAGGATGGCGAGGTACGCTTTGATCCCGACGAATCCGTCGTGAGCACCATCCACACCGTCTTCTCCAAATTCGCCGAACTGGGATCGGCCCGCCAGGTCTGGCTCTGGTTCCATTCCGAAGGTCTCACCTTTCCTTTACGATCCTCGATGAAGAGCGCGATCCGTTGGGTCGCCGCGACCTACCACACTATCCATCGTGTGCTCACCAACCCGGTGTATGCTGGCGCATACTTTTACGGGAGGTCTCATTGTGAACGCTACGTGGATGACAAAGGAAGGTTGCGCAAACGAACCCGCCTTCTGCCCATGGCCGAGTGGTCGGTGCTCCTTCTCGAGCATCATCCCAGCTACATTGATTGGGCTACGTTCCAATCCAACCAAGCACGCCTCGATTCCAACGTGCATCCCGGGCCACACCAAGCGGGAGGCGCCGTGAGGGAAGGCGCCGCATTGCTGCAGGGCCTGGCCACGTGCGGAAAATGTGGTCGTCGGCTCCACACGCATTACACCGGCAGAAACGCGGTGCCCGGTTATCACTGCGCCGGCCAGGATATCGTTTCGAGGCGCGACGTGTACTGTCTGAACGTCGGAGGTGTTCAAATCGATCAAGCCGTTGTGGAAGCTTTTCTCAAGGCTCTCACACCTGCGGCGCTGGAAGCCACACAGCTTGCCATACAGCAAGTCGAAGCGGACCACGATGCGGCCCTCAGTCACTGGCGCCTCGCGGTGGAGCGTGCTGGCTACGAAGCCGAGCGTGCCGAGCGTCAATACCGTGCCGTGGAGCCCGAAAACAGGCTGGTGGCACGTGGCCTAGAAACCGAGTGGGAAAAGCGCTTGCGCGATCTTGCCGCTGCCAAAGCAGGACTCGAGCGGCGAGAACGACAACGCCCGCGCTTGCTGAGCGAAGAAGAGAAAAAGAAAATTCGCTCTCTCAGTTCCGATCTGCACAAAGTTTGGACGGCGCCGACCACCACGGATCGCGATCGCAAGGAGCTTCTGCGTACTCTACTGGAAGAAGTGATTATTACCGTTAATCGCTCCGAACGGTGTGCTCACATGACTCTGCGGTGGAAAGGTAGTGCTCTCACGGAAATCGATCTCTCCTTGCCGCGCATGAAGCCTCATGGTCTCCACACGGACGAAGATACGATCTCTCTGCTTCGTCGTCTGGCCGTTCATTATCCGGATGACGTGATCGCAGGTATTCTCAATCGTCAAGGGCGCAAAACCGCAAGCGGGGAACGCTTCACGGCGAATCAGGTTGGCAGCCTGCGTCGCTATCGCAACATTCCGCGCTACGAACCGCCGGCCACGCCACCCACGGGGGAGGTTGTGCCGATTCGCACGGCTGCGGAGATCCTGGGCATCTATCCTTCCACGATTCATCGCTGGTTGAATGATGGCTTTATCGCCGGGGAACAAGTCACGTCGGGAGCACCGTGGCAGATTCGACTCACCGATGAGCTGCGTGCACGCTTTGTCGAACAAACACCGCCGGGTCATCTGCCCATGGTGGATGCAACGCGAAAACTTGGTGTCTCGCGCCAAACCGTGTTGCAGAGAGTAAAGCGTGGTGACCTCGAAGCTGTATTAGTCACCCGCGGACGCCGCAAGGGCTTACGAATCAAAGTGGTAGACTCTGAACTAGGGTTGTTTCAAGAATAAGGAGGCATTATGGAATGTGATCCATGGATCTGTTCAGGTGCGAGTCGGCAACGCTGCGGACCCATTGGGTCCTGGTCGTCATGGATCAATATACGCGCCGGATCATTGGGTTCGGCGTCCATGCGGGCGCCGTCGATGGTGTCACCCTCTGTCGGATGTTCAACCGTGCCATTCGAGGGCAACTCTGGATGTCGAAGTATCTGAGCTCCGACAACGATCCACTTTATCGGTTCCACCAATGGCAAGCCAATCTGCGTGTACTGGAGTTGACGGAAATCAAGTCCATACCCTACCTTCCCCTGTCCCATCCATTCGTAGAACGGCTGATCGGCACCCTTCGCCGAGAGTATTTGGATCACCTGTTGTTCTGGACGACGTCAGATCTCGAAAAGAAGCTGCTCGATTTCAGGACCTACTTCAACAACCATCGCACGCATACCTCACGGGAAGGGCGAACACCCGAGACGCCGGGGTCACGACCAATCGCAAATCTCCGCTCGTTTGGCTGGCAGCCCCATTGTCGATCCTTATTTCAGACCCCAATGGCTGCCTAACTTTTCAAATATTCGGGCTCACTGAGGTATCCGGTCAGGCGCCACAAAAACCTAGAATGAAATCACGCGGTCTTTGCGCTCTTGGTTGCAGTGCGTTGCGCGACTCCGATCGTTTCACTGTCACCAGGTCCGTTCAAAAGGGGAGAGGCATCTCCCTTTCGTGGCGCGATTTGCGGGTAATATCGCCCTCGTATCATTTCGCCACAGACACGTCAATCTCTACAGTTAAGCAGGGCTGCGCTGATTTGTCCGTGGATGAGATCGGCGGGCGGAATGGTGTGCATTTTTTAATTCAGTACCCGAGCGATAAAATACAAATTTATTTATTTAATGTTTTTATATCAACTGTAGGATAAACAGCGTAAGGTGCTGAGGTGCATCCAGAAGCGGGACGCGCCGTGCAGCGAACACGAGACGCCCTTGCAATCCCAGCCAAACTAGGAGGACCCGGATGCCAGCCGCGATTCTACCTCATTGCACACGCCTGTCCCGCAATTCACAATTGTGGGGAGACGGCCATATTCAGGAATGAGGCAGCTTCCCCCCAAGGAGTCCCCATGTACCACAAACGGTTGCCCTACTATCTCATTCTCTCTCTGGCGGTGCTCTGCATTGCCCCGGCTGCTCTGCCGCAGGCCAAAGGAGCGCTAGGAGCCGTCGTCCAGACTTGGACTTACGATCCAACGCACAATCCTCCCCTTGTAACGGCCAAGATCGTGAACAATTCACACAAGGACATCACGGCCTTCAACATGTCCATCAAGGAAACCTATGCAAATGGGCATGTTTACAAACACGAAGTGCTGGAAGAATTTCTCGGCACGATAATAGCCCTCAAAGAAGTGCAGGGAAAGGCAAACGAAGCAAATTTCCGTAAGTACTACGGGGATGGCGTGCTTCATCCGGGTGCGGTTTGGGATGAAAAATTACCCGTCCAGCCCGAACTAACCGACTATCAGGCGGTGGTAGATGTCGTGACGTACATGGATGGCACGGCGGAGTCCACCAACGATGATGCCTTGGGACGAATCATGGAAGAGCGCCTAGCCACGGTAGATTCACAGAAGATAGCCATTGAGATCATCAAGAGTGCATTGGGTGACGCTAACGACCCTACCCCGGCCATGACTGCCGCGAAAAAAATACAAGATCGAGCAAACGTCTGGAAGGTACAACCACACACTAAGTTAGACCTAAACGACGTTTACTTGGAGTCCATAGCCAACGAACTCAAAGCCCTGTCCTCGGGCAATGGGAATAGGCGAGACGCGCTCCAACAGATCGTGAACAGGGAAGAGGCCAACATGTCCGTACGGTCAGTCCACGCGGCGCTTGTAAAGACTGGAGGCCCGCAATGAACAGTCATGTTCTAAGATTTGCCTTCTTCGCATTTCTTTTTGCGTTTGCGACTTCCGCTCACGCGCAGGCCACTGGTGCGGATTGCAGTACGGCAAATCAGCCTACCAAAAGTTGGAACGAACAGCCTCCTAACGGCCCGAATTGCAACGGGACGCGAGACCAATCTTTTACTGTCTATTCGACTACTGTGATTACGTGTACGAATAACAACACTGGCGCAGTATACGATCAAGAGGTCCGCCAAACCTTCGGAATTGGTTGGTGGTCAACGACCGGGCAGTCAGGGTTTTGCAGTTCCCCGGTAACCGAGAAGTGCAATCCGACCATTACGCAGGAAGTGACACACGCAACCAGTGGAAGCGACTACAATCGCTTCTACCTGAGAGCGTGGGACGCGCTACAAACGTATCAAGGAAGTACGCCATGTGCTAACAAAACTGGTGTCCTTTCGGCAAGCCTGCATGAATTCTGCTGAAGGTGTTGGTATCGTCGGCTGTCCACTCCATAGTGGACGGAGGATGGCCGATGAGAACCAGGACGGTATCCGCTCCCGGCAGTCAATTTGAGCGAGTGCAGCACCGTTTCGACCTTTGGCGTAAGACGCGCGAGCGCTGCTCACCCATTCCAGAGACCCTGTGGAGTTCCGCGGTGGAATTGGCTCGGGAGCACGGCCTGCACCGAACCGCTCGAGCGCTCCGACTCAACTACTACTCGCTGAAGAAACGATTCCGTTGGATCGCCGGCGCCCCATGTAGGCCGCAGCGGGAAGCGACGTTTGTCGAACTCCTTCCGTCCGGCGCCGCGGGTCCTTCCGCCTGCACCATCGAGATGGAAAATGCGCAAGGTGGAAAGATGAAGATCCAGCTTCAGGGCCTGGGCGGAACAGACCTTGCGGTTCTGAGCAACAGCTTCTGGAAGGCTGCGTCATGATTCAGGTCGCTCCCCAGATGCGCATCCTGGTGGCCGTGGAGGCGGTCGATTTTCGCAACGGAATTGATGGCCTGGCCCGGGTGTGTAAGCAACAGCTCCAGACCGATCCTTTCTCCGGCAGGTTGTTCGTTTTTCGAAATCGCCGGAGGACGGCCATCAAAATTTTGGTTTACGACGGCCAGGGGTTCTGGTTGTGCCAGAAGCGGCTCTCCACGGGCCGGTTCCGCTTCTGGCCGTCCAGTGCGACGGAGCTAACCCAAGGGGTAGCGGCGCACCAGTTACAGGTGTTGCTCATGGGCGGCGATCCGACCTCCGCCAAAGTTCCGCCCGCCTGGCGTCCGCTACCGGTGCCGGCGTAAGTAATGTAAATAATAAGGTCCCGCTCGCTATAAAAAGGACTTGCGTTCCAGTAGCGACTCGGCTACGCTGCCGGGTGTGGAAGCAAAGCTGCAATATCGGAGCCGGGTAATCACGGACAGCGAGGTAGTCTTCATTCGCCAGCTCCTTCGTGAACATCCAGCGGCGAGCCGACGTGAGCTTTCCAAAAAACTCTGCCAGGCATGGAACTGGGTGCAACCCAACGGAGCCCTGCGCGACATGGTATGTCGCGGGTTGATGTTGAAGCTGCACCGCGAGGGATTGATCGAGCTGCCGCCGGTGCGGCAGGTTCCTTGCAATCCGCTGGCCCACCGGAGCCAACCCACGGTGGTCTCCGTGGATGGGCAGCCGTTGCAGGCCAAGCTTAAGGAGATACAGCCACTGGAGTTCCGCCAAGTGCGGCGCACACCGGAAGAGCCGCTGTTCAACAGCCTGTTGGAGCAATTCCATTATCTTGGCTACACGCAGCCGGTCGGGGAAAACCTGAAATTTTTAGTCTATGCGGGACAGCGGCCGGTGGCGTGTTTTGCGTGGTCCTCGTCAGCGCATTACCTGGGCTGCCGGGACCGCTTCTTGGGCTGGTCGGACCAGGCGCGGCGGCAGAACATTCACCTGCTGGCCTACAACACAAGATTTTTGCTGCTGCCCTGGGTGGAGATTCCGCACTTGGCCTCGCACCTTCTGGCGCGCATGGCGCGCATGCTCTCGGCCGAGTGGGAGCGCGTCTACGGCCATCCGATCTATTTTGTGGAAACCTTCATCGATCGGGAACGATTCCGAGGCACCTGTTACCGGGCAGCCAACTGGATCGTGTTAGGTCGCACGACGGGTCGCGGCAAGAACGCCTGGAGCAAGCGACCCAACCGTCCCATTAAGGAAGTGCTGGGGTGTCCCCTGCGGCGAGATTTTCGGGAGCTTCTCAGTGTATAAGAGGAAGAAGAACGAGATTCCGAGGATTGACATAGCGATGGAAGAACTGGAAAAGGTTCTGGAGCGTGCGCTTCAGGCGCCGCTCGATCCCGAGGGATACGCGAAGCTGAAAGCGTCTCTGGAAACGCTCGGTTATCTGCTCGCGTTGGTGGAGAACAAGGACACCACGATCCACCGACTGCGCCAAATATTGTTTGGTTCGAGCACGGAGAAGACCAGCCAGGTGCTGCCGAGCAGAGACGCCGCGAGTCCCGCCGGAAATCCGTCGGTCAACCCGGAGGCGCCACCGGAGCAAGGCAGCGGAGAGAAGAGCAAGGGGCACGGCCGAAACGGTGCCGAAGCTTATAGCGGAGCAGAAAAACGTCGAGTTCCGCACGAATCGCTGAAGCCGGGCGATCACTGCCCGCACTGCCAGAAGGGCAAGGTCTACGACCAGGCGCAGCCGGGGGTGCTGGTGCGGGTCGTGGGCCAGGCGGCGCTGCAGGCCACAGTGTATGAGCTGGAGAAGTTGCGGTGCAATCTCTGCGGCGATGTGTTCACGGCGAAAGCTCCGGAGGGCGTGGGACCGGAAAAATACGATGAGACCAGCGCCAGCATGATCGCGCTGCTGAAGTATGGGAGCGGGCTTCCCTTCAACCGCCTCGAACGACTGCAAGGGAATCTGGGAATTCCGCTGCCGGCGGCCACCCAGTGGGAGATCGTGAAGGAGATCAAGGGGGTGCTGAAACCCGCCTATGAGGAACTGATCCGGCAGGCGGCGCAGGGAGAAGTCGTGCACAACGACGACACCACGATGAAGATCCTGGCGATGATGCCGGCGAGAGGGCCGAGTGAGGAATGCCGGGAGGAGCAGTCGGAGCGCACCGGAATATTCACTTCCGGGATCGTGTCGACGCGCGAAGGGCGGAGGATCGCGCTCTTTTTTACCGGCCGCAAGCATGCCGGGGAGAACTTGGCGGAGGTGCTGTCGCAGCGGGCCTCGGAGTTGGGTCCACCGATCCAAATGTGCGACGCCCTTTCGCGCAATCCGCCCAAGGAATTTCAGGTGATCCTGGCTAACTGCATTGCGCATGGAAGG
>Ga0209377_1000583_pt1 | contig 24702 bp, 20 predicted proteins | sample GraSoiAngelo_141_FD_185898 | JGI IMG/M metagenome (GOLD analysis project Ga0209377, IMG submission 185898) | Grasslands soil microbial communities from the Angelo Coastal Reserve, California, USA - 14_0929_12_40cm (SPAdes) (version 2) | ecosystem: Environmental > Terrestrial > Soil > Grasslands ...
TCCCAGGGTTCGCCGGCTGCCCCTGCGGCGCCGGACTCTGGCGCGGGCGTATTGCCCGCGGGCAGCGCGCGGCCGGCGGCTTCGGGGCCGTTAACGACACAATCCCCGACGAAGCAGTAAACCGGCTTTTCGCCGAAGCAATGGACCGCACACGCGGTCAGGTTGATTTCATGAAGCGCGTGAAATCAAAACTGCGGTCTTCAAATCATAAGAGACCCGTATCGGGTTGCTTTACCCGAATACTTTGAGAAGGAATCACGAAGATAGAGCATGCGAATCACGCTAATGCACAATCCAAAAGCCGGCCGGCGTACGCATCGCAAGAAAGAATTAATGGCTGCATTGGCCGACGCCGGGCATCAGGCGATTTATCAATCAACGAAGAAGGACGATTACAAGAAAGCTCTAAGAAATTCCGCCGACCTCGTGATTGCCGCGCGAAGAGGATCGCTCACGATCGGTCGACTACCTCGATTCTCGACTTAACGGACGAGAAATTAAATTTCCGCTGCCGTTTCGCAGGTTTCGTAAGTTAAAGGTCACTTACGAAAAGTCAGCGTTTCACTTCGACAGCAAACGTTGGCCGCGCAAAAACCAGAAGGTAAAGAGTCGAACCGAAATCGAAATCACGGTGAAACCGTCCGCTCTCGTGATCCTCCAACCGCGACTTCCCGAACGGCCCGTGGCGTGATTACCAGCCGTATCCATGCATGTGCGGCAATCGCGTACGAGTCGCGCCGCGCAAAATCAATATCGACATTTATTGCAACCCTGCTCATGCTGTACTAGTGCGACTGAAAGTTCCAAACTAAGCGAGTTGCCGCCAATTCAAACGGTCACGCTGGGTTTGGGCGTGAAATCAATGGCGACCAACGTGACAGAAATGTGAAACCGGCGAGCAATTAGGGCGACAATGAGCTACGAATTACGGCAAGAGGAAACGTTGGGCGACAATCTTCGCCGGATCTGCTGTAAACAAATCGAGGATGCCATCGCTGTTGCGAAAGGTGAGGTGGAAACTGATGACACGCCGGTGCATGAAATGCGCAAACATTTGAAGAAGGCGCGCGCGGGTTTGCGATTGGTGCGCAAGGAGATTGGCCGCGGCCTGTTCCGGCAACAAGACCACGCTTTGCGCGATGTCGGACGGCTGACCTCCGAAATCCGGGATGCGGAGGTGCGTTTGCAGACGGTGAGGCAACTCAAAGAGGTTACCCACAAACGTGGGCGCAACTCCTACGGAAAGCTCGAAGGAATACTGATTTTGGAACTGGAAAACTTCATGGCGGCGTTCGCGGAATGGCAAACACAGGCAGTCCCGATGTTGGAGCAAGCGGCTTCAGCAGTTGATCGCTGGACCCTGGGACAGTTCAACTGTAGAGAGCTGCGCTGCGCTGTGCAGGCAAGCTATAAGCAGGCGCGACGGGCGCTCGCTAAAGCAACGGCAAATCGGACCGCCGAAAATTTTCACGCATTCAGAACCAAGGCAAAAACGCTTTGGTATCACTTACGCATCCTTCGGCCGGTCAATCCGGTGGTGTTAAAAACCCTGAGCGACGACCTGCGTTCGTTAAGTGATCTGCTTGGTCGCGCGCACGACTTGAGTTTCCTCGGCGCAAGGTTGCGGAGCGAACATGGAAAATCGAAATGGCAACGTGAAGGTCACAGGTTGCTCGCCGTTATTGAAGTCAGCCAGGCCGATCTTCAGCGCGGCGCGTCGGAGCTGGCGCAACACTTTTTCGCCGAGCGCCCACGCGATTTTGGCTGCCGTATCGCCACCTGCCTCCAAGATTGGGATGGTAAGTCGTCGCACTCGCTGGCGGAAGCGCTCGTCACTTAGATTTTCGAGAAAATTTTGGCGGGAAAAGCCAGAGAAGTTTCCCTTCTTCCGCCTCGGGATCGATATCGAGCAGGGCCACGCCGGCTTTGGAAAGTTTGAGCGAAGCGCCAGTCAATCCAGAAATGAGATTTGTGAAGTCCGGTTCGTGGCCGACGAGCATCAAAACTTTTGAGTGATGCCGCTTTAGCACGGTTCGCAGCTCGCTCATCCCAAATCCGGGCGCGAGCAATTCGTCCTCGCGCAGCCTGGCCTTGAGGTATTCCGCGGCGATTTTCGCAGTTTGTGATGCACGGGGCAGCGGGCTGGTCACAATCAAATACGGGCGCGCCTTGAGACGCGCGAGAAACTTTGCGACATCGCGCATTTCTTTTTTACCAAAATCAGTCAGCGGACGCTCATCATCCGACTTTTTCCAATCCGGCCAATCAGCCTCGCCATGACGAAGGAAATAAAGTTGCATGGCAACAAAGTTAAAACGCAAAAGAGTTCATGTTTGGCCAACGTAACTTTTGTAACTCTTTCAACATATTTAAGCGCCCTGAGGGCTCACATGATCCGCCACTTCGCCCGTCGTGTGCGTGGGTCGATCTGCCAGAGACGAACGCCACCGAGAAAAGCGTTTCGGTTGTGGCCAAGCTCTATGCCCTCCGGTAACTGGTCGAACTTCTTCGCGCTTCCGCCGCCAACAACGACGTAATCGGCAATAAGTGATTTTTTCAACAACAGCACTGCGCGAAGCACTTCGCGTTTCCACGCTTTTTCGCCGAGCTGTTTCATTCCTGATTTCCCGAGATAATCCTCGATGATGTGATCGTTGCCGTAAGGCAGATCGCCGAGCTCCAGCGGGAGCACGTTCGCATCCCAAATCAATGTCGATCCCAACCCGGTGCCCAGTCCGAGAAACAACATGCGGCCGCCGCGAAAACTGCCCAATGCCTGCATCGCGGCGTCGTTAATGATGCGGATCGGTTTGCCTAACGCCTTTTCGAGATTGAAGCGTGTCCATCCTGGACCCAAATTTTTGGGTTCGCTCATTATGCGGCCGTTTCGGACTGGCGCTGGAAATCCCATTGAGACGGCGTCAAATTTCCAATCCTGCAGCAGCGGTTTCATCTGGGCCAGCATCTCCCGCGGGGCGAGGTCCGGACCGGATTTGAACTTTCGCTTTTGCGCACGCGAAATCATCAATTTCACGTTCGAGCCGCCGACATCCACGACGAGAATTCTTTTCTTCACGGCTTTTCCGAGGCTGTTGAGGGCGCAGCTGCGTCTTTATGGACAACGGAGATCGGTATCAATTTGTCGGCGCGCTTTTGCTTTTTCGAGCCAGTGAGCTTTTTCATCCGCTCGCGCGAGACTTCGCGAAATTGCCACTGCGCTTGCCGGCGCGGTTCCGGACCTTCCGGCTTCAATCGACGGTAGGTGCCATTCGGCTGCAGCTCGCGCGCCTTCACACGATCGTTCAGGACCGTTGGAATCACGTCGTTAATAATCTGATTGCGCAGTGCAGGCGTCTCGATCGGGAACGCGACTTCGATTCGTCGGAAGAAATTTCGCGGCATCCAGTCCGCGCTCGAAAGGTAAACCAAAGGATCTCCAGCATTTTCGAAATAGTAGATGCGGCTGTGTTCGAGAAAGCGGCCAACAATGCTGATGACGCGAATGTTCTCACTGAGATCGGGAATCTTCGGACGCAAACAACAGATGCCCCGCACGATCAGATCGACAGTCACCTCGGCGCATGAAGCTTCATAAAGTCTTTCGATGACCTCATGATCGACCAGCGAGTTCAGTTTTGCGACGATACGCGCCGGTTTTCCGGCGAGCGCGTTATCTCGCTCGCGCTCGATGCATTTGATGAGCCGGCTCTGCATGTCAAACGGCGCGACCATCAATTTTTTCAGGCCGGGATAACTAGCAAGACCGGTGAGCGTGTTAAACACGGTGGCCACTTCCTCGGTCAGCTGGGCTTCGCTGGTGAGCAGGCTGAAATCGGTATAAATGCGCGCCGTCCGCGGATGATAATTCCCCGTTCCGAGATGGACATAATGACGGAGTCGGTCCGCATCGCGTCTGACGATGAGCAGCATTTTGCAATGCGTTTTCAAGCCGACCACGCCATAGATCACGTGGGCGCCGGATTCTTCGAGCCGCCGCGCCCATTGGATGTTCGTTGCTTCATCAAATCTCGCGCGAAGTTCAACGATTGCCGTCACCTGTTTGCCTGCATTCGCTGCATCGATCAGCGCCTCAACGATGGGTGAATCACCGCTGGTGCGATAGAGCGTGATCTTGATCGCCAGCACCTGAGGATCAGCTGCAGCTTTTTCGATCAATTCGACGATCTGATCGAAACTGTCGTACGGGTGATGCAAAAGGACGTCCTGACGCCGCAGCACCTCGAAGAAATCCACATGAGGCGAAAGCGCGGGATCGCGCGCCGGCTGAAATGGACGATCCTTAAGTCTCGCAAACGCATCGTTGGCAACCAGAGGCGCGAGATGAGTCATCGTCAGCGGACCATCCAGCTTGTAAGCATCGGCTTCGGTTAAATTGAAGAAGTCGAGGAGCAAGCTGAGAAAATCTTTCGGACAATCAGCTTCGACCTCGAGGCGCACGGCATTACCGCGGCTCGAGCGCCGCAGTTGCTGCTCGATCATACGCAACAGGTTCTCCGCCTCCTCGTCATCGATGTACAGGTCGCTGTTGCGCGTGACACGAAACGCATGCGCGCCATCGAGAATTAAACCGGGAAACAACTCGCCGATGTACTGTTTAATGAGCGATGCGAGGTAAATGTATTCCCACAGCTCGTTCGCGCCGGTGCCGCGCGGCAAAAGGATGAGCCGCGGCACGACTCGCGGCACCTGCACGATCGCGTGCAGTGGCTCGCCCCGCCGGCGCGTCTTTGCTCGTATGAGCAGATTGTGGCTGCGGTTCAAGAGATGCGGGAATGGATGGCTGGCATCTACAGCCAGCGGCGTCAGCATCGGAAAAACTTCCTGTAGAAAATAACGATGCGCCCAGGCGGCACGTTTCGCGGGCAGCTCCGAGATTTCCCGAATGTAAATCCCATTCTTCGCCAGTTCCGGCAGCAATTCATTTTTCCAGAGCGTATATTGCTCGGCGAAGAGTTCGCGTACTGTTTTCTGAATGCGATTGAAAACCTCCGTCGGGCTTAAACCGTCGGGACCAAGTTCGCTCGTCTGGCTTTCAATCTGCTGTTTAATTCCGGCAACACGGATCTCGAAAAACTCGTCGAGGTTCGAGCTGAAGATCGTAAGAAACTTGACTCGCTCGATCAGCGGCTGCCTCTGATCCTGCGCTTCTTCCAGAACTCGCCGGTTGAACTCGAGCCAGCTCAGCTCGCGGTTGATAAAATTTTTGGGATCGCCAAAACGCTCCTGAGCGCTTTGTACGATCTCTGGAGTAGCGACCGGGTTGGTTTCTTCTTCAGTTCGAGCAGTGGCCTGAGCGTCCGCCATCTCTCAAAGATCGGCAATCAACTGCGCATATGCAACGCGTACAAGCTCAGACAGAGCCCGCGGCAGTTTGATGCCTGATGTCTTCTGCTGCGGCGGCGTAAACGGCGTCCTCGGCAATGTTGGTAGCATGATCGCCGACGCGTTCGAGGCAGCGGCCAACAAAAATCAGATTTAGGTAGCCTCTCAATTGGTCCGGGTCCTGCGCCATGCGATCGACCAGTTTATGGCTGGCGACTCGATTCAAGTCATCGAGCCGTTCATCCCGGGGAACAACAGCACGCCCAAGATCAACGTCCTCACGGACAAATGCGTCCACGCTATCCCTGAACATCGACATCGCTTGCTCGTACATCGGCCTGATCAATTCGACTTCGGGTAACGGCGGGTGCTGATTCAGCTTCCGGGCGCGGCGCGCAATCGTTGTCGCCTGATCGGCCATGCGCTCGAGATTTGACGAAAGTTTCATGGCAGCAACGACCCGGCGCAGATCGGATGCGACCGGCTGAAAGCGCAACAGAATATCGACGCCGTCCTTATCGATTTGTTTCTCCAATTGGTCGATTTCTTCATCGTCGGCGATCGCGTTCGCGCAAACATTATCATTGCGTTCGAACAGGCCTTTCATCGCTCGCTCCAGGCTGCGCTCAGTCAGTCCAGACATCATCAGCACATTGTTGCGCAGCGACGAGAGCGCTTCATCAAATGTGCCGAGGATGTGTTTAGGCGCGATCATAGTAAACGCACGTCAATTTCCATTAACCAAATCGCCCGGTGATATAATCCTCCGTCTGTCTTTCGCCTGGGTTCGTAAAAATTTTTGTCGTCGGTCCAAATTCGACTAGTCGCCCAAGATAAAAGAAAGCGGTGTAATCGGAGATGCGGCCGGCTTGTTGCATGTTGTGGGTGACAGTCACGATGGTGTATTTAGCTTTCAGTTCGTAAATCAATTCTTCGATTTTCGCCGTGGCGATCGGATCCAGCGCCGAACAGGGCTCATCCATCAGGAGCACTTCCGGCTCCACTGCAAGCGCGCGGGCTATGCACAGCCGTTGCTGTTGACCACCGGAAAGACTGGTGCCCGGCTTGTGTAAATCGTCTTTCACCTCATCCCAAAGAGCCGCCATGCGAAGGGACCTCTCGAGGCGCTCGTTCAGAAATTTCCGGTCGCGCACGCCGTTTAACCGCAGGCCGATGACGACGTTCTCGCCAATCGACATTGTTGGAAACGGATTGGATTTTTGGAAAACCATGCCGACTCGACGCCGAACGACGGCGGGGTCGACACTGCTCGAATAGAGATCCTCTCCCTGAAGCAGCACTGTTCCTTCCACTCGCGTCTTGGGCACAAGCTCGTGCATACGATTGAGTGCGCGAATAAAAGTCGATTTCCCACAACCGCTCGGCCCAATAATTGCCGTCACGGCGTTGGAGGCGATATCGAGCGTCACGTTATTAATGGCGCGTTTTTCGCCGTACCAGATCGAAAGATTTTTCACTTGAAACGTGCACCGCACGGATTCGTCCGCGGGTGTTGCCTCAACTGGCGGCTCGACGCGCTCAACCACGGTTTGCTCGGGTGGTGTCATGATCAGACTATCCATTTGCGAAGACGCTAAACGACGGACGCTGCACGCCCCCGCGTCAGAATTCTAACAATTATGTTAACGCAAAAAACGCCTGTGACGAGCACCAACGCCCCAGCCCAAGCCTGGTGATGCCAGTCGTCATAGGGAGAAATTGCATAGGTGAAAATCTGCAACGGGAGCGCCGCGATCGGTTGGCTAAGGTCGTGATTCCAAAAGCGGTTCCCAAAAGCCGTAAAAAGAAGTGGCGCTGTTTCGCCGCCCACGCGGGCCAGTGCAAGCAGAATACCTGTGATGATCCCCTTGGATGCGGTCTTCATCACAATGTGGACGATTGTTTTCCACCGGCTTACGCCGAGCGCGAGCGCCGCCTCGCGATACCCATTCGGCACAAGCAGGACGACTTCTTCTGTGGTGCGCAAGATTAGCGGAATCATGATCAAGGCCAGCGCGAGACCACCGGCATAACCCGAAAAGCCTTTGAAACGCAATACTACCAACCCGTAAACAACGACGCCCCATATGATCGATGGAATTCCATTGAGCACGTCAGCCAGAAAACGCAGGATTGCATTAATTCGTGCGGAGCCATATTCCGCAAGGTAAACACCGCCTAAAACGCCGACCGGAATGCCAATTGCTCCGGCGAGCGCAAGCAGTTCCAACGAGCCGACAATTGCGTTCACCATGCCGCCGCCAACTGCTCCGACCGGAGCCGGCAATCTTGTGAAAAAGTCCCAGTTCACCGAACCTGCGCCATTAACGAGCAGATGAAAAAACACCAGACCCAACGGGGCGATCACAAGGAGCGCCGAAAGAAATGCGATGCCGGCAGCCAGCGCGCTCTTGATTTTGCGCCAGACATGATTGTCCGATCCTCTGGAATGCATCGCTACTGCACCGCGCGTGTGGTTGATGTCGTTGTGATCGTTCGCAGCAGCAATTGCGCGAACAGATTGACCAGAATGGTTAATCCGAACAGGACCAGGCCAATTTCGAACAACGCTTGCAGATAAATGTCGGTCGTCGCTTCCGTGAACTCATTGGCGATCACGCTTGCGAGCGTGTATCCGGGCTTGAAGACCGATAGAGCGATCTGCGGTGTATTGCCGATTACCATTGTGACCGCCATCGTTTCGCCAAGAGCGCGTCCAAGACCGAGGATCACAGCGCCAAACAATCCCTTCTTGGCATAACTGAGGACCGCGATGCGTGTGGCTTCCCAGCGCGTTGCACCGAGCGCGTAGGCCGCTTCGCGCTGTAAGTTCGGAACGCTGCGGAGAATCTCGCGCGAGACCGAAGTAATTATTGGCAAAATCATGATCGCAATAATGATTCCGCCCGCAAGCATACTCGGCCCGTAGATCGGCCCCGTGAAAAATGGCGTCCAACCGAATAACCGCTTTAGCAACGGAAACAAATAATCGCGCAGCCATGGGATCATTACGAAAATTCCCCACAACCCAAGAATCACGCTCGGGATTGCCGCGAGCATTTCGATTAGTGAAACGAGCGGTTGCCGAATCCAGAGCGGCGCGAGCTCTGTCAAATAGGCTGCCGTTGCGATGCTCAAGGGAACCGCAATCAGAAGCGCGATGAGCGAAGAAACCAGTGTCCCGTAGATAAACGGCAGCGCGCCGAACTGCTCTGCCACCGGGTCCCACATTGAGGTTGTGAGAAAATGGAACCCGAACTTCCTAATTGCGACCGAAGATCCCTGCCAGAGTTGCCAGCCAATCAAAATGATGAGCATAACCACGACCAGCGCCATCGCGAGCGTAAGCCACTCGAATGCTTTGTCACCCAGGCGCGACGGCGGTGCCATCCTTGCCTGCGCGCAGCGGCCTTCCACCGCTATCGATGCAGCCATAGCCATGTGATTAACGTACAATTAGCAGCCGCAAACGGCTGTCGTACACCCTTGGTTACGATTTGATCTCGTCGATTCGCTTCAGAACGCGTTGTTGAATCTCATCCGGCAGCGGCGCGTAGTTTAAGTCCTTGGCCATTCCTTCTCCCGTGGTCAGTGCCCATTTCAGAAATTCAACCAGCTTTTTCCCTTTCGCAGGGTCCTTCGGTTGCTCGTACACCAGCAGCCAGGTGGCACCAGCAATTGGGTAGGCATTGCTACCCGGCGCATTCGTCATCGAAAAACGGAAGTCGTCCGGAATATTGGCGGTGCCGAGCGCTGCAGTCACCGATTCAAGTGTCGGTTTCACAAATTGCCCTGCTGCATTCTTGACGTCGGCATATGGCATCTTGTTTTGGATTGCATAAATCAATTCCACATACCCGATCGCATTTGGCGTCTGCTTTACCTGTCCCGACACACCCTCATTTCCTTTGCCCCCGATGCCTGTTGGCCAGTTGACGGATGTGTTGTTGCCGACCTTCTGTTTCCACTCCGCGCTGACTTTGCTCAGGTAATCGGTGAATATGAACGTGGTCCCGCTGCCATCAGAGCGATGCACAACCACAATTTCCTTGTCCGGCACCTTTATTCCGGGATTTGAGGCCGCGATCTTCGGATCATTCCATTTTTTGACTTTGCCCAGGAAGATGTCCGCGATCGTTTCGCCATCCAATTTGAGCGCTGGGTTACCCTCGAGATTGTAAGTCATCACGACGGCGCCTGCGACGGTAGGGATATGCAGGATTTTCCCCGGGGCTTTTGACAAGTTCTCATCGCTCATCGGCCCATCCGATGCGCCGAAATCGACTGTCTGTGCCATGATTTGTTTTTGCCCGCCGCCGGAACCGATCGATTGATAATTGAATCGTACCGAAGGATCGACCTTCGCGTATTCATCGAACCACTTCGAGTAAATCGGATATGGAAACGTCGCGCCTGCGCCGTTGATCATCATTTGCGCAGATGCTGTCGCGGTCAGCCCGAACGCGACTGTGAGTCCAAGGAGAATTTTAGATCTGTAGGATTTCGTCATGAGACGAGATTGCCGCAGGCCGATTCAGCTGGTCAAAATCTTTACTGTTACGTTTGTGTGACAATCGGCAAAACCATGCAAATGGTCGTGCCTTTACCCAATTCGCTCTCGGCCTCGACGTGACCGCCATGAAGTTGCGCGATGTGTTTCACAATCGCAAGGCCCAGACCGGTCCCCCGGATGTTTTCGGCAGTGCGTGCTTTATCCACACGATAGAACCGTTCGAAAACGCGCGGCAAATCTTCTTTGCTAATGCCGATGCCGTTGTCGCCTACGCTGAGCACAACTTGTTCGTCGCGCTGTCGAGCCTGAAGCCTGATCTCGCCATGCTCACAGGAGTATTTCACTGCGTTATCGAGCAGATTGTACAGGGCTTCCTGCAGCCGCGCGCGATCAGCGCAGATCGAGGGCAACTCGGGCGCAACATCGGCGATCATATTGAGATGTTTGTTTGCGAGCTTCTTTTCCCAGTCGCGAATTATCTCTCCGAAAAACCTCGACAGATCTACTTTGCCCAATTGCAAATCCGGATTGGCTGATTCCAATTGCGCAAGCGTAAGCAGGTCCTCCGCGAGGAGGTCGAGGCGTTTCGAATGGCGTTCCATGATGCCGAGAATTCGAGAAAATTCCTCGCGCGAAATTTCCGGACTATCGAGCAACGTCTCGATGTAGCCGTGTAAGATCGACAGCGGCGTGCGCAATTCATGCGAAACGTTAGCGACGAAATCCCGCCTGACTTGATCGATCTTCTTGAGCTCGGTGATGTCGTGAAATAAAACCAGCGCTCCGGTGATCTCGCCTGCGTCGTTCCTTGTCGCGACAGCGTCGAGCTCGACTTGTGAACCGTCCAGAATCAAGTCGCTGCGAACTGGCGCACCGCGATCGAAAGCATCGTCAATCACCCGGTCGAGCGTTGCATCGCGCACAATCTCCAGCAGAGGTGTCCCTTCTGAAATTTCCGGCAGCGCGAAAAGGTTCCGAAACGCCTTGTTAGCCAAAATTACGTGTCGCTTGGAATCGACTACGAGCAATGCGTCGTGCATCGCAGCGAAAATGGTCTGCATCCCGGATTCGCGTTTTGCGATCTGCTTATTGAGCTGCTGCAAATCCTCAGAAACTTTTTCCAGCCGTAAGCCGAGGCGCTGAGCCTGGACGCCACCCTGAACGAGAAATGTGCGTGGTCGCTCGCCGCGCGCGATTTGATCGACGAGTTCTTCTACCTGTCGCCACGATGTAATCCACTTGCGCCACGCCATCAATGCAAGAACGCCTGTCGATGCAATGATCGCGCAGAGCAGAAGCCAAATCATCGGCGCTAGGTTTCTCGCAGGCGATAACCGAAACCGCGGACGGTTTCAACCGCGTCACCCGCCTTGCCCAGTTTTTCACGCAAGCGCCGCACGTGTGTATCCACGGTGCGGGTGTCAATCACGCTTTCATAGCCCCAAACATCGTTGAGCAACCGATCGCGTTCCTGCACGCGGCCCCGGCGTTGCATCAATGCCTGGAGGAGTTTGAACTCCAGACTCGTCAGATGCACCTGCTTGCCGTTAACACGAACTTCGTGGCGCGCAGGATCGATCGAGATCGGACCGGCCTTGAGAGTTTCGTCGGCTTTTTCGCCACGCCGAAAAATCGCGCGAATTCGCAACACGATTTCGCGTGGGCTGAACGGTTTTGTAACGTAATCATCGGCGCCGAATTCCAAGCCGACAATGCGATCGATCTCTTCGGCTTTTGCGGTCAACATGAGAATCGGCATCTGAGCCGTCGCAGTGTCGCTCTTTAGAATTCTGCAGACCTCTAGTCCCGACATTTTTGGCAGCATCAAATCGAGAATGATGAAGTCGGGTCTGTCGTCCCGCGCCTTCTGCAAACCGCTCGCGCCGTCGCCAGCGGTCGAAACTCTGAAGCCGGCCTTGCGCAAATTCAATGAGAGGAGGTCGGCTACGTCTGTTTCGTCTTCGATGATCAGGATGTTCCTGCCAGATCCAGTCTCCATTCGAACGGCAAATCAACTCGCCCGCGCGTTAAATTGCAATACTTCTGCACGCATTCACCGGAATCGCTTGGGCCTTTTGTCGAAAAGTTTGCTGAATCGTCACTTGTCCGTCATCAAACTGTAACAATTGGCTCCTACCCTCCATCACGTTTGCTGGAAAAAGTCCCCTCGAACAGCCAAAAACCATTACAACAAAACGAGCATCATTCGCAGCAAGTGCCGCCGTCACAGCATTTGCTGCTTGCTTCGGTCGTAGCGTTGTAATCCTGGCCTTTGGTCTCCTTGGGATGTCGTAGTGATGTGCGCGAACAATCAAACGGCCTTGCCTCGTGCAGCGGCACATCGACAATCGGATCGACAAACTCAAAGAACTCACGATAAGGCGATTTCTTGTAGAGGTTGTAAGTTTTGTCGCAGACCGCGTAGCGTTTGCCGCGTTGCATCCGATGATTGTCGTCATCGAGCACTTCCTTGAATGGGCCGCGATAAATCACGGCCTGATTCCGTTCGAAGCATTCGCCCTGTTTGCCCTTGAATGCTTCGATCATCACAGGTCGGAATTCGATCCCGTGAACGGTGCGCCACGGATGAACATCTCGTTTGAGAATCTGAATTCCGTAGAATCCTGTATTCTCAAAGGCTGCGAGAAAGCCTTCTTCAGTGAGCGCGCCGGAAATGCAGCCGCTCCAAAGCTCCGGATCATTTTGCATCTCCTCCGGCACGTCTTCATCACTGACAATGTCGCAGATAACGGCGCGACCACCTTTTTTGAGCACGCGGAAGATTTCTTCGAACAACCGCCGTTTCGATTTCGGTTCTACGAGGTTGAGAACACAATTGGAAACGACCACATCAGTGGAATCACTCGCGACAAGCGGCTGCTTCACGCGCAATTCTTCGGCCAGCTCATCGGCAGCGAGAAATGAAGCTGCGTCTGTGATCGGGTTTCGCTTCAATTCTCGATCTAACAATTCGAGATCGAGCGCTAGATCCTGGATGCGACCTTTGCGAAATTCCACATTCCCATAACCGATACGCTCCGCGACGATCGGTGCGTTTCGCCGCGCCACCTCGAGCATTTCATCGGTCATATCGATGCCGATCACTTTTCCCTTGGGGCCGACAATTTGCGCGGCGATAAAACAGATTTTTCCTGTGCCGCTGCCAAGATCAAGAACGGCTTCGCCTTCGCGCAAATGATGTGAAGGATCGCCGCAGCCGTAATCACGCTCGATCACTTCTTGTGGAATGACTTCGAGATATTCGGAATCGTATTCGACTGGACAGCAGAGTTTGTCCGCGCGTTCTTTCGCTCCCACGGCATATCGCTGCCTGACGATGGTTTCAGTACGCTGAGACTTAATCATTTTTGATACGAACCTTTAACAGGTCGTTCTATTCCTGAGAAGCTCGCACTTTGATCCGGTGCGGAAAGCTGGCCGAGCGAGCGCAGCAACGCGTATTGGGCTTTGTTATAGTCAGCGACGATGTTCAGATAATCGTTTCGAACACGCGACAGCTCTTGTTGAGCTTGGATGGTCTCAAGGACGACACCGACGCCGAATTCTTTGCGTTCCTGACTGAGGCGCAAAGCTTCCTCTGCGTCAGAAAGTGATTGTTTCGCGGTGGCGATCTGGTCCGCGAGCGACTCGACGCGCGTCCAGCTAGTGATGACTTCGTTTGCAACTTGATCGGCCACCTTATCGGTCGTGAGCGCCGCGCCCCGCAGACGCGCTCGACCGGCATGGATGTTTCCGAAATCGAAAAGGCCGCCCGGCCCGACCCGCCACGTGACCAGGGCAACGTAGTCCTCGGACTCGCCGAAATGTCCCGTCTCGCTGCCCATTCCACCGCCGAGTCCGCCGAAAAATGCCTGGCCACCGACAGTAGGGATCAGCGGACCGTAGATCGCGCCGTTCTTCGCATGTTGCGCGGCGCTGAGCAACACGGCGCTCTGTTGCGTTTCGGGCCGTGTGACCAAAGCTTGCGAGACAAGATTGCCGAGAGGCTTCGTCGTGGAAACAAGGGAGAGCGGGATGACGCTCGCCTCCCGCGGCATCAGCTCAACCGTTGGATCGAGATGCAAAATCTGAACGAGCTTTGCGGAAGCGAGCCGCGCGTTTTCCTCCGCTCGGCGCAATGCAATCTCGTCGCGCTGTCGCTCCACTCTGACGCGCAGCGCGTCGCCTTTGAAGGCGATACCCGCGTTCACGGCGCGCTCGACTTCTGCGGCATAATCGGTCGAGGTCCGTAATGCTTCACGCGCAACTCCGACCGTCTCGTGCGCGGCTGCGAGATCGAAATAGCCGCGCGCGGCTGCGAGGATTGTTTCCTGTCGCTGCGCGTCGAGACCGTGGCGAGCCGCTTTCGTAAGTTGATGGGCTTCGAGTGATTTGAAAATTGCATCGCCGATGTCTATCTGCGCCGCCACCGTCCCGCCAGGCGCGTAACTCTGTTTATGTACTTCTTCGATCAAGCCTTCCGTGTTTTGGATCAGGTTGTCGTGCCGCCGATAAGTGACGCCCGGCGCGACCCACGGAAAGAAGCGCTCGATCGCGCTCTCCTCTGCCGCATGCGCTTCGTCGAGCTTTTCTCTGGCAAGTTGAACATCGAGACTCCGTGCACCAGCCAGGCGTAGTGTTGAAGGCAAATCGATCGTCAGCAACTTTGATTCGGCCGCACGAGCGCTGAACTGAACAAACACAGCGAAGATCGCGAGACTGTAGCACACCGGCTTCATTTGCTTTCGGTCGCCTGAACTTTTTGTCCGTCAGTCACGGATTGTTTGCCCGCGACGATGATTGCCTCGGTGGGTCCGCAGCCTTTAAGAATTTCGACGCTCGCACCGTCATCGAACCCGGTGACCACAGGGACCTTCACCGCTTTGCGGTCGCGCACGACGAAGACCGACATCTTGTCTTTCTCTGTGACGAGCGCTTCGGCGGGAACGAGCAGCGCATTTTCTTTTTTTTGCAGCTCGATCTCAACGCTCGCCCACATGCCGGGGCGCAGCGCGAGATCGGAATTGGAAATCTCAATCTCGGTCGCCATCGTCTTGGTCGATTCATCGAGCGCGTAAGAAAAACGGGTGATCGCGCCTTGAAACGTGCGTCCCGGCAGCTCGTCCACTGTCACTTTGACCGGTAAATCTTTTTTCACGAACGGCGCTTCCGTGTCCGGGACCGCCACGTCGATGCGCACTGTCGTAAAATCCATGAGTGTCAGCACCGCCGCGCTTTTCGCCGCGCTGCTCGAGGTCGCAGCGGGAATGAGCGCGCCTGGATCGACCCAGCGTTTGGTGATCACACCGGAAAACGGCGCGGTGATTTTTGCGTAACTCAGCAGGGTCTCGATGCGTTGCAGCCCGGCGACCGCCACGCCCGATTTCGCTCGGGCGGCATCGACCGTTTGCGGTACGACTAAATCCGAAGCCTTTTTCTGCGCTTCGGTCACGCGTTTGTAATCGATCTGCGCCGCCTCCGCTTCTGCCCTTGCTTTGACCAGATCTGCCTCCATCTCCGGTGCTTCAATCTCGGCCAGAGTGTCGCCTTCCTTCACCGTATCTCCCTTGTCCACGTTGATCGTTTTCAAATAACCGGCCACCTTGGCGTAAAGCGTCGCTTCCTGATAAGCCATCACGTTTCCAGGGAGTGTGACGCGACGAACAATCTCGCTGCGTTTTGGATGAATGGTTTGCACGGGCGTCGCCGGGGTTTGCGGGCGAAACCATTCGCAGCCGGTTTGAAGCACGGCGCTCGCGAGAAGACACCAGCAAAGAGTGACCTCGGGCCAATCTCGCAACGGGCACAACGGCCGCAGATTTGTTTGGCAGGCGCTCCGCCTGCCAAACTCAAGCAGGGCAAGCGATGCGCTTGCCCTACAACGTTTGTGCAATGCCTTTTTTCTCATCCGACCGCTTTCTCGCGTTTGAACAAGACGTAGAGCACCGGCACGACGAAGAGGACGAGCGCAAGCGCCGCAAGAATTCCGCCGACCACGGCGCGCGCGAGTGGAATGTTGGCTCCGCCGAAAAGCGCCATCGGTGTGAGGCCGAGGATGGCGGCGAAGCCGGTCATCAAAATCGGACGCAACCGGATAGCAGCAGCTTCAGTGATGGCATCGCGCGGAGATTTGTGCTCATTTTTCTCGGCGGCTTCGGCCAGAATGCGATTGGCGAAATCAACCATCAGCACGCTGAAACTCACAACGATACCAACCATCATGATGATGCCCATCATCGATTGAATGCTGAGATAGGTGTGGGTAAGAAAGAGCATCCACGCCACGCCGATGAGACCGAGCGGCACGGCGAACATGACAATGAATGGATCGAGAAACGAACGGAACTCGACAATCATGACCAGATAGACCAGCACCACCGCGAGCACGAAGCCGAAGCCGAGCGACTTAAACGATTCGTGCATCGTTTTCACTTCGCCGCGCATCTGGACATAGTAGCCCTCAGGAACTTGGGCGCGATCGTTCTTGATATTGTCGATGTAACGCTCGATGTCGCGTCCGACTGAGCCAACGTCGCGCCCCTGCACGTTGACGAAAACGTCGGTCACGCGCGTGATGTTGAGATGATTGATTTCCGAATAGGCTGTCCCGCGCGAAAATTTCGCGACCGTGCGCAACGCGACTGGCGTCGGCTGACCTTTGCCGGTGATCGGGATGTCGAGGATCGTGTTGATTGACCGGATGTCGTCTTCGCGATATTGCGCACCGATGAAATAATGGTTGCCGTTTTTCTCGTCGATCCAGAATGAGGGCGCAAAGTTAATCGAGCTGTTCAGCGCGGTGACAACATTCTTAACAATCTCTTCCTGGGTCAATCCAACCTGCGCAGCCTTGACGCGGTCAATGTCGATGTTGATCTGTGGGGCGTCGACCCGCTGTTGAATCCGCACATCGACGGCCCCGCGCACTGTCTCAGCATAACGCTTGATTTTCTCGGCGATTTCGTGCGCGACTTCGAGTTTGTTGCCTTCCACCTGTATATTGATCGGCGCTGGCAACCCGCCGTTGAGCGCTGCGCTCAACATCCCGCCGGTGTCGAAGTTGAACTCGATCCCGGGAAATTGCTGCGGCAGTTTTTGCCGCAGCTCATCGACGTAGGAAAAAGTCGACCGCGCGTGATGTTGGGCGAACTGCACAAGTATGAACGCGTCCTGCGGGCCCGAGTTCGGCGTGTACGCCGCTGGCCAATCCAGCAGAATGCCAATGTTCGAGATGATCATCTTGCGCTCCTTCTCGGGAACTACTGCGCCGATTGCGTTTTCGATTCGCGCGATCAGCTCCTCGGTTTTTTCCACGCGCAGCCCGGTCGTCGCGCGCACTTTGACCATGAACTGTCCCGCGTCGGTCTGCGGGAAAAGTTCCGTGCCGATTAACTTGAAGATCGACATCGACAGAATGAACAGCGCGGCGGTAGCGGCGAGCACCGGCCGCCGCATTTGCAAAACGCGATCCAACGCGCGGGAATAGCGGGCGCGCACGCGCTCGAACCAGCTCTCGTGTTTGTCGTGCGCATTCGCGGTGCGCGTGAAAAATCTGGCCGCGGCGACCGGCACGAACGTCGAGGCAAGCAGGCGGCTGGTCCAAATCGCGAAGATCACTGCCATTGCCAGCGGCGCGAACAGAAATTTTCCGATCCCGCCGATGAAAACGATCGGAAAAAAAACGACGCTGATCGTGATGGTGACGATCGTGAGTGGTCGCATCACTTCGCTCGCGCCAATGAGCGCGGCTTCCCGCGGCGACACGCCCAACTCCAAGTGCCGGGCGGTGTTTTCCAAAACGACAATCGATTCGTCGATGAGCAAACCGATCACAACGGCGATGCCGCCGAGCGTCATGGCGTTGAGTGTTTGCCGAGAAAAATACAAACCGATCAGCGAGCCGAGCACCGCCAGCGGCAATGCGATGAGCACGATGCCGGTCGGGCGCACGCTTCCGAGAAAAATGAACACCATCGCAGCCGCGAGCAGAAAACCGAGCGCAGCTTCCTGCACGAGATTGCGGATGGCCTGGCGCACGTAAACCGATTGGTCCATCACCACGTCAAGATTGATTCCCTTGATCCGTTCGAGAATTGGTTTGAGCTGGGCTTTGATGCCTTCGACCACTGCGATCGTGTTCGCGCCCGGCTGCCGGTAGATCGGGATGTAAACCTGACGTTTGCCTTGCACGCGGACGATGTTCGTTTGGATTTGATGCGAATCTTCGACCTTCGCGACATCGCGGATGTAAGTTGGCGGACCGTTGCCGACTCGGAGCGGCAGATCGTTGAGTTGGGCGACCGTCGGCACCATGCCGTTCGCGTTAATCTGGTAATCGAGCGCCCCGAACTTGGCGTCGCCAGTCGGGATCATCACGTTGAAATCGCGAATGGCGTTGATGACATCGAACGGCGAAAGGTTTCTCGCCTGCGCCTTCAAAGGATCGACATAGGCGAGAATGCGGCGCAGCCGCCCGCCGTAAACCGCCGGCGCAATCACACCGGTGATCGATTGCAGGCGGTTGCGCAGATCGAAATAGGCCACGTCATAAAGCTTGGTTTCATCAAACGTCGGGCTCGAGACGCTGATCAAACAAAGCGGAATCGTCGCGGTTGGATCGAACGGCATGATCATCGGCGGAATCGTGCCGGGCGGTAGATAGAACAGATCGCTCATGGCCAGCGACGTGACCTGCGACATGGCCGTGTTTGGATCAATATCTTCGCGGAAAAAATCTTTCACCACGCTCACGCCCACCATCGACTTTGCTTCCTGCCGGGCAATCCCGTTTGATTGTCCTGTCCAGCGTTCCAACCGTGTAGTGATGTCTTTCTCCATCACCTCCGCCGGCATGCCCGGATAAAATGTCACCACTTGAACCGCCGGCGTCTTGAACGTCGGCAAAATGTCTGTGGGCAGCTTCGAGATCGCGGTCAGACCGATGACGAGGATCGCCAGCGCCAGAACAATGACCGCGTGTGGATTTTTGAGCGCGGCTTTAACCATCGGCTGCTTCTCAAGTAAAGCCGCGGCATCGGCCGTTTATTACAAAAGAATCGCTTGTGCTTTATCCATCGGCGCGGCGCAGCGTTTTCAATAAATCCTCGAGCACCGGTCGCGGCCTATCGCCGACTATGCAGACGACGTGATCATCGATAAAACGCGCCGCGAATTGATAACGGCCCGAGCGGCTGCAGGCGATCGGATCGCCGGATTCCAGCTTCCGCTTAGTTTGCGGGAAGTGATCAAGCTCGCTCTTTCTAAAGACGATCATCGACACCGGTGTCTCAGCGCAGTGACCCAGAATCAGGGCGACCGGAACGCCTCCGACATGGCACAACCGCGCGCCGCTGGAAGTGAACCCCGGCTCCGAAGGCCGGTAATTAAAAGCCGCCGTGTCGAGCCGGCCGCCGAATTGTTGCGCAATCTTGGTCGGCACCGCGCCGCTGAACTCCGGCGTGGTGATTTGATGAACATAAGCGCTGTGGCATTCCTCGACTGCGTTCGCAAGATCGAGAGGCCGCGATCTCGCGACGAGAACGGTGCCCGCAGCAATGACGAGCGACGCTGCCAACGCAAGTGGCCAGAGTATTTTGGCCTTCGCAAACGGCCTCGGCGCGACCAATGCTTCGATCTTCTTCCAAAAGGGGCGCGTCATCTGGCCGTGTCGCAAAAATCGACCGAGCCGCTCGTCGAATTTTTTCTCCGCCTCAAACAAACCCGCGCACTCAGCGCACGATTCGAGGTGCTGCTCGACTTCGAAACTGTGTTTGGCGTCCAGCTCGGAATCGAGATAGAGCCGGACAAATTTTCTGACTTCCGCGCACTTCATAAGAGTGATCGCTTTCTCGCGCGCAAAATCGCGTCGCGCATTTTTTGGCGCGCACGTGAGAGATTTCCCATGACGCTACCGAGCGGGATGCCGAGGCACTCGCTGATTTCGCGATAACGCAAGTCGCCGATTGCGCGCATGAGCAGGACGGCGCGCTCTGAGTCGTTCAGGCTTTGCAGTGCTGTGACTAATTCTTCATCGAGCGCGTCAGCCAGCGTTTCCCATGAGATCGGCATTTCGCTGGCAAATTCGAGACCGGCAAATTCTTCCATCTCTTCTGGTTCAACAGCGATCTCGAACTCGGCCACGCGGCCGCGCTTACGATTAATCGCGAAAATTTCGTTCGTCAGAATCTTGAACATCCAGGCGCGGAAGCTGGCGTCATCGTGGTAGCGATCGAAGGCGCGAAAGGCACGCAGCACCGCGTTTTGCAACGCGTCTTCGGAATCGCGCCGATCAAACACCATGCGCCGCGAATAGTTTTCGAGACCGCGCTCGATCGGCCTGAGCAGACTTAAAAATCGATCTCTTTGTTCCTCGCGATCCATCGCCGTAGATGTCGATCTTAGTAAAGTAAAGTCGCGGCCCCAGCGGTTTATTACAAATCACTCCACAGGCGGAGGCGCCTGTTCGCCTAGGCAGCCCGGGACGAGCTGTGGCCCGCGCGGCAAACTTCGCTGAATCGTCACATTGTCGTGATGTGCGCTGCAACGCTGTAGTGTGCCAGGCCAGTTCTGGCGTTGCCGCAGTGAACGCGATCGAGTACAACTGGACAGGTCATGTTTTCGATTCAAAAGCTCATCGGGCGTGATGGAAAGTTTTACGACTTGTTGGAGGCGAGCGCGCAGCAGGCAGACAGCAGCGTGCATCATTTGGTCGCGCTACTCGAAAAACTCCAGCAAAATGAGACGCCCGAGCATCTCGAAGAATTTGCGCACAGCCGCCGCGAAGACAAACGCATCACACAAGAATTGACCGAACAGCTCTCAAAGACCTTCGTCACGCCGCTGGAACGCGAGGACATCCAGGAATTGGCGGCGGCCCTTTATAAGATACCCAAAACTGTCGAAAAAATCGGCGAACGAATTTTGATCTGCCCAGAGGATTTGCGCGGACACAGTTTTCAAAAGCAAGTCGAATTGCTGGATCAGGCAGCCGAAACCGTGCTAGCGATGGTGAAACAGTTACGAAAAGGGATTGACGCTGGCACCGCCCGGGAAATGAATACGAAACTGCAGAGCATCGAAGGCGACGCGGACACCCTCGAGCTCAATCGCCTTCGCGATCTTTTTCAAGGCAAATACGAACCGAAACAGATCATTTTTCTCTACGATCTTTACGGTTTGCTGGAAAAGGTCATTGATCGCTGCCGCGACGCTGGGAACATCGTCCTGCAGGTGGCGCTGAAATATTCGTAGCAGGCATTCGTGTGCTCACTTTTTTTTGCGTTCTTCTCGGTGCGATCATTTTTGAGTACAGCAACGGTTTTCATGATGCCGCTAACGCAATTGCCACCGTCGTTTCAACGCGAGTTCTGACGCCACGCAAGGCAATCGCAATGGCTGCTTTCTTCAATCTTACGGGCGCATTGTTTGGCGGCGCTGTTGCTTCAACGATCGGCAAGGGGCTCGTGGACACCAATGTTGTGAGCATGACGACGGTGCTTTCCGCGGTGATCGCCGCATTTACGTGGAACATCACCACCTGGTGGTTCGGTTTGCCATCCAGTTCGAGTCACGCGCTCATCGGCGGACTCTGTGGCGCCGCGCTTGCAGCCGCAAACGGCAATTGGTCCGTGATCAAATGGAACGCCGGCGTGTGGCCGAAAGTTGTTGTGCCAATGATCACGTCGCCGTTCGCAGGTTTCATATTCGGCGCATTACTGATGTTTTTGCTGTTCGTTGCGCTACAACGTTTCACACCACACTTGGTCCATTCGCTTTTTGGAAAACTACAAATCTTCAGTGCAGCCTGGATGGCACACAGTCACGGCACCAACGACGCGCAAAAAACCATGGGCATCATCACGCTGGCACTTTTTACCGGCACGCAGGGCGGCAGCTTCGACCATCTCCCAGCTTGGTTAAGCTTTTTAAAAACGCCCGTCTTCGTGCTGCCTAAATGGGTAATCGTTTTGTGCGCTGTGACCATGGCCGTAGGAACTGCAGCTGGCGGCTGGCGAATCATTCGCACGCTCGGCCATCGCATGGTCAAATTGCAGCCGGTTCATGGATTCGCGGCGGAAACGACTGCCGCGTTAATCATTCAAGGCGCCAGCTACTACGGCATTCCACTCTCAACGACGCACGTAATTTCCGCGTCGATCATGGGTGTTGGCGCGGTGAAACGTTTCAGCGGAATGCGCTGGACAGTGGTTGAACGGATTATCTGGGCGTGGGTTTTCACCCTCCCAGCAAGCGGCCTAATCGGTTACGCGCTCGGACGGGTACTAGCAGCTCATTAATCCTTCGCGAACAAATCGCACCGCGCAAACTGGCTCGCGTTTAGAAAAGTTTGCCGAATCGTCACGTTTTCGTCATACGCCTGTAACAAAACGCTTCTAGTCTCGCCCGCGTTCCGATAGCCAGTTTTTAACCCGAGCGGTTCTACCTCTCGATTCAACCATTAACCACGAAGGAGAAACTCATGTTTATTAGGAAATTCATCTTACGGGCAGCGGGCGCCAGCCTGGCTGCGATTGCGTTGCTAACTGTGCAGCCGCTGCGCGCGCAGTCAGCATCCGACACTGCGCGAATCGAAAAACTCGAGCGCGCGGTCGAACTGCTGCAAAAACAAAACGCTGAATTGAAAGCGGAAGTCAGCAGTTTGAAGTCCAAACACGTCGCTTCGAATCCTGCCGACGAGAAGATTAAGACGAAGGTCACATACGACGGTAAAACGTATGTCGAGAAAGCCGTTGTCGAAGAAAAAGCCCCAGTTTACGTGCAGCAGCGTGGACCGGAATTGAAGTTGGTGCTGGGCGGATTCATCCAGATGAATTTCGAAGACGGTGATGTCTCCGCGTTCGAAGGCCGTTTTGGTCAGACCGCCTTGAAAGATCGGTTTCGTCTCCGCCGCGCGCGAATCAATCTCACCGGCGATTTTGCCGAGCAATTCGATTTCAAGCTCGAAGGCGACTTTGAAAACAGCGACGGACTTAATGCGAACCGAACCGCGTTCGAGGCAACGGACATCTTTATTAACTGGCATCAGTTTCCCTGGGCGCAGATCAAGATGGGTCAGTGGAAAGCGCCATTTGGCTTGGAGCAGACAACCCCAGACACGACGCTATACACGATCGAGCGAACTCTACCGACCGGTGCAATCACACCCGAGCGACAGGTCGGCATTCAGCTCTGGGGAAAACCATTCGCGACTATCTGGCCTGGCCAGGCAGATCTGCTCACGTATTACGGTGGCATCTTCAACGGAAACGGGCGGAACATCACCAATAACGACAACAACAACTTCATGTATGTGGGTAGGCTGGAGTCCACCTTGTTCAAGGACGTTTTTGGAAAGGGATCTTTCCTCAAGCTCGGCGCCGACATTTTGAACAGCCGCGATGACAAGGGAACAAATATCTCGCAAACCTTGAATCTACTGGTGAATTCGGACGGTTCGCTTTCGCCGTTCGTCCTCCCCGGAGCGGATGAGCGCACGGCGTGGAGCGTCGACGCGTGGCTTAAGATGGGTCCGTTTGACCTTATCGGTGAGTTTCTTCAGGAAAGGGTTCATCCTCGTACCGTCAACGGAGTGCCTCCGGGTTTTGACGAGTTCACGACGGACGGATTCTACGTGACCGCCGGCTATTACTTGGTCCCAAAAAAGCTTCAGGCTGTGGTTCAGTGGCAACACTTAAACCCTGGGCAAAAGGGTAATGACGGCATCTCCTCAATTGTTGCTGGCCTGAACTATTACATCCGCGGCGACGACCTGAAGCTGATGGTGAATTACATCCATACGTGGTCGGACTTCCGCGAAGCGAATCCGGAATTCGGCAAGGACGACTTCGACGAAGTCATCGGCCGCATGCAGGTGATGTTCTGACCAACAACCTTAAGTGAATTGTAGCACGGTTAAGTTAATCAAAGCCCGCCGGGATGACCTCCCCCGGCGGGCTTTTCACTACACCGCGATCACTGCTGGCGCATGAAAGTGAAGGCAAAGCACAAATAAAAGGCGCCGCACCCGAAGAGCTTTGGCGGGAGGGCAACCGAATCAGCGATTCCACGCGAATCATATTAAAAAGGTTTGCTTATGAGATCGTCATAATCTGACGTCACGAGCAGACCACACGCGAGGCGCATCAGCGACCTCGCGAAACAGAAAGGGAAATTCAGAACTCAGAAAGGGGAGCATCTGATGAAAACACTAATGAAATCCAAGCGCCACAATCGAGGATTGCTGCTGTCGATTCTTTGCGCAGGCGTCCTTGCAACGTTCCTGGGCGGATGTGCAGAGGGACCTTACGTGACGGCGTATGACAACGGTTACTATCCGTATCGTACGACGTCCTCGTACTCGTATTACGGTTACCCGTCCTATTACGGGCCGACCTATGATGGTACGATCGTACGTTCCGGTGTGCGCTATAATGACGCTTACGGGCCGCGCTATTACGACAGGACGGTTTACGGCGACTGGTAATAATTTGTGAAGCGCGCTGGATTGACGCATCGGTGCACACACCATTGTGCGCCGATGCGCTCAATTTTTTAGCTTGCGTTTGGTTGCGCCCTCACGTCAAATGAGCGCCCAAAACGCTTGTGACAGCAACGACTAAAAAACGTCGCGATTTGTCGACAGCGATTCTTTCGCTGCTCTGCGCTGCGTTTGTTGCTCTGTCCCTCGGTGGATGCGCCGAAGCCTACTACGTTGATACCAACCGCACACCCGAGGCCCCCTATAACACTTACTACGCGCCAGATTATTACCCGTACTATCCGTGGTACGGCTATTACGGTGACGCGTACTATTCCGGAGATTGACCTGGCTGATCTAGCGCTTCGTC
>Ga0209377_1000587_pt1 | contig 24549 bp, 25 predicted proteins | sample GraSoiAngelo_141_FD_185898 | JGI IMG/M metagenome (GOLD analysis project Ga0209377, IMG submission 185898) | Grasslands soil microbial communities from the Angelo Coastal Reserve, California, USA - 14_0929_12_40cm (SPAdes) (version 2) | ecosystem: Environmental > Terrestrial > Soil > Grasslands ...
CGGCCCGAGGCGCACAGTCTTGAAGGGACGCGGCAGCAAAATGCCATCTACATCGTACCTGGCCGGAAGCCGCTCAAGATGGCGGTAGCCTGATTGCAAATCTACGTTCTTGGCTAACGCATCTTGGACTTCCTGTTGTTCCGAGATCTGGGGTAGAGGGGGCGGCTCATTGAAGCCCCGGTCGTACATGACCCTCGGCTTGCTGTGGCCGTTCCAGCCGATTTGCTCGATACCATAATACAGCTCGTTCTGGTGGCCGTCCGGATCAAAAAGGTAGGTGTGCCAGTTAGATCCGGGCATGTCGCGGCCCGACCGCTGAATCTTGATGTTGCGTTCCCGGAACCATTTGATACCTTCACCGACCTCCTGCAAGCTTCCGACCTGCCAGGTGATTTGATTGACGGTGATACCCGGCTTTTCACTTCGGCCCAGTGCATCGCGCACCCGCTTGGGGAATAACACCATCGCATGGTGATCCGTGCCGTATCGGGTGAAGTAACCGTTAGGATCTCCCAGACCCGCGACCTGGTCGGGGCTCTTTGCGCGCTTTGAATAGTCCATCACGTCGGAGATGCGAAATCCCAGGAGATCGACGTAGAAACGCACGCCTTCATCCATATTGACGAGATTGAACCCGAAATGACCCAGGCGACGAATCTTGAAGGGCTGACGCAGAAGAACTCCGCCGACATTGAACGCGCCGTTCGAGGCTGGCATGTCGCACCTCCTGAAAGGACAAGTCGGGTTTCATATATAACGTTTCGAGACGGTCAACAACAGCGGCAAGAAGAAATGGGGTAATGGAGTAACGGCTGGAGTGTTGGAGTAATGGTCCCCCCAACACTCCAGTACTCCACTATTCCATTTCGGTCCTAGCGAAAGAGAAAGCGGATTTTTTTTCGGATGCCTCGGCCCAGCCGCTTTTTTGACTCGAACCAGATGCGCAGCAACCAGTTCCGCGAAAACCAAGCGAAGGATGTCGAGGTGCTGATCCACTGGTGGTCGAACTCGAAGTCGGCTTTGAATTTTCTGATATGAAGGGTCTTGCCAAACTTTCTCTTGAAGATCGCTTTGACGCTCACAGCGTTTCGCGATTCGACGAAAACGGTGATGGTTTCCACCGGCAGAAGATCGCGCACCCGTGAGAGTTTTTGTGCTAATGCCTGCTCATTGGAGGCGCTCACTTCGAAGATATTGTTCAAGAGCTCCTGATCTTGCAGCGTTTGATTGACAATTTCTCTGCGTAGTTTGATTTCCTGTCCGGCATCGCTGTCGTAGCCGCCAATGACCAGGTAGGTCCTATGCTTCGAGGTGAGCATCGACTTCTGCCACCAGTCCAGGGCCTTGTCCAAACCGATACGCGAGGCCTGGGAGAGCTTTTCGGAATCCAGACAGCCATAGGGCATAGCAAGAATGACGATGGAAGAAATAGAGCTGTTCTCCTTTGCTACCGAAAGCTTGTGGCGGCCGGCCTCTCACGGCTCATAAATCAAGACGTCGACTGGTTGGCCGCCGACGGGAAGGTCAGGGCAGGCGCTTAATGCCACGAGCAAATCTATCTCGGCGCGGAGCTCCATGTAATTGCCGGGCTTGGGCCGAACCTGCGTGTGCTCCATGCGTCCGGTGACGCCATCGATCTTCATATGTTGGTTCAAGTTGAAGGGGCTTGGAATATCCTCCGGGATGATCCCAAAGGGCGCCAAAGCCTTGGACAAATTCTCATAGCAGCCGTGATCGGGAATCTCGTTGATTTGCCGCGGATAGTATTCGCCGAGTCTGCCCTCCTGTTTGGCGAGCTGAAATCGGTAGCCGCTGCACATGCCCTTCTGCAGGTCGTGAGTGCCTTCTTTAAAGCCGTCCGCCAGGATGGTCATCATATGTTGATTGTTGCGGCCCATCAGCTTGTCACCCGTCGTGATGAATAATTTCATGTTGTAGACTTTGGTGCGGGCCTGGTCGAAGCGCTCGCGGAGATTCTGCCGACGAAGGCAGACGAAGTCTACCGTCGTCGTGGCGCTGATGCGAATCACCTGATCCTGCTTAAGCTCGCCCGCCCAGCCGGTGTTGTGGGGCACATGGACTTCATTGATTTTTTCCATAAAGCTCTTCCTCCTTCTGGCGAGAGCGGCCTCAACGGCCTTTGTAGAGGGCATCGACGAAGCCGCTTGAGACTAGCTCGCGAATGAATCGAGACTCGACAAAACGTTGTGGGGTGATGCCGCCAGGCAAGGGACGGGTGGCGGAGATCTCTTCGAGAATGGTTTGAATTCCGGCCGGGCCTGCCTCCGGTATCCTCTTTATGTATTGATTCGCGTAAACTTCGTAAATCTTTTCGGAGGCGGATGTCTGTTTTTGCTTCATGTGTTTCTCGAGCGTCATGAGCGCGAATTCTTTGTCCGTTTTGAAGCGGTGAATGCCCTCGACATACGCTTTCATGAAACGGCTGGCTAAATCCGGATGGCTCTTGAGAAACGACAGACGCGCAGCGAAAGGGCCAAACGGGTAGGCGAGTCCTGCCGCCGAAACATCGGCGAGGCGGAAATATCCGTCAGCTTGCGCGCGAACCGTCTCAACGCCCGTGGAAAGAACGCCGCTTTGGACCGATCCGCCTTTTAACGCGGCATAAACCTGAGGGCCAGCGCCCGCCTGAAAAATAGCCACGTCTTTGTCCGGCTGCAGTCCCCATTTCTTTAAGAGATAGCGCGCGATGAAATCGGTGGTCGCGCCGATCCGGCTCACCCCCAGCTTGGTGCCGCGGAGCTGATTCGACTCTTTGATCGTCGGCAGTGAATAAAGCTCGAAAGGCAGGCTATCAATGGTCGTGCCGATCAACACCACGTCCGAGCCGGATAAATTAGCGGCAACCACAGCGCCTGCGGCGGTGAACGAAATCGCGACATCCCCGGCAATCAATGCCTGCAACGAAGGCGGACCGCCGGCGATGTAGAGAAGTTCCGGGTCGATATTGTACTTTTTAAAGATCCCCGCTTCCTTGGTGAGCCACAGCGGGCCGTAGACCATCGCGATGGAGGTATAAGCGATGCGCAGCGGCTCGGCAAATGAAGGCGCGATGGTAAAGAAAAGGGCGGCGGTAAAAATGACGATGGCGAGAAAAGAATTCAAGGTCGATAGCAAACGGCTTTGATGGGCGTGCATGATGAACCTCGCCGCATGGGTAAAAGAGCTGTAAGTTAATTCGACGGTTCTGTCAAGCAAGATGTGAGGAGATAACGCGCTGCCCCTTCGAGTGGACTGTCATATTAAAATCGCTAGCCCCGTGGTTTGACAAAGCTCGCCATGAACGGCGTTTTCGCTGTTCCGTTCGTACTGAGCATGTCGAAGTGCGAACGGAATATTAGCAGCAAATCGACTGTTACAATCCACTAATGCGGAAAGTAATCCCGGAAAGCCGTGACCATTAGATTCGCGAGCCTTTCATTGTAACTCTCAACATGCCCGTAGTGTGTCAGCCTCGGGACGACGATCAGACGCAGATCCTCAGCGTAGGTCGCAAAACGTTTGAACGCGTAAACCTCGCGACGGAATTCAACTCCCTTCTCGCCGCCTTCAATCCAGTGTCCTTTGTCATACTCGCCGACGATGTGCAGCAGCTTCTTGCCGCGAAGGCGATTGAGATCGGCTTTGTACGTGACGAATAACTCTTCATCCGGTAAGCGGGATAGTTTCCGAATTTCCGGCAAGAGAACATCGTGGGCGCTGTGCTCTATGTCTTGCAGAAACGGCTTGAACTGCGGCCGGCGATGATTTTCCAATTCGAACCAGCGCTCGGCGCTGCCCCACGGTTGATTCGGCCCGGTGTAGCCGCTCTTCACATAGCCCTTCGGCGACCGCCGGCTCAAGTCGGTGAGGTTACGAAACGGCGCGGCGCGCTCTTCGGGAGATTTTTGGGCGCAAGCCAAATCCCATTCTTTGCGTATCCAAGCCGGCATTCCGGTACCGAAACCCAAGCCGCCGATAAGTTTGTTCCTCAGACCGTACTGTTCCAGCAAGTAAAAGTATTCGCAGCCGGTGGAGTGGCCCCAACAGAAGATTTTGAGATCGGGAAGAGTTTTCTCGATCAAGACTTTGATCGCCTCGACGCACATGCGGAAAGTGTAAACTGCAAGACGATTTTTCAGCTCTTCATCGCTCGGAATCTCGCCGATGATGAACTCCGGTCGCCGGTCGGGAATGGGCGGCCACGGACTTCGGCTGTAGTGGCCGGGCAACGAAATCGCCAGCACGGGAATTCCAAGTGAGGCCATATGCTGGGCGACACCCACGCGCGATTCAGTTGGCGATGTTTTTGTGAGATCCAGATACTTCTCCGGGCCGTCCGGCGTGAAGATGAATTCGTACTCATTCACGGCGCCGCCAGGGACCATCACAACGGCGATCCCGGGAATTGACGGCTTCGCCGGCGTGAAGAGTCTGCCGTGAATGTCCCATTCAAAAAGCTCTCCAGGTTTTCCGGGGTTGGAATATCGGCTGATGCGCGCTTCTGTTTCGGTTACCTTGAAAGTGGTGCGAGGATACGGGTCGGGAAAAGTTTTGTACTCGTCAAACGTCATCGAATAGATGAAGTCATCGTGCAAACCTTTACCTTTTGTCAGCGCGGCGACGTATCGCTCTATTGCTTCTTGGCTCATTTCTCTCTCCTTCAATCACTTCGAGTGAATTAGCAACGATTGTTGGCAAACATCTCGGCCCGCTGTCAAGCATGGTTCAAAGCTTGAAGCATTTATCGTGTGATATTCATCGGATCTACTTGACAATCTCGCTGAGTTCCAGCTAGAGAAATCCAGCGAATTTTTGCAGAAGAATGTACGAAATCCGGCGCCGAAGTAAAGATGCCCAAGTTCCCTTAAGCGGCGATTGACAAGGATGAGGGTTTTTCTTAATAATAGTTTTGTAACACTTCAATTACTAAACGAATTTGTGGAGGCAAAGGATGCTTAAACCGGTCGGACTCATCAACGGGCATTATGAATGCCGTTCGCTGGACGAAACACTTCCGATCTTTACCGACTTGCTCGCGTTGGAAGTAATGGAGCGCAAAGAAAAGGAGGCGATAGTTAAGCATCCCAACACCGAGTGGCGCTTGATCGTCCACGAGGGTGGGCCGAACGCTGCGAACAAGCCGCACAGCAATCACTATGGCTTCCGGGTCGGGACCTCCAAAGAGATCCCGAAGGCGTACGAATATCTCTCCGATCACAAAGCGCAATATAAACTCAAAAGCGTGACCAAGCCGCACGAAGCCCACTTCGCGTATTCGGTTTATTTCAAAGAGCCAGGCGGCAACGACCTCGAAATCGAGTATTACAATCCCGCGGCCATAAAACAGGGCCGAACCATCGCCGCGCCGCACTGGAAAGAACCCCTTACTGAAGAGCAATTCCCCGGTCGGGGTTACATTCCTCAGGCGATGACCCACGGCACGCTCAATTGTGATGATAAGCCCACCAACGACCGATTCTTGGAAGAAGTGCTGGGGTTTAAGATGGTCGGCGGTGGAAGAACTTCGACTTACATTCGTCACCCGGACACGCCGTGGTACATCGTCGTGCTGCCGACGACGCGACGTGAATACTTATCGCCTGCCAATCGCTTCACACTAAAAGTGGCGTCGCCCGAGGAAGTTGAAGACGCCCACCAAGGCTTTTCTAAGAACGGCAAACAGATCGGTATCCACGAGCTTTGGGATATGGAAGAGGAAAACGGACGAGCTTTTTTTATCTTCAGCGACATCAGCAAGAACTGGTGGGAAGTGACCTCGTAAACGATTCAATTCACAAGGGTGCAATCCCTCAAAACCGGAACGCCGCTGGCACTTAACGTGTGAGCGGCGTTGCTATTTTCTCGCGACGCGAACACCTCCTTGATTAGGTTGGGATGCTCGGAAGTTCACTTTCGAAACCGAGGTTTGACCTCTGTTGCAAAAGCTTCCACCGTCTCATGGTAGACCTTCCGCGCCGGCATAAGCGTCGTAACCAAGTTCCGCGGCTCGCTGGGCCCGTCGATGGATTTCTTCGATAGTTTTCACGCCGCCGTGAACGCTGTGAAGGCTGAATTCCCATGCTGAACTTGATTTCCTCCGCGCGGATGAGAATGGTAATTAGGAACGGCTGAAGGTAACCAGGCCGCAACCGGTTGCCCACGGAGCTACCGGCTCGTAGGCGAGCAGCGTGGCTTTCCAGTCGGGCAACGCGCCGGCAAGCGTGATCCATGTCCTGATTTCATGCCCGCCTGAGCCGGCTTCGACGTTTATTTCTTCATGGGTATATCCGGCTAGTTGGCTACGATCGCCAGTCGTTAGAATGTCCAAGAATCGTTTGTCGAAGGGGATGTTGATCTTTCCATGCTTGGCTTCTCCTGGCCAATGGGACAGGCCGCCGGTGGCGACGATAGCAATTCGTTTAGAATGTTTCTCAAGCGTCTCTCCGAGCACACGACCCAATGCGTAGCAGCGCTTCGGTGATGGCATGGGTGGGGTGAGAGTATTGAGGATGAGCGGAACGACCGGAATATCCATTCTCGGCGTCAGGAAGTGAATCGGCAGCATGGTAGCATGATCGAAGAGCAGCTCATCGGAGAACGACAGATCGAATCCAGCCTCGAGACAGCCATCCAGCAGTTCTGCGGATAATTGACTGTCTCCGGGAATGCGGCTCTTCGAGATGCGCAGCCATTCTTCGACCGGTCCGTCGTAGTGATCCGCTCGTCCGATGCAGAAAGTCGGCATCTGGTTGAGAAAAAAATTCGCCCAGTGTTCGACACTGATGGCGAGGAGGGCATCCGGCTTCGTCGCGTCGAGCATCGCCTGAAGCTTGTGGTAACTGCCGATGATTTTGTCGGCTTGTTCTTTTGGTGCTGCTTCGGTCCAAGCCGTGATTCCCGGCGCGTGACTCGCGGCACAGGCAAAAACGACAGCCATAGCTCACTCCAATCCTGCCAAGGCCTTGGCGTAATCCTCGTTTGAAACTTTATGGAGCAGCGTGAACGGCCGCAGTAGCAGGGAATGAACGCCAAGCGTGTAAAGCGCGCGCACATCCACGTTCAATGCTGCGGCGGCTTCCTGCTCGGTGAGGTCATAGCCTTTGATGAATTCCGCGGGATTTTGGCGATAGCGCTCGCGCTGGGCCTCATCGCGGTTTATGTGGTAAATCAATTTTTGCAGTTGATAGAGACTCATCTTTAGGTCTCCAGCCGTTTGTGTAGCCACGGGATAACAGTTTCAAACACGAACGGAATGTTTCCCATGTGGCCGCCGAGAAAGAGGCGGATCGTCTTGGGATTGCCGCGTTCCAGCAGGAGGTAGAAATCTTCTGGTGGCACCTGCTTGTCTTCTTTGCCGTTGACGAGCAGCATCGGCGCGCAAGGCTTGTCGAGCCAGCCTTGATCCAATAACGAAAGCGCCGGCATGGCCTGACATAATTCCTCGAAGGTCTTCTTTCCGAAGAGGTTGGCGCGGGCTTCGATGAGATCGAACAGGTAGGAATCGGCGTTGCGCGATCTCTCTTGCCACTCGGGCTGGAAAAATTTGTGGATACCGCCGCCCCAGTTCACGACTGCCCGCAATCGCTCGGGCTCTACGTGAGCCAACTTGGTTGCCCAGTAACCGCCGAAACTGGCGCCGACCACGGCAAGCCGATTGGCATTGACTTCGGGCCGGTTGGTCAAATAATTCAGCGCCGCGACATAGACTTGATGAGCCTCGGGGGACGCCAGCATCGGGCATTCGCCTGTGCCGGGGCTGTCCAGCACAAAACAGCCCCATCCTTCCTTCACGAACCGCTCCGCGAAGATGTAGCGTTCTTCTTTCCAATTATCGATGCCGCCCCAGTGCATGATCAGTGGTGCCGGAGTTTTCTTGGGTAGCCTCAAGTGGCCGACGATCTCCTTGCCTTGAAAAGGGATCGCGATCCGCTCCAACGGTATCTCAAAATAGCGCGATGCCGCGAGATGCATCTCACGCGCTTTTTGGTAAGCATATTGTTTCCCAGGCGTGCTCGGAAAGGGATGGCGACCGATGCCGTAGTAACCAAACGCCTTGAGGTAGGCTTCTTTCGCTTCCGCGCGGTTGCCGGCGGCCTCTGCTTTGCAAGCTTTTTCCTCGTAGCGCGCTCCGAGCTCGTTCCACGCGCTCGCCCAAGTCTCGCCATCTACGCTGGTCAGCTGCGCCAACGCTTCCTCGGCTTCCTGCTTATCAGCGTGATTGAACGGTGACCGATGGCCCACTCGGCTACGGATATCATTTTTGATTTCGTCCAGCGTGCGTGGCTTGTCCATGGCGCTCCTGTGCCCTGTTATCAAACTGTCATTTTCCTATCAAAACCCATTGTAGAAAGATAGATTGGTCGCAGTCATCGTTCGGTGGCCGCAGAAAATCCCCATAAAGTGACCCTGAATTGACATTTTGTTTACACCGCTTCACTGGCTTGGGTCGGCTCACCGCATGGCGCCTGCTTAATCGGTGAAAAGGGGTTGACCTTTGTCTGGCTCCATGTCATGCAAATAGAGGCATCACTTCTTTACAAACTTTTCTTTTTCGGTATAGGTTTTCAATCTTGATACGGAGTGAATATGGCATTCATCATAGACGGTAAAGCCGTAGCCAAAGAAGTGCAAAAACAAATCAAAGAAGAGGTCGAGGGATTGGAACGACGTTGGGGAATGGTGCCGGGGTTGGGAGTCGTATTGGTGGGAGATGACCCAGGTTCTCACCTCTATGTGAAGAACAAAGAGAAGGCGTGTAAAGAGGTAGGCATCAAATCTTACGAGCATCTGCTTCCCGCGACGATATCCGAAAGAGACCTGTTATCGCTGGTTCACAATCTGAACAAAGACAAGAATGTTCACGGAATTTTAGTTCAGCTGCCCTTGCCCGCCCATATCCGATCGGAGAAAATTCTGGAATCCGTCTCTCCGCACAAGGACGTGGATGGTTTCCACCCCGTGAGCCAGGGAATGCTTCTCCTCGGCGCCGATGGTTTCAAACCGTGCACCCCAATGGGGATTATCAAGCTTTTGGAATCAGTACATTGCGATCCGAAAGGGAAGAGCGCGGTGGTGGTCGGCCGGAGCAATATCGTCGGCAAGCCGGTCGGGTTAATGCTCCTCGAGCGGCACGCGACGGTAACGATCTGTCACTCGCGAACCGCAAGTTTACGCGATGAGGTGTCTCGCGCCGATATTCTTGTCGTCGCCATCGGCAAGGCGGGCTTGGTTCGGGGCGAGTGGATAAAGCCGGGCGCCGTCGTTATCGACGTCGGGGTGAATCGGTTGCCGAGTGGAAAGTTGGCCGGTGACGTCGAGTTTGAAACCGCAAAAGAACGCGCGTCGGCGATCACGCCGGTCCCCGGCGGGGTCGGCCCTATGACGATCTGCATGCTTCTGTACAATACGTTAAAAGCGGCCAAAGATTCTCTGCAGCGCGAACGTTAGACGAGCCGCAGCTAGAATTGAGAAATCTGTGGCGCCAGCAATAAAGAGAACCCCGCTTTATGCCGCGCATCGGCGCGCGGGGGCTAAGATGGTCGAGTTTGCCGGCTGGGAGATGCCGGTTCAATACAGCGGTGTCATGGGCGAGCATGTGGCGGTTCGTACTCACGCAGGACTCTTCGACGTAAGCCATATGGGAGAAATCGAGATTCGTGGTCCCGGCGCGCTGGCGCTCTGTCAAAAAATAACCGCCAACGACGTCTCGCGGATGAAATTGCAACAGGCCCAGTACAATCTTCTCATGAACGAAAACGGCGGCATCGTCGATGACGTCATTTTCTACCGGATCGAGCCCAGCTATTTTTTAATCTGCGTCAATGCGTCCAACAGCGATAAAGATTTCGCCTGGATCCAGAAACACGCGGACGGCGAGGTCGAGGTAGCAAACGCCAGTTCTCGCTATGCTCAGTTGGCCCTTCAGGGTCCGTTGGCAGCCAAGATCTTGCAGGCTTTGACGTCACTCCAACTCGGCGAGATAAAGCCATTCTTTTTCGCATCGGGCGACGTGTCGTCGATCCGTTGTTTGGTGGCGCGCACGGGCTACACGGGCGAAGATGGTTTCGAGGTTTATTGCGATTCGGCTGACGCCGAGAAGTTGTGGAATGCGTTGCTTGAAAGCGGGAGACCGATGGGGCTTGAACCCGCCGGTCTCGGCGCCCGTGACACGCTCCGACTCGAAAAGGCCTATCCTTTGTACGGTCACGAGTTGGATGATACGACCACACCACTGGAAGCGGGTTTGGAGTGGGTGATTAAGTTAGCCAAAGGGCCATTCGTTGGGCGCGAAGTCTTGCTAAAACAGAAAGAGGAAGGCGTTAAGCGTAAGCTCGTCGGGTTGGAACTCTTGGAACCGGGAATTGCGCGCAGCGAGTATCCCCTGTTCAAGGACGGAAAATCGATCGGTCGCGTGACCAGCGGGACGAAGTCTCCCTCGCTCGGGAAGTCGATCGCCCTCGCATACGTGACTATTGAGGAAGCTGAACTTGACAATACCGTCGATGCGGAGATTCGCGGTCGAAAAATTCCCGCGAGGATTGTTTCTTTACCGTTTTACCGGCGGTAACGGGATCGTTAAGAAGCACAAGGAGGTCAGATATGGAGTTTCCCGAAGGCCTAAGATATTCCAAAGAACATGAGTGGGTCCAGGTGGAAGGCAATACCGCCACGATTGGAATTACAGAGTTCGCCCAAGAAGAACTGGGCGACATCGTTTACGTGGAATTGCCGGAGATCGGGGAAAAGGTCGTGAAAGATGATCCGTTCGGCGCCGTCGAGTCGGTGAAGGCCGTTTCCGACGTTTACGCTCCCGTCAGCGGCACCGTTCTGGAAGTGAATGACGTGCTTCCGGATAATCCCGAAACAATCAACGACGATCCTTACGGCGACGGCTGGATGGTTCGGGTTGAAATGACGGACGAGGACGATCTCAAGGATCTTATGACTGCGGAAGAATACGCAGAATATGTGCAGCAGCAGAAGGAAGAAGAGGATGAGGAAGAAGAGGACGAAGCTGAAGACGAGGAAGAGGAATAAAATCGAGGAATGCGCTACACGCCCCATACCCCTTCCGATAAGGAGCAGATGCTCCGCGTCATTGGAATCGATTCTGTCGAGGAGCTGTATCGTCACGTCCCGGAAACGCTGCGTAACCGCGCGAAGATTGATCTTCCCGAGGGTTTGACCGAGCTGGCGGTTCGCAAACGGCTGGCAGCCCTAGCTTCAAGGAATGCGGCCGCTTCGGACTGGAGCTTCTTTCTGGGCGGCGGAATCTACCACCATTTTATACCCAGCGCGGTGGACGCCGTTATTTCGCGCTCGGAGTTTTCTACCTCATACACGCCTTACCAGCCGGAAGTCAGCCAGGGAACTCTGCAAGCGCTGTTCGAATATCAGACGTTGATCTGTCAGCTCACCGGGATGGAAATATCAAATGCCGGAGTTTACGACGGGGCGTCGGCGGCGGCCGAAGCCGTCCTCATGTCGCGTCGCATCCAATCCCCGAGTCGACGGCGCGTGTTGATATCGAGAGCCCTGCATCCGCATTATCGCGCGGTCATCGCGACCTATTTGAGGAATCTCGATGATATGCAGCTGGAGGAAGTCCCGTTCGACGCTGCCGGGGCAACGGATGTGGAAGCGCTCGCGCGGAATCTTAATGACCAATCGATGTGCGTCGTCGTGGGTTATCCCAATTTCTTCGGCGTTGTCGAAGATCTCACGCCGATACGATCCGCCTGTGCAAATTCCGGCGCGCAGCTGGTGAGCGTTACCACCGAACCGTTGGCCCTGGGTCTATTGAAGCCGCCCGGCGCTTTCGGTGTCCACATGGCGGTCGGCGAAGGGCAGAGTCTGGGTGTGCCGATGTCGCTCGGCGGACCGGCTTTCGGATTTTTCGCAACGCGCAAATCGTTCATTCGTAACCTTCCGGGGAGACTGGTGGGCGAGACCGTCGACGTCGATAGCCAGCGCGGTTTTGTGTTAACCCTGGCGACGCGCGAGCAACATATCCGCCGTGAGAAGGCGACCTCCAATATTTGCACCAGTCAAACGTTATGCACCTTGGCATCAACCGTGTTTATGTCCCTGTTGGGAAAGAGCGGTATTCGGCGGCTTGCCGAGGTGAACGTCTCGCGCGCCCATGAGGCACGCGATCGGCTCGTCAGCCGGGCGAAGCTCGAAGCATGTTTCTCCGGTCCATTTTTTAACGAGTTCGTTCTCCGCGCAGGGAACTTGGAAGAGATTTTGAAACGCTGCGCGACGGCGCACATCGTGCCCGGAGTTCCATTAGGTCAGTGGTATTCCGAGCTCAGCGACTGCCTGCTGATTTGCGTCACGGAAATGAATGACAGAGAGGAGATCGATCGACTTGTCGGAGCCATCTGCAGTTAATCGCCCGTCGCGGGTCGCTCCGCCCCGGCTTCTCTTTGAGAGCGGGTCACTCGGGAGGAGTGGCTTTTATTGGCCAGCGGAGAATGGAAAAGTCCAGGCGGCGATTCCGGCTGGGCTACGGCGCGATGATATCCCTGGATTTCCCGAATTGGGCGAACTGGAAGTGTTGCGCCATTTTACCCGCCTGTCGCAGCGAAATTTCGGTATCGAAAGCCAATTCTATCCTTTAGGGTCTTGTACGATGAAGTACAATCCAAAGGTCAACGAAGTCGTGGCGCGTTTCCCGGGATTTGCGCTCATCCACCCGTTGGCTCCGATTGAGCTGCTGCAGGGAGCCATCGAGCTGCTTTACGAGCTTGAGCACATCCTGAGCGAAATAAGCGGAATGGAACATGTGAGCTTGCAGCCTTCGGCCGGCGCTCAGGGCGAGCTCACGGGATTGATGTTGATTCGCGCTCATCTGGCGGAAGAGGGAAATCCCCGAAAAAAAATCATTGTGCCGGACACCGCCCATGGAACCAATCCAGCGAGCTCAACGCTCTGCGGCTACGACGTGGTCCAAATTTCGTCCAGCGCCGGGGGAATCATCGACGCGGCGACCGTTGAAAAAATGATGGACGAGGATGTGGCCGCTCTCATGATCACTAACCCGAACACCCTGGGACTCTTCGAGAAGAACATCGAGGCCGTAGCCGCGGTGGTTCACGCGAAGGGAGGCTTGGTTTATCTCGACGGCGCAAATCTCAACGCGCTGGTAGGTGTCGCCAAGCCCGGTCACATGGGCGTCGACGTACTGCATATGAATTTGCACAAGACGTTCTCCACACCTCACGGCGGGGGAGGGCCTGGGGCAGGCCCCGTCGCGGTCAAGGAACGTTTGCGCGCTTATCTTCCGGTTCCGCGGATCGTGAAAACGGCTGGCGTCTTCGCATTGCGAGACGATTGTCCCAAGTCCATCGGACGCGTGCGGTCGTTTTTCGGTAATTTCGGCGTATTGGTCCGCGCCTATAGCTATATCATCTCATTGGGGGCTGACGGGCTCGAGGAAGCAAGCCGCATGGCCCTGCTCAACGCCAACTATATTCGCAAGAAGTTAGAAAAGAGCTACCAGATTGCTTACGACGAACCTTGTATGCACGAGTGTATTTTTACCGACCGAATCCAACATAAGTCCGGTGTCAGTACGCTCGATATCGCCAAGCGGCTCTTGGATTACGGCTTCCACCCGCCGACCATTTACTTTCCGTTGGTGGTCGCCGGGGCGCTCATGATCGAACCCACCGAGACCGAAACCCCCGAGACCTTGGACGGCTTCGTGGAAGCAATGCTCTCCATCGCCCAGGAGGCCAAAGAAAACCCCGAGCTCGTCAAGAGCGCTCCCCATTCGACGCCGGTGAGACGTCTCGATGAAGCAAGAGCTGCCCGCAAACCGGTGGTGCGCTGGGAGCGACAAAGGGCCGACGGCGATGAGCGGCAAGGGTGATTTGGACGGACTGCGTAGGGCACGGAGCTTCGGTTCTTCAACGGCCGAGCCAGGCTTTAAAGCGACCGTCGCGGTATTCCATCGTGGCCGAAATCCACAAACGCTTCGGCTCTATCCAGCTCGGCAATCGTCGAAAAGGAGAGGATGCTTGGATGGCGCGGAGTACTTCTTCGTCGAGCAGCCGCGAACCCGACGACCGCACTAATCTGAGGTCTTCGACGCGGCCATTTTCCAGAATCATGAACTCGATGACAACTGTCCCTTGTAGTCCATACTGAATAGCTAATTCGGGATACTGCCAGTTTGCGTCAATTATTCTCTCAACATCTACCAGGTAGGTCCGATACTGCGGGTCACTGGTATTCAGCGGAATCGGTCTCTCGCTGGCTTTGCCGCTCCGCTCGCCTGACGGTCCGCCCAGCCTTGGCAGCAAGTCTTTAACCGTGGGCAGAGAGCGTTCCGCGACTACTGGATTTTCCTCGAATTCCTTCTGCGCAGCCGGTTCCTGCCGGTTCGCTTCCCTTGGTGCGAGCTTTTCCTGGGGCGCTATCGGCTTGTCTTGGAGGATCGGGGAATTTTTCTTGGCAATAATGGCGGGCGCCTGGGAAATGCGAGTGGGAGCTTCTTTAGGCATGCCTCTGGGAATTTTTTTCGCTGCCGGCGGTCGAGGAGTCGCTGCCGGTTTATCGGGCAGTTTCTCAGGAGCAGGGAGCAACGCAACCGGTATCGGTATGCTGGCCGGTCTGTTGATTGAAGACCTGGGCCAGAGTAATAACAAGACGAGATGAATGGCCAAGGACACCGCGAAAAAACGCAAAAAAGAACTGTCGAGATGAGCCACCATCTTATGGTACCGACTAGGCGCCGGAGGAGCAAACGGTCAGTTGCAAAGATTTCCTCCGGAGGCGTAATATGCGCTCAGAGGAGAATCAATGTTCGGTCTCGGCCTCGGTGAATTGCTGATCGTCCTGCTGATTGTCGTGCTTCTCTTCAATCGGCGCTTGCCCGATCTGGGCGAGAGTCTGGGTATGACTGTAAGAAAGTTTCGCAAAGCTATGCGTCAGTCTGACGAGATCGATGTCACGCCGAAAGAGGAGAGCGACAAAAAATAATTGTCTTCACCAATAACTCATCCGGCTAAGCAACTTCACCTTCCGCCGCGATCACCGCGCAGCGAAAATCTTTGATCCCCCTGGCGGATTTGAGAAAAACGATGGTGAAAGGCACCGAGTCGCCGGGTGGGATGTCGAAGGTTTTCAGAGGCGGGAGCCGCTGAAGATCAGAAATGTCCTGGGCCGTCATGCCACGGACGATTTTCGCCGAGATGGCGTTGCCGATCCAGACGGTCTGCTGCTCGACCTCTTTGCCTTCCTGGTTGTAAATCTGTCCTGCAAGTCTGACTTCACGAATCTTAACCGGATTCTGGTTCAACGCGACCCCGGTGATTACGAACACCTCTCGGTTCCCTTGGATGCTGTGATAATCCGCGCGAATGGATTGAAGAAGAACTCCGTTTTTCAAATGATTGTTTTTGAGCACCGAGGATCCGACTAGCGGAATTTTTCGTACGACACTTTCGGTGGCCGTCGGATGGGCGTAGTTGAAGACTGCCACAAACGAGTAAAAGAGGACCAGCAGTCCGAAGAGGGTCAAGTAGGGCATGATGGAAGCTTGCTGATCTCTGTACGGGTCAAGAGACAAAATATTGTCACCGGTCTCATGTTGGCTCGAAGTTGACCGGAATTGGGGTGCTTGTGGTCGCGTGTTCTCAGGCGCGCCGATGATCTTCTCGGTGTTTTCGGAAGCGTGTACATCTGAGAACGTAAAGCGTTGTTCTTTCTTTGATTCGCTATCGCTCATCGACCACTGATCCAAATGCTCTTTGCCTTCGGCTGAACGGGTCTCGCCTTGTGCGGCGGTGTCCGTGAATGACTCCGCATCCTCTTTCGCTTTGTGCGCAAACGCAAAGCTCAGCTCCCGATCTTCTGCCGGCCCAGGGGCGGCATGTTCCGGTGACGACGCTTCTTCGGTGGGCTCCTCTGCCGGCTCCTGCGCTTCAAGGTCAAACGTGTGCTTGCAGCGGGAGCAGCGAAACGCCGGAGCGATACCCTTGAGAGCTTCGTCTGATACTTTATAGGTGGTCTTGCATTGAGGGCATTTGACCAGCATTAGAGTAGGCCTCTGGTATTTTTAGGATGAAATTCGTGAAAGTGTAAGAAAATCACAATAATTCTATGACAATTCGCGAAAAATTCAAGGTTTTGGTATGAACTTTGTTGCTTGTCTGAATAAACCTTGCTGTGGAACGTCTAAAAAACAGGATCCTTGTGGAGTTAAGCGACTGGGAGCTGGTCCAGAAGTGTCAATCGGGAGAGATGAGCGCATTTGAGGACCTCGTCTCACGATACTATCAGAAAGTCTACATGGTGATACTCGGGTTGTTGCGTAACCGTGACGACGCCATGGAAGTTGCGCAGGAAACATTCTTTCGCGCCTACAGGAAGATTAAGAGTTTCCAGGGAGGTTCGTCGTTCTACACCTGGCTTTATCGCATTGCCGTCAACATCGCGATTGATACGCAACGACGTCAAAAGAGAAATCCGTTAGACTTTCGCGAAACGATGGACGAGGTGTTAGAGGAGCAAAACGAGGTGGCGAAGGATCCGTTTTCAGACGTTCATGACAAAGAATTGCGAGACCGGCTGGTTCAAGCCATCAATGATTTGACGCCTGAGCACAAAGCGGTCATCGTCTTAAGGACCCTTGAAGGCCTTTCCTACAAGGATATCGGAGAAATCCTCGGCTGCTCCGAGGGCACCGTCATGAGTCGGCTTCACTATGCGCGAAAGAAATTACAAAGTAAGTTGGGCGGGTTTTTATGAAGAACTGCGATAGCACAAGAGAGTCCCTCGGGGCTTGGTTAGATGGCGAGTTGGACCGGGCCGAATCGGAAGCGGTTCGCGCACATCTCGAGGGATGCGTGGCCTGCAAAGAAGAGCAGCGGCAGTTAGAGAAATTACAGGTTGCTCTGAAGAGTGTTTTGGATTCGGAAGCGTCGCGCATCGCGTTTCCTCCTTTTTGGAGCAGTGTGCAACAACGGATAACAGAGAAAAGCGCGTGGCGTGAAGATCTCGTGGATTGGCTCCGTTCGGTTTTTAGCGGACCCAGAATCGCGTGGGCTATTCCCGCGGTGATCCTGCTGTTGCTTGGCGTGTTATCGGGGGATTCGTTGGTTTCCGGTTTCCGCAGCTTCGGGCAACGCAACAATTTCGCGTCCGTCGAGTCGATCGATGCTTATGGACGGAACGTCGCCCTGCTGCGTGAAGACGAAACCAAAACGACGGTCATTTGGTTATACCAGAATCAAGAAGGTGAAGATGAGTCAACGACTGAAACAAGGCATTCTTTTTAGCAGCTTGACGTTCTTCGTCGCGGCTTATTTGCGCGCGGCGGAGAATAGCCCACAAACAGTCTCAGTTAAAATCGAAACCATCCTGGCGAGTAACCAGTCCGGTGAGTTCGATTCGAGACTAAAGGCGTTAGAGAAACAACTGAGGGTGCTGAAGTATCGGTCCTATCGATTGCTGAATGAGGAAAGCAAGAACGTCCCTTCCCAGGGAAGTGCAAGTTTTGAAATTCCCGGCGGCCGCTCACTGATAGTTTGGCCCCAGGATTTTCGTAACCAGCAGGTGGCTCTCAAGGTTCGGTTGCAGGGAGGACAGAAGCCGTTGTTGGACACGACTATTCGGTTGCCGAACAAGGGCAACTTTATTTTAGGTGGTCCGCCGCACGATGGCGGGGTGCTGGTTCTTTCGATTTCAGCGAACGTACAGTAAGAAGCGCCTACTCGATAACATTCTTTTCAATCGGCTCGACAATCACGCCTTTTTCTTTGAGCCAACCGATAGCTTTTTCGACTTCGGCTGACTTCCCGTCGATTTCCAAGGCGACCAAACCCATTTCCGCCGTGACGGTGGAGCCGCGGATATTGAAAACGACGTCGAATTGTTTTGCCAGCAGGCTGAGGATCGGTTCCTTGATCAGGTCTTTGGGAAAAGTCAAATAAACCCGCTCGCGGACGCGCTCTTTTTTTGCTTTTATCGCCATCCGAGTCTAGATGGAAAATTTGAGATTTCCAACCGCCATCCGGTCACGCCAGCCGACCCACAAGTTTGTCGTGAGATATTTATCACCGAAGTCGGGAAATAGGGTAACGATGGTCCCTGAGCGTAATTTGCGCGCAATTTTCAAGGCGGCAAACAGGGCCGCGCCCGACGACTGGCCGACGAGAAGGCCTTCTTCCTGACTGAGACGATAAACCATCGCGTAGGCGTCATCCGTTGCTACGGAAATCTTCTCGTCCAACTCCTCTTCATGGTAAATGCCCGGAACAATGGAGCTGGCCATGTGTTTAAGTCCCTCAAGTCCGTGAAGCGCGTCGTCGGGTTCTACGGCAATCACCTGAATCGCCGGATTCATTTCCTTGAGATAACGGCCGGTGCCCATGACCGTGCCGCCGGTACCGATTCCCGCAACAAAATGAGTGATGGTCTGATTCGTCTGCCGATAAATCTCAGGCCCGGTGGTATCATAGTGGGCCTGCGGATTCATTGGATTAAAATACTGGTCGGGTTTGAAATACTTATCGGGGTTTTGGTCGAGAATCTGGCGGCAAAGACGAATCGCGCCGTCGGATCCTTCCAACGGATCGCTATAGGTCACCTTTGCACCGTAGGCATAAATGATTTTTTTGCGCTCGATACTAACGTTGGCCGGAACGATCAGTTCGACCGGGTAGCCCAGAATTCTTCCGATCAGGGCGAGAGCAATACCCGTATTGCCCGAAGTCGAATCTAGAATTGTTTTGCCGGAACGTAACTTTCCTGTCCGAATCCCTTCCTGGACCATTCGCAGCGCCGGACGGTCCTTCACCGAGCCGCCGGGGTTAAACCCCTCAAGTTTAGCAAAGATCCGAACCCGTGAAGGTACGATTCCTTCCGTGATTTTGTGGATTTCCACAAGAGGGGTGTCGCCGATCAGGTCGAGAGCCGAGTCGACTTTCTTCGGCCCACTCGACGGCGATGGAATGAGGCGTAATTTTGTGGTGGCGATTGCCATCATCGACTTCAATTCAGCTCAACGGCCCCCCGCAATGGCCGGCACGATGGAGATATTATCTCCTTCTTTTAGCGCAGTATCCAGGTTTTGCAGAAAACGGATATCGTCACCATTGACGTAAACGTTAACAAAGCGCCGAATTTTGCCGGTCTCATCGCAGATTCGTTCTTTGATCCCCGGAAAGTTTTTTTCAAGATCTTCCACCAGCGTTCGCACATTGTTACCTTGTGCATTCACCTCGTCGGCGCCCTGGGTAAACTTGCGCAACGGGGTAGGGACACGAACTCGCATCGCCATATCAAACCTCCTTAAACGATTCTCGCGTGGTTCCGGACACTTTTTATAAACTTTCCCCCGAGACCTTTCAAGGCAAGTAACCCGATGGCGCTCCTCAAGGAAGGTCCCGCTCTCTAGATACCGGCCGCCTTTGCCTCGGCGGGCTGATCGAGCCGCTGATAGAGCTCGTCGAAATTCTGCAAAGTCGCGCTAATAGCGTAGGGCTTCTCAACGCTCTGCGCTACGGTTTCCAGCGTCTTGTAGCCGTTTCCAGTGATGCTGATCACGATGGATTCGTCTCTGGGAATCCTGCCGCTCTCAATCAGCTTTTTGGCGACGGCCACCTCGGTTCCGCCAGCGGGTTCAGTGAAGATCCCTTCGGTTCGCGCGAGCAACTTGATGCCTTCGAGGATTTCCTCATCCGTGACGCTCTCACCCCAGCCGCCGGATTCGCGCACCGCCTGAAGGACATAGTAGCCGTCAGCGGGATTGCCGATCGCGATTGAGCTGGCGATCGTATTGGGTTTCACGGGGCTGATCAGATCGGTCCCTTTCTTGAGTGCATTGATAATCGGCGCACACCCGGAAGCTTGTGCCGAATATATTTTACAGCCGGTATCGTTCACCAGCCCAATCTTCACCAGCTCTTTGAAAGCCTTGGCCAACTTTGGGAGGATCGTGCCTCCGGCGGATGCGACCACGATGTGCTTGGGGAGCTTCCAACCGAGTTGTTCGGCCACTTCAAATCCGTGGGTTTTTGCACCTTCGGAATAGTACGGCCGCAGATTGACGTTCACAAAAGCCCAACCGTATTTGTCGCCGATCTCGCTACAGAGACGATTCACATCATCGTAATTGCCTTTGATCGCGACGGTCCGCGGCCCGTAAATGGCAGAGCCGATGATTTTTCCTTGTTCCAAACCGTCGGGAATAAACACATAGCAATTTGGCGGCGTGAGCGGCCACCGAATTGGCGAGATTGCCTGTCGAGGCGCACGAGACCGTGTCGAAGCCGAATTCGATCGCTTTGGAAATAGCCACGGAAACCACCCGGTCTTTGTAAGAAAAGGTTGGATGGTTGACGGAGTCGTCCTTGACATAAAGTTCTTTCACCCCAAGGGCCGCTGCGAGCCGGTGAGCTCGGACAAGCGGAGTGAATCCGGAATACAGTCCCACGCGAGGCTCGCCGTCGATCGGCAGTAATTCACGGTATCGCCAAAGGTTCTTCTCGCGCGCCGCGATCTTCTCCCGACTTATGGCTTTTTGAATGCCTTCGTAGTCGTAGACAATTTCCAGTGGGCCGAAGCAGGTTTCACACACGTGCAGCGGCTTCTTGGGATATTCCTGCCCGCATTCCCTGCATTGAAGTCCTTTGACAAAACCCATGTTGGTTCCTTTCTGCGCCTCCAGTTTCAGGCGGTCGTTGAAATTACCGGATCTGCTATTCTTGCGTCGCCGCACGCATTGCAACCGGGATCTCTTTTCACCTCGACAGTATGAAAGCTCATGGCCTTCGCATCGTAAGTCAGCAGCCGGTCTGTGAGTAAACCCTCTTCGAATCCGGTCAGATACTTGATGGCTTCCGTGGCTTGAATGGAGCCTAGGGTGCCCGCAACGGCGCCGAGAATACCGGCTTGTTGACAACTGAGAATCTCTTCGGGAGGCGGAGGCGCCTTAAAGAGACAGCGGTAGCAGGCGCTTTTCTTTGGAATCACAGTCATTGTCTGGCCTTGGAGCCGCACGATTCCTGCGTGAGAAAAAGCGATGCCGAGCTTTACAGCGATATCGTTTACGAGGAATTTAGTCGGAAAGTTGTCGCTGCCGTCGATGGCAAAGTGGTAATTAGCAAGTATCTCAGCAGCATTATTTTCTTCGAGCCGGACGGGATACGGCCTAACTTCCACTTCGGGATTCAATTGGTTCAACTTTGTGCTCGCCGATTCGACCTTCTGACGCCCGATGTCCGGAGTCGCATGAAGAATTTGACGTTGTAGGTTGGATAATTCGACTTTATCTGGATCGACTAATCCTAACGTTCCGACTCCGGCGGCGGCTAGATAAAATGCCGCGGGCGAACCTAAGCCGCCCGCGCCGATGACAAGGACTCGCGCTTGCCGCAGCCGTATCTGTCCCTTGCCGCCCAAATCAGGAACCATGATTTGGCGGCTGTAACGTTCGATCTGGTCGCTCGTGAGACGAATACTCATGCTAATTTTCGGTCCAAAAAAAAACCTCTTCCCAATGATAAGAAGAGGTTTTGGTGTTCAACCTCACCTTATCTTTCCCCCCGGTTAAGGGGGGGTAGGAATTAGCACCAGCGTTCCTATTGGAACCGGTTGCTGTGGCTTCGAAGGGCCGATCCCTCCACCACTCTGGATAAGGTGTCCAGATAATATTTAACGTTAACCTTAGCCGAGCAATCATGACCTGTCAAGAACCGTCGAGATTTCGAGCATCCGCGGGTGGTATGATTATGATATGGTTTGATCTGATGATGCGAGCAGGATTCTGATAGCGGTGGCCGTGGACTGGCAATAGATGCCTAACGCGCTAGGAAAGTAGATGAAAAACATCCTCAGTAGTGATATCAGTCTTTACTCGATGGTGATGATCGGTGAAGGGGTTTGAAGATGGGTTTGACGCAAGATGTCGCTAATTTCGTCTCGAAGACAAGGTATCGGGATATTCCGACGGAAGTTGTGTGTTTGGCGCGGGGCTTTATATTGGACGGGCTGGGAGTAGCATTGGCCGGTTCAACCGATGATTGTGCCCGTATTTTGCAAGCGCATGTTCGTCAAATCGGGGGCAGGGAGGAGGTGACGCTGCTGGGAACGGGCCTATCGGCCCCCGTGCCTAAGGCTGCCCTGGCCAACGGTGTCGCCGGTCACGCAATGGATTATGATGACACGCAACTCTCAACCTCCAAAGAAGCAGTCTACGGATTGCTCACCCACCCGACTACGCCTGTGCTCGCGGCAGTATTAGCCACAGGAGAAAAAGAGAAGATTCGCGGAAAAGATTTTCTGTTGGCGTATATTTTGGGAGTCGAGGTGGAATGCCGTATTGCCGATGCCATTAACCCGCACCATTACCAATCGGGGTTTCACTCCACGGCGACGATGGGCGGGTTCGGCGCGGCCATGGCGGTGGGGAAGATTTTGGCTCTCAAGGAAGAGGCGCTGATTCGCACTCTCGGAATTGCCGCCAGCATGGCCTCCGGCCTGCGGGAGAATTTTGGTACGATGACCAAGCCGCTCCATGCCGGACGCGCGGCGGAGAATGGCGTGACCGCCGCATGGTTGGCGCGGGAGGGATTCACTGCGGCCCTCAATATTTTGGAAGCGCGCAGAGGTTTTTACAACGCCATGGCTGGCGGATACGACGAGAGTAAAATCGCCGGCCGGTTGGGCCGCCCCTATTTTATGCAGGAGCCGGGGATCTCGATCAAGCCGTATCCGTCGGGTTCTCTCTCACATCCGGCCCAGGATCTCATTCTCGATCTAGTAAAAGAACACGATCTCCACGCTGAGGATATCGAGTCCATCGAAGTCGGAACCAATTCCAACGTTCCCAATGCGCTCATTTACCCCATGCCGAAGACGGCGCTGGAAGCGAAGTTCAGTATCCCTTTTTGCATGGCCATCGGGGTTCTGGAACGCAAAGCCGGCATCGCCCAGTTCAAAGATCGGAAGGTGCGCGATGCGAAAGTTGTCCAGCTTATGAAACGCGTGAGTCTCTATGTTGACGGCGAGTTGGAGTCGCTAGGTTACGACCAAGTTCGATCGCGTATTCGGATCAAACTCAAAAACGGCAAAATGATCGAAGGACGATACGACGTTGCGCGCGGTCACCCGGAAAAGCCCATGAGCTGGGCTGAACTCGGAGAGAAGTTTAAAGACTGCGCGAGCCTCGTGTTGCCTCGCAAGCACGTGGACGAAGCGATTCAGCTCGTGGCGCGGCTGGAGCAGCTTGAGACTTTGCGTCCGCTTCTGCGCACGCTCGCCGGGGGCAAAGATCGGCGCGCTAAAAGACTCAAGAAATCAGGGAGCAGAAAGTGGAGCCATACTCGCAAGTCGTAGGGCGATTCGCGCAGGGGCTGAGCCTCGCCGACGTCCCTCGTCATGTCATCGAGAAAGCCAAACTGGTTTTCCTCGACACTGTCGGTGTGGCTTTGGCCTCATCCACCATGGACTTCGGCCGGATGGTAGCAGGCGTGGCGCGAAAGCTAGGAGGCGCTACAGAGAGTCATTTGATCGGCTCTTCAGTCAGAGTGGCAGCCGCCAACGCCGTGCTTGCCAATGGAACGTTGGCTCATGGCCTCGATTACGACGACACCTTGGAGGAAGCGATCGTTCACACCGGCTGCTGCGCCGGCATGACAGCGTTGGCGGTTGGGGAAGAATTAGCCGCCAGTGGTCGATCGGTCCTCGAAGCCGCTATCGCCGGCACTGAGGTCATGTGCAAGGTCGGCCTCGTCGCCGCCGGCAAGTTTCACGCGCGGGGCTTCCATCCCACGGCGCTTTGCTCGACCTTTGGCGCCGCAGCGGCGGCGGGCAAGCTCTACGGGCTTGACATATCCCGATGGACGGACGCATTTGGATTGTGTGGGAGTCAAAGCTCGGGGATCATCGAATATTTGGCGGATGGCAGTTGGACGAAGCGACTCCACCCGGGATGGTCGGCGCATGGCGGGATTATCGCGACCTTGCTCGCGCGCGAAGGCTTTCGCGGCCCTGGTACCGTATTCGAAGGCACGCATGGCTTTTATCGCTCCTTCGGCGGCGCGAACGACTACCCATTCGAAAAACTCGCGGAACTCGGCAAAGTCTGGGAGATCCCGCGGTTGACGTTCAAATCCTATCCCTGCGGTTCAATATCGCATCCTTACATGGATTGCGCGTTAAAGCTGAAACAAAAATATTCCTTCAATCCCGAGAGCGTCGTTGAGGTCGTGTGCCGGACGGCCGAGGGACCGGTGCACCGGCTTTGGGAGCCGCTTGCGGACAAGCAGCGACCGGCGAGCTCTTACGGTGCTAAATTCAGTTTGCCCTATAGCATCGCCGTCGTGTTAATTCGGGGCAGGGCGGGACTGGAGGAATTTACCGACGAGGCGATCCGTGATTCTAGGGTGCTCGATTTGGCGAAGAAGGTTAGTTACGAACTCGATCCAACCATCGACTATCCGCGCCACTTTTCCGGCCATGTGAAGATCAAACTAAAAGGCGGTACCGTTTTGGAACAGAACCAGCCTTATCCTCGAGGCGGCTTGGAAGAGCCGC
>Ga0209377_1000594_pt1 | contig 24414 bp, 21 predicted proteins | sample GraSoiAngelo_141_FD_185898 | JGI IMG/M metagenome (GOLD analysis project Ga0209377, IMG submission 185898) | Grasslands soil microbial communities from the Angelo Coastal Reserve, California, USA - 14_0929_12_40cm (SPAdes) (version 2) | ecosystem: Environmental > Terrestrial > Soil > Grasslands ...
CACTCAGGGATGCCCCCGAGTGAACGTATGCGGTATTAACCAGCCGTTGGGCTGGCTGTCCCCCACCGTCGGTCAGGTTGCTCACGTGTTACGCACCCGTCTGCCACTGAACCGGAGTTGCCCCCGGTCCCGTACGACTTGCATGTGTTAGGCACGCCGCCAGCGTTCGTCCTGAGCCAGGATCAAACTCTCCAATGATTGAAGAATTCGAACAGCTCGAACCGAACGACTGTGTTTCCACGTGTCGTCCGAATCACGTCAGAGTTGAAACCCCATGGCGCCACGCGTCTGACCGCGTGTGCGCTCGTATCGGGGCCGCACTCCACACGCTCGACCATCAATTCTCAAAGAGCCCACGCGCCAAAAAGTTCGTGCGCAGACAGCAATGCTAACCGGGCCGGCAGAGTTGGGTCAAGGGGGTCTCCCATTTGAAGATACGGCCCCCGACCCCCCCGGCCAGCGCAGCTCGGAGGGTCCACCCCCACCCTGGTCGGGCGTGCCCGGCCGGAGGATGCCGATCGCCGCCGCCACCCAGACCGCCGCCCCCACGAGCCCGGCGACGAGCAGTCCGGTGCGAACCCGATGCATGCGGCGCACATCCACCCGCAGCACGTCCGCCGGCGTGAGCGCGATCCGCTGGTACAACGGCTGCCCCCCGAAGTCCCTAGACCCCGAGCCCGTCCGCACTTCGACCAGCAGCCGTGTGTCGCCCCGCTCCACCAGCGTGCCGTGCAACGCCCGCAGGTCAAGCCCGAGCGAGTCGCGCAACCGCAGCTCGGCCTCGGTCGACACCACGGCGCGGAGTTTCGCGCCCACCGGCACGGCGTCGAGGGTCGCAGGCACGTAGCTGTAGCAGCCCAGGGACGCAGCCAGCGCCCAACAACTGACGCCGGTCCGAGTCACGGCACGTTCGGGTTCGTCTCCCGCTCGTTCCGCCCAACCGCAAAGCACAAGGCGCGCGCCGCGGGCGCCGTCATCGTTTCGATCGGCGTCGCGTGGAGGAAGTCCGTACTGGATCCCCGGTACGTGCCATCGATGTAGGCGCCCGGGACATTGTGCGTGATCCAGCGGCGCAGGTCGCCGAGCCGGCGCGTTTCGAGCCACAACTCAACCGCCCGCTCGGTCTTCAACAAGGTCCACGCGGAGTCCAGCGATACGGTCCGGTCGTACAACGGGAGGCTCAAGTTCGCCCGGCGCCGGTTCATGCTGTCGACGGCCGCCGCCGCGTTGCCGCCCGTGAGCGCCGCCTCGGCTTCGATGAGGCGCATCTCCCAACCGCTCGAGAGTCGCACCGGCGCAGCGGTCGTCGCGTATTTCGCCTCCGGCCAGAAGGGCACCGACCCCCCGAATTTGGCCACGGCGGCGTCGCCGCTCATCCCGGTGCTGTCCCATTTCGCTCGCGCATCCTTCGTCGTGCGATAATAGCCTTCGTAGAACGTCCCCCACTCTGTGTGCGCGCGGAACGACTGGTTCGCCCGCGCCCAGTAGAGGTAATTGTACTGGTCCGGGGACGCCGCAGCGTATGGTAGCAGGAACTTGCTCGTGTCCGGGACGAGCGCCGCGTCCGCCGTGGCATCGGACCAGGGTCCCAGGCCCCAGCTGGCGAGGTCGGCGCGCACCGAGGCCCGCCCGGCGCGGGCGGCGCGGATGAAGTTCGTCGTCTGGGTGTCCGTCTTGCCGCTCGCCGTAAAAACCGCAAGAGCGTTGGTGAAGGCGGTATCGGCCCGCAAGAAATACAGCGTGTGCGATCCGAGGCTCCCGGGCGAGAGCGACCCGTCGGGGTTCTGCAGCGGAATCACCGACTGGCAGAAACTCTCCCCAAGGGTGCGGTTTGCGAAGCCCGCGTAGAGGTACGCCTGGCCCACCAAGAGCGACTTGCCGAACAACGTGTCGGGCATCACGCGCTTGAACCGCCGCACGGCGTCCTCGGGGACGAAGCGCGCCTGATTCGACGACGCCCAATCCGCACTCGAGGTGGCGTCGTTGAGGATGCCAGCCTGCACATCGGTCGGGATGCCGAAGCTCCCCGTGGACCCGGCGGGGTTGATCTCGAAGGTGACGGCCGCGCTCCAGTAGAGCAGCTGGCCCCCCGTCGCCGACGCGCTGCCGATCGCGTCGGCCAGCGCGCGGCGCGCGCCGACGACGATGGCCGGCCACGCCTCCGGCTTGTCGAGCGTGCCGTCGGGGGTGAGGCCCGGGTTCGTCACGGAGGTGTCGCACGCCGTGAGGAGCAGCGCCACTGCTGTCAAAGAGGTACGCATGGCTTCGCTCCTCTCTCAGAAAACGACGCGGAGGTTGACGGTGATGACCGCGGGCGGCGGGATGTGCTCGGAGATATCCCGGTTCTGCGAGTTGAGCGCGTCGCGGCCGACCATCTCGGGGTCGAACAGCCGCAGGTCCGGGTTGATCCACTTGAGGTAGTTCTGCGCCGTGATGCTGAGGGTCGCCGAGCTGACTCGGCGAATGGCCCAGCCCACGGGGATCGTGAGCGTCACGTCGCGCAGCTTCCAGAAATCCTGTGGGAACCAGAACGTGTCGACGTTGGTGTTGACCGGCACACACTCTTTGCGCTCCCGGGCCGTGAGCTGAGGAATGCTCCCCGTGTGCAACGAGTCCGCGAGCCCGCCCGGGTAGAGGATCGGGTAGGCGCGCGCGCAGGTCGGCCAGCGCACGGAGCGGCTCAGGGCATTGAAGGACGCGCCGTCCTGAATCCACGCCCCGCCCTGATACTCCCCGCGCGCCGACAGAGTGATCCCCTTCGGCAGGCGCAGCGTCAGCTGCTGGCCCAGGATCAGCGTGGGCTGCTGCGGACCGAAGATATGGAAGCCGTGGGAACTGCACGACGACCGGCACACCGTGTCGGGCGCGGCGATGTCGTTCGGGTTGTTGATGATGATGCCCCGGGCGGCCATAGGCGGGAAGCCGGGCTCCACCCAACCGCCGCCCGCGGCGAAGGGAACGGCGCCGCCCAAGTCACGCACCAGTCCGTGGTTCGTGTACACGGTGCCGCCGAGCTCGAGTCCCCAGTCGACCTTGTTGACGACCGTGGCGTTGGCGGCCAGCTCGATGCCGGTGTTGGACAGACTGCCCACGTTGGCGAGCTGCGACCGGAGGTAGCCGTCCGACGGAATCTGCCGCACCGAGAACAGCGCGTCGGTCGTGAGGCGATGATACCACGTCGCCTCGAGGGTGATACGATTCTTGAGGAGGGCGGCATCGAGGCCCAGCTCGGCTTCCCGCGTGCGCTCCGGGCCGATGTCGGGGTTGCCTACGCTGCCCGGCAAGAAGCAGGACAGGCCGGCGGACGTGCAGGGTATCTGCGTCCGGACGGCATCGAACGCGCCTGGGGCGCGCCCCGACCAGCCGAGCGCGCCGCGCAGCTTGACCTCACCCACGCTCGCGGGCCAGAACGGCTCGTCTGAAATCACGTACGACCCGCTGATCTTCGGGTAGGCCTGCAAGCCGAGCGACTTGCCGAACGCGCTGTTCCCGTCGAACCGGATCCCGCCAGTCAGGAAGTACCGATCGCGGAACTTCATCACGTCCTGAAAGAAGAACCCGGCGTTCACCACGCGCAGCCGTGACTCATTCGCCAGAAACAGCGCGGCGTTGCTCACCACCGGGAGCCCGGGGCCCGGGAAGATTTCGCCGTACGCGGCGGTCCGCACCTCGTCCGAAGTAATGCTCTGGCCGCCGACCGAGAACGTGGAGGCGAGGGCGGGCGAAAGATGCAGGTCTACGTTGCCGACGTAGTCCGCGGTCAGGATCGAGTAGCGGATCTGCTCGTCCACGAGAATCCCCTGGGGGGCGGCGACGAAGCCGAACGGGCGGAGGTTCCGGTTCTCCTGGTTCGCCTGGTCGTAGCCGATGGTGAAGCGGTTCGAGAACCAGGACAGCGGGGTGTACGTGACCGTGCCACCGGTGATGAGCCGTTCGATGCCCGTGGTGAGCGTCTGATTGAGGAGCGAGTCGATCAGCTTCGGATCACCGGAGTGGCGATAATTCTGCTCCTGCCGATACACGTTGAGCACGAGACCCTGCGCGTTGTTCCCCGAGGGCGTGTTCGACAGGTCGGTATTGGCGTAGGTGGTGTTCCAGTCTAGGCGCACGTTGTCGAACAGGTTGACGCTGAAGTTGCCCCGCGTGGAAAATTTTTTCTCGTTGTCGAGCGGCAGCACGCCGTCGTTATCCTCGCGCGTGCCGGACAGGAAGTACTGGAATCCGCGGCTACCGCTTATGCCACCGCCCACCGACCCGGTGTAGCGCTGCCGGTAGGCGTTTCGGATCCAGGAGCACCCGGCGGCGGGGTTCTCGTGACACAGCCCGGTGGGCGAGCCTGCGGGACGGAGGTTGAGATAGGGCACGGAGTCGGTGCCGAACGGGCGCAACTGGGCGATACCCTGCCCCGTCTCGAACGACCAGCGGGGCGCCCCCGTGCCGCCGTGCTTCGTGAAGATCTGGATCACACCCGCCGCCGCTTCGGTGCCGTACAGCGTGCTCGCCGCCGAACCCTTGATGACCTCGATGTGATCCACGTCGGCGGGATTGATATCGTTGAGCGGGCTCGCCTGGTAATTCGCGCCCCGGAACGCGTTCGAGTTCGAGTCGTCGAACGGCGGCCGGTTGCGCCGGTAGCCCTCGCTCCGCACCCGGATACCGTCGATGTACACGATCGGCTGGTTGCTCTGGCTGACGCTGACCGCGCCCCGGAGCCGGATCTGCGCCCCCTCCCCGGCCATCCCGCTCGTCTGCATCACGTTCAGGCCGGGGGCCCGCGCCTGGAGCAGCTGGTCCATGTTCGCGGGCGGATCTTTCACCTGCGACAGGTTCACCTGCGCGATCGAGTTGCCGACCTCGCGGACGCGCGCCAGCCCCGCCGTCCCGGTCACCACGACCGCGTCGAGCTGCAACACGCTCGGCGTGAGCTGGACGCTGGTCTGGTTGACCTGGTCGGCGCTGACGGTCAGCCGCAGCGTGGCCAACCGGTAACCGATGGCCAAGACCCGGACCTCGCGCGGGCCCGCGGGGACGTTGCGCAGCGCAAACCGGCCGTCGGAACCAGTGCGCACACCGATGTTGCTCCCGGCGATGGTGACCTCGGCGCCGACCACCGGCTCACGGGTCGCCGCCGCGGTGACCGTTCCTTCCACGGACCCGGTTTGAGCGGCGAGCGGGTAGGCGGTGACCGCGAGACCCAGCGCGAACCCGACATACAAGGGGAGACGTGTCATAGGCCCAAGCCCCCTTCCTTCGAGAAGACGAGCGCGACGAGTAGGAAATGACTGTCCCGTCGCGGGGTGTCAAGACATCCGACGTCACAGGCTCAGCTGCACACGGGTGTAGTAGAACCCCCCGTTCATCCCGAACTGGGTGACGCGTCGGCTGTAGATGAAACGACCAGAGGTGATGTTCGCCGCCTTCACCTGCCGATCCGGATAGGTGTTGAGGATGTTGTTGCCGCCCAGAGCCAGCCGCACGCCGCCCCGGAGCTGGTAGGAGAGATCGAGGTCGAAGAGCGTCTTCGCGCCGAAGTGCTCGTCATTCGCGGGACCGCTCGGGCTACGATAGTCGATCGCGCCGTAATACGTCGCCCGAGCGACCCCGCCGAACCGCCCGAGCGTGTAGCGCGCGGCGATCGAGCTCTTGGCGCGCGGCAGCGCATCCTCGAGCCGGTTCCGGTCCTCCCGATTCAGAATGCGCGCACGCACGGTGTCGAGATTGGCGCTGGAGAACGTGTCGGCCATCGCCTCAGGTACGTTCACGCGCTCGACCTGCGTCTTGGTGAAGCTGGCCGAGGCGGTCAGACTGAGCGTTCCGCTGGCGAGCCGGGTCGCATAGGCGGCGACGACGTCCAGCCCGTGCGTTCTCGTGTTGAGTGCGTTGGTAAAGAACTGCGCGGTGGTCACCCCCTGGTTCTGGAAGGGCGTCAAGATCTGGATGACCCGCGCGCGGACAGCCGGGTCGGGATCGTTCCTGGCGAACTGGCTGGTGATCACGATGCGGCCGTCGATCGTGATGCGATAGGCATCGGCCGTGAGGGAGAGATTGTCGAGCGGCCGCCATGTGAGCCCGCCGCTCCAGTTGATGGACGTCTCTTCAGCCAGATCCGGAACCCCGAAGGCCTTGGTGACGCGACTTTGGTTATTGGTGGTGAGGACGTTTTGGGGCTCAAGCTGGCCCGTGCTCGGATTCACGACGAACTGGGTGCTCACGTTATTGAGCCACACCTGCTGCAATGACGGCGCCCGGAAACCGGTGCTGACGGCGCCGCGCAGGGCAAGATTGCCCCCGAGCTCGTAGCGGCCGGCGAGCTTGCCGTTCACGGTGCTGCCGAAGTCGCTGTAGTTCTCGTAGCGGCCGCCGACATCCACCAGCAGCCGGCTCGTGAGCTGGCTCTCGAGCCCGGTGTACGCGCTGAGGCCGGTGCGCGAGCGGTCGACCTCGTTGGCGGGCTGGAAGCCGGGGAACCCCTGCGAACCGGGCAGCTTGGGTGCGCCCGTGCTGGTCCGTTCGTAGACCCTCCCGGTGTCGGTGAGGACACCGAGCTCCCAAGAAGCGGCGTCGCCAGCCTCGATGCGGTAGTTCTCCACTCGGAACTCGGCGCCCGCGACGAACGACACCGACTTGAGTCCGCCGACGGCAAGTGGCCGGACCAGGTCGAGGTTGCCCATCGTCTGGGCGAAGGAAAGGCGGCCGGCATCGAATGTGGTCGGCGAGGAGGCGCCCATTGAGGCATTCACGGTGTGGTCTATAATGAACTGGAAATCGTTGCGCCCGTGGGTCAGGCTGAAATCCACGTCCCAGCCCCTCGTAGTGCCGCGCACACCCGCGGCCAGCGAGCGGTCCACGATCCCAGTGTTGATGAAGGGGAGGAAGCCGTTGGGGAAGATCTGGGGAACGACCCGGTCCTCCTGGTTCGGTAACCGGAAGACGGCGCCTGCCCGGCCGTCGCGCGAGGAGAAGCCGCCGAAGCTGTAGAACTCGGCGTCGGCGCCGAGCGATACCGTCGTATTAAAGAACGCGGTGCCGAACGTCGCGGCCGCTTGGCCCACCTGCATCGTGAAGTCCCGGCGCGTGAGGCCGCGGGCCGCGAGGGCGGCATCGGTGGCCGCCGTCCCTGTCACGCCCGGAAAGATGTCGCCCGACCACGGCGCCGCGCGGTTCGTCCCGCCGCGATTGAGATACTCGGCGGTGACGTTCAGGAAGCCCCGGTCCCCGATTGCGAAGCCGTAGTTGGCGTCGGCTTTGACCTGGTCGCCGTCGTGATGGTCGGCCATGTCCCAGAAGCCACCGCCCCCTGGCGTGGTGCCGACAGTGGAGCTGGCGTCGAGCCGTTCCGTCTGCCGCTTCAGCACGATGTTGATCACGCCGGCGATGGCGTCCGACCCGTACTGCGCAGCCGCGCCGTCTCGCAATACCTCGATCCGGTCGATGGCCGCGGTCGGGATCGCATTCAAGTCCACCCCCACCGTGCCACGACCGAAGGTGCCGTTCACGTGCACCAGCGCGCTCGAATGACGCCGCTTCCCGTTCACCAGGACGAGCACCTGGTCGGGCCCGAGGCCGCGTAGGCTCGCCGGGTTGATGTGGTCCGATCCGTCGGCGATGGTCTGGTGCGAGGCATTGAACGACGGCGCCAGGGTGGCGAGGATCTGGTTGACCTCGGTCTGGCCGTTGTCGGCGATCTCCTGCGCCGAGATCACGTCCACGGGCACCGGCGTCTCGACGGCGGTACGAGACGTGCGCGCCCCGACCACGACCACCTCGTTCAGCGACAGCGGCGTCGCCACGAGCTTGAAGTCGGCCGTCACTGTCTGTCCCGCCGTCAGGGTGACGCGCTGCTCCGCCGCGTCATAGCCGATGAGTCGCGCGCGCACGCGGTGCGCCCCGGGGGGCGCGCTCAAGTGATACTGCCCCTTCTCATTGGTCAGGACGCTGCGGGCGGTCCCGACGATCACCACGCTCGCGCCGACGAGCGGCGCCCCCGATTCGGTCGCGACCACGGTCCCCGAGACGGTACCGGTCTGCTGGGCGGCGAGCGGCAGCGCGAGGAGGAGTGCTGCGAGCGGGAGCAGGACGCGGTTCGATCCCATGGGCAACCTCCTGGAGGAGGGCGGTGTCGACTGGCGCGGCGCTGGTAGAAATACGACCCCGCGGTCGCCTCCGCTACCCGGGCGATCTTCCCTGGGGCCGCCGTGCCGGGAGCCGGCTGGCTAGAAACCGTAAGCGGAGTCAAATTCCAGGGTGCCCTTCTCCCGCGGCAACTCCGCTTCGCCCCCCGACCGGCGGGCCCCCACCGACCGCCGCAGCGGGACCGAGCGCCGCAACGGTGACCGCCGTCGGATGCTTACGCTCGTCACGGTCGAGCGGCGCGCGGGGAAGGATCGGCGGCAGCACCCCGAGCGCCGCGCCGGCGGGCGGCGGGGCGGCCAGGAGCGGCGGGGGGAAGAATCGGCGGCGGAGCACATCCGCAACGCCCTGCAGCTGATCGCGGAGGTCGCAGACGCGCGTGAGCTCGACGACGAGCATCGGCGCGATCTGGATGCGGCCCTGTTCCGGTTACGGTTTGCGCTCGACCGGCTGGAGGCGCCCGTCGGGGGAAAGCGGGGGAGTGCCGGGGGCCGATAGCAACACCGCCTCCTTCATCCCGCCGAGCCGCTGGCGATGGAGCCGCGGCTCGTACACCACGAACGGGGGTTCCACGAAGCGGAGGACGTACTCCCGCTCGAGCAGGTCCAGAAACCCCGGCGGAAACACCACGCCACCGTAGCAGCGATCGCCGGCGCTCGCTGTGCAGGCGCGTAACGCCGCCGAGATGTGGGCGCGATCGGACCCCGTAAAGTCGACCAGCACAACCGCCCCAAAGCTGGCGTCGTTCATCCGTCTCGTGAAGTCGGCCGCCACGTCCGGGCGCGCCCGCGCGAGCAGCCGCAGATTGAACGGATCGAGCACGCGCGGCCGTTGTCCCGCCAGCACCGGAAGAATCGGGTTCTCGCTCAAGAGATCGTGGCGTTGCGGACCGAGCGCGCCCACGATCGCGGCGACCTTCCACCGCTCGGGTCTGCCGCCCTTCTCGATGAGAGACTTGATGGAGATCATCCCCGGTACCCACGTCAGCGCCGCGAGCCCGGCGAGCGCCGCCGCCAGTCCAACGGCCAGCCGCGGAGAGGGGGAGCCCGCCCCGAAGGTCAACTGCCAACCGAGCAGTAGCACCGCCGCGCCCAGGAGATCGAGAAAGTGGTTGCTGTCGGTGCCGGGGGAGGTGAAGATCGCGAGGGTCCCCGCCGCCGCGAGCAGGAAGTAGCCGACCGGGAAGCTCATCCGATCCTGCCGGAGTAGCGCGGCGGCGTACAGCCCCGCGACCGCTACGATGATGAGGAACACCGGATCCTGCAGCGCCACCAGCGCGAACCAGAGCGGCGCGCCGAGCGCGTAGCCGGGACGCGCCCCACCGCTCGCCACGGCGAGGAACGACGTGAGGGCCCGGCCGTCGCTCGCCCACTGGATGAGCGCGAGCGCACCCGCCCCGAGCGCGGCGAGCACAGCGGCGAGGGTGACGGCCTGGCGGCGCTCCCCCCGCCGCACCAGCCAGAAACACACGGCCACCGCGCCGACCAGGGCGGTGAACTTCGTCAGGAAGGCACCGAGCAGCGCCAGGGCGCAGCACCCCAACACGAGCGGCGACCGGGCGCGCGCGTACCGCAATCCGAAGTAGATCCCCCACAGGTTGAGCCCCCCCGCGAGAACGTCACCCTTCACCTGGAGCGAGAGCAGCTGGAACGATACCGCGGCGTGACACAGCACCGACAGCGGCACGGCGAGCGACCACCGGACACCCAGGACGCGCAGACAGCACAGCAGCGCGAGGTCGAACAGCACGATGGACGCAACCGTGAGGAGCAAGCCGGCGAAGATCGGGTCGAGCGACAATCGGATCAGCGTGCCGTGCAGCACGAAGAAGAGCGGCATGTAACGCGTCCCGCCGAACCCATACGCATCGGCGGTGGGCCGGTAGAAGATGCCGTTCGCAAAGTCCTGAGCCAGCGCCGTCCACACGCCGCTCGTACTGTCCTGCGGGAGCGACCCGGGCCAGTACCACAGCATCAAGGCGATCGAGCTGACGAACGGGACGAGACACCCGATCCAGATCAGCCGACGCTGCACCTGCGACAAGGAGTTCACGAGGGATGCGCCCGGGAGGATTCGAACCTCCGACCAACAGCTTAGAAGGCTGCTGCTCTATCCACCTGAGCTACGGGCGCCAGAGACCACGCGCGCAGACGGGCAGTAATCTAGCAAGGCCAGGCTCCTGGCGCCGTATTTCGCCGGAACATCCACGGCTTACATTCAATACGGGAAAATGGAAACCAAGCGGAAGTACGAGGTCCCGGTCGAGGCGCGTGCGGCGACCGTGCCGGCCGGCTCAGTCGAGCGGGCGCTGCGCGTCCATCCCCGTGAGGAGCGCAACCCTGGGACACCCCTGGACCTCGACCTGGTGCGCGCATTGCGCGTGAACCGCAGCGCCGTCGAGCGCCGCGCCGCCACCATTCCCACTCGCCGGACCGTCAAGCGCGAGTGGCAAGCCGCCTGGCTGCTGCGGGCGATCACGTGCATCGATCTCACTACCCTGCAGGGGGACGACACCCCTACCAACGTGCTACGGCTGTGCGCCAAGGCGAAGGAGCCCGTGCGCCGGGACCTGCTCGAGGCGCTGGGCGCCACCGACTTGGGGATCAGGGTCGGTGCCGTATGCCTGTACCACGCCTTCGTGCCGGTCGCCGTCCAAGCGCTCCAGGGCTCGGGCATCCCGGTCGCCGCCGTGTCGACCGGGTTTCCGGCGGGGCTCAACCCCCTGCCCCAGCGGATCGAGGAGATCAAGGCCTCGGTGGCGGCGGGGGCGGACGAGATCGACGTGGTCATCACGCGCGCCCACGCGCTCGCCGGCGACTGGGAAGCGGTGTACGACGAAGTCCGCGCCTTCCGCGCGGCGTGCGGCGCCGCGCACATGAAGGTGATCCTTGGCACTGGGGACCTGGCCACGCTCGCGAACGTGGCGCGCGCGAGCCAGGTGGCGATGATGGCCGGTGCCGATTTCATCAAGACGTCCACCGGCAAGGAAGCGGTGAACGCGACTTTGCCGGTCGGCGTCGTCATGACCCGGATGATCCGCGACTATCATGAGCGCACCGGGCACGCGGTCGGCTTCAAGCCGGCCGGCGGCATGCGGAGCGCCAAGACGGCCCTGCAGTGGCTCATTCTTATGAAGGAGGAGCTGGGCGACCGTTGGCTCAAGGCGGACCTGTTCCGCCTCGGCGCCTCGAGCCTGCTCACCGACATCGAGCGCCAGCTCGAGCATTTCGTCACCGGACGTTATTCGGCGGCCCATCGCCATCCCATGGTATGACGACCGTCTCCGAAATCTTCGAGACGATGGCTTACGGGCCCGCACCAGAAAGCGACAAGCAGGCGCGCGAGTGGATCGCCCGGCACGGCGGTGAATTCGGTGTGTTCGTTGGCGGGCGTTGGACCGCGACGCAGAGCGCCGAGCTGTTCGACGTGCTCAACCCCGCGACCGCGACACGGCTCGCCCGGGTCACCCAAGCGGGCCCGGCGGAGGTAGATGCCGCGGTGGCCGCCGCGCGCCACGCGTTCGGCTCGTGGTCTACGCTGTCCGGACATGCCCGGGCGCGTCATCTCTACGCGTTGGCGCGCGCCGTCCAGAAGCACGCGCGGCTGCTCGCGGTGCTCGAAAGCCTGGACAACGGCAAGTCGATCCGCGAGACCCGCGATCTCGACATCCCGCTCGTCGCCCGACACTTCTACCATCACGCCGGGTGGGCGCAGCTCGCCGAGTCGGAATTCGCGGGCCACGGCCCCGTGGGCGTCGTCGGGCAGATCATCCCCTGGAACTTCCCGCTCCTGATGCTCGCCTGGAAGATCGCGCCGGCGCTCGCGGCCGGGAACACGGTGGTGCTCAAGCCCGCGGAGTTCACGCCGCTCACGGCGCTATGCCTGGCCGAGATCGCGCACCTGGCGGGGCTCCCGCCGGGCGTGCTAAACGTCGTCACGGGCGACGGCCGCACCGGCGGACTGCTCGTCGCGCACGCCGACGTCGACAAGATCGCGTTCACGGGCTCGACGGAAGTCGGGCGCATCATCCGTAAGGCGACCGCCGGGTCGGGGAAGAAGCTCTCGCTCGAGCTCGGCGGCAAGAGCCCGTTCATCGTATTCGACGACGCCGATGTGGACAGCGTCGTCGAAGGCGTCGTGGACGCGATCTGGTTCAACCAGGGGCAGGTGTGCTGCGCGGGCTCGCGGCTGCTGGCGCACGAGGGCATCGCCGAGCGGCTGGTCACGAAGCTGCGCGCCCGAATGGAAAAGCTGCGGGTCGGCCCGCCGCTCGACAAGGCGATCGACATGGGTGCCATCGTGGCACCGGTGCAGCTCGAGCGCATCCGCCAGCTCGTGAGCACCGGCGTCGCGGAGGGCGCCACGATGTGGCAACCATCATGGGCGTGTCCCACCGAGGGGTACTTCTACCCGCCCACCTTGTTCACGAACGTCGCGCCCGCCGCCACGATCGCCCAGGTGGAGATCTTCGGCCCCGTGCTGGTCGCGATGATGTTCCGGACCCCCGCCGAGGCGGTCGAGCTCGCCAACAATACCCCCTACGGACTCGCGGCGAGCGTCTGGACGGAGAACATCAACCTGGCGCTCGACGTCGCGCCGAAGATCAAAGCGGGCGTCGTTTGGATCAACTGCACCAACCTGTTCGATGCCGCGTCGGGGTTCGGCGGGTACCGGGAGTCGGGGTTCGGGCGCGAGGGCGGGAGAGAGGGGATGTGGGAGTATCTGAAGCCGGTGTGGGACCGGGGAAAGGGGAAAGGGGATGGGGTCTCACGGCAGGCCGCACCGAAGCGCGGGAGGAGCGCTCGCCTTCCCTCTTCCCCGTTCTCCCTTCCCCCGATTGATCGCACCTACAAGATGTTCATCGGGGGCAAGCAGACTCGACCCGACGCGCCGTACGCTCGCCAGATCATCGGTGCGGGGGGTCGCCCGCTCGGCGAGGTGGGTGAAGGGAATCGCAAGGACATCCGCGACGCGGTGGAGGCGGCGCGCGCGGCGGCCGGGTGGGCGCAGACGAGCGGTCACGCGCGCGGCCAGATTCTGTACTACATCGCCGAGAACCTCGGGGTTCGCGCGGCCGAGTTCGCGGGCCACATCGAGGCCCTGACGGGCGGGGAGGGCGCCGACGCCCGCCACGAGGTAGATGCCACGCTGTCACGTCTCTTCAGCTACGCTGCCTGGGCGGACAAGTACGACGGCGCGGTCCACCAGGTGCCGATCCGCGGCGTGACGCTCGCCATGAACGAGCCGATCGGGGTGCTGGGACTCGCCTGCCCGGAGGAATGCCCGCTGCTCGGCTTCGTATCCCTGGTGGCCCCCGCCATCGCGACCGGGAACACAGTGATCGCGCTCCCGTCGGAGGTCCACCCGCTCGCGGCCACGGAGCTCTACACCGTGCTCGAGGCCTCAGACGTGCCGAGCGGGGTGGTGAACATCGTGACCGGAGCGAAGGACGCGCTCGCCAAGGTGCTCGCCGAGCACGACGATGTGGACGGCGTGTGGTACTTCGGGAACCGAGCGGGCGCCGCGGAGGTCGAGCGCGCCTCGGCCGGCAACATGAAGCGGACGTGGGTCGAGTGGGAAACGAGAGATTGGCGCGACAGCCAGCAAGGCGAAGGGCGGAAATTCCTGAGACAGGCGACTCAGGTCAAGAACATCTGGATACCGTACGGAGAATAATCGGCTGCGGACTCAGAAGCCTTGGTCGTGCAGTACGACCCGCAGCTGCAGCACGGTCACGGCTAGCCGGCCGACCAGGTCCGGGCCGGGATCGGTCGCGAAGCGGGCGCGAACACCCACCCACACGTCGGGTGTACTGAAGACGGTGTCGTTTACCGACCGCGTCGTCGGTGGCAGCAAGGTATCTGTCTGCACGCCCGACACGGTGGCGTGGGCACTGACGTACGGCTGGCCGATGAAGAGGCCGGCCTCGTCCCTTGCGAAGAAGACATCGAGGGCGACGGTACCGCCGCCCTGGGTGCTCTCGAGGATCGCGCCGGCCGTCACCTGAACGGAGTCCACGCGGCCCGGCCCGAACCGCGATGGGATTGAGAACAGTCGTGCCGCCGTGAGGTCGGTCTGGGGCACGCCGCCGCGGATGCCGAAGGAGAACGCGTCGAGCCCCTGCGACCGAAGGAAGCTCAGCACGTCAACGGTGAGGACGATGCGCGCTGCACCGCATGCCGCCAGCGCCACCACGAAGGACAACGTCCCTACTGCCGCCGCCCTCTTCATCGGGCCTCCCCAGCAGCGGTAGCCATCGAGCCCAGCTGCTCGGTGGATTCGACGCCTCCCTTATGCTACACGATCACCCCATGAAAGCAATCGGCGGGGTGCTCTGCGCATCAGGCGGCGAGCCGCTTCCCGTCGGGTCGCGCGACCTCGGTTTTCATGAGCTTCCACCGTCCGCAGACCGGACATCCCGCGTAGGTTCGACCCAGCCAATCCGTCTCGTACCGCACCGGATGTTTGCAGCCGCGCCGCCCAGCTCGGCTCGGCGCGCGGCGATCGGTTCTCGTAGGCATGTGCACCGTCCACCGTTACGTGGCAACTATAAGAAACCCAACTCTGAGCCCGCCGGTTCCCGCCTGCTACGGCGTGCCGGTGGGCAGCTACTGCTTGGCAGGCGTGATGTCCGTTACCGGCAGATCCCAGTGGGCGAGCAGTATCTCGAAGCGCCGCTGCTCCTCTCGCCTGTAGCTGACCTGGTCAGGCCAGAGCTGATTGATCCAGGACTCCTCCTGAGGGTTGGCGGTGGTCGCCAGCGTCGAGTTCTTGAATCGGATGGTCACGCGATAATCCCAGCGCGCGTCTTCAGTCATGTGGTTGGACGGCGTTTCGATCTTCACGGACATCATCCGACCACTCTCCACCCCCCGCTTCAGCAGGGGGTAGTGGTTCTTGAGGAATAGCTGCAGGAACTCCTGCTGGTGTCCCCACTGCACCTTGTAGTAGTACTCCATCGTATACGGCTGGTCAGGGGCAACCTGCGGTGGAGCACCTTGCGCGAGCAGGGCGCGCGCGAGCACCGAAAGGCACAGGGCGGTCGGTAGCTGCTTCATCTCTCCTCCGAAGCAAAGTCGAGTGGGAGCGACGGCGCTCATGACCAGACTGGTAACATCGGGAACACCAAAGAGAAAGCCCCGCAACCGCCGTCGGTGCGGGACTCATTTTCGAAGTCGGGGCGCCGGGATTCGAACCCGGGACCTTCTGGTCCCAAACCAGACGCGCTACCGGACTGCGCTACGCCCCGAATGCTAGACGGATGGACGGATAGACGCACAGCGGGTGGAAGTTAAGAGGGACCAGGAGACAACGCTACGAGGGACGGTCGCGTCCGCTTAGCCGTTGCCGCTCTCGCGACCCGGGGCTTCCAGCGCCGAGGCCAACCAATCGAAGATCTGGCGCAGGTTGAAGGGCTTCCGCAGCAGGGCGCACGGGTTACGCGCGATCCAGGCGCGAACCTCATCGGCGTCCGCGTCGCCGGTCATGATGGCGATCCGCCCCGCCAGCGCGGGCCAGCGGTTGACGATGGCGAGAAACAGCGCGAGTCCCGACATGGTGGGCAGCCGGATGTCGAGCAGGACGGCGTCCGCCGGGCCCGCGGCGAGCAGCTCGTAGGCCGTTTCGGCACTGCCCGCGCCGAGCACCCGATACCCTTCACGCTCGAGCGCGCGCTCGAGCACACGACGCAGCGGCGCCTCGTCGTCGACGATCAGCACCGTCCGCCGAGCCTCGCTCATGAGACGGACACCTGGGCCTGACGGGTCGGGAAGAAGCCGTGCACGACGCGCTCGAGCGCTTCCTCGGGGGCGAGCGTGAGGCGCATCTCGCCGGCGGTGAGCCCGAGATACGTGCGGGCGTGCAACTGCAGCGTTTTCGTTTGCGCATAACCCAGCCGCACCGCAACGTCTTCGATCGTGAACCCGGGATCCTGCAGCAAGCGATGCGCATACAGCACGCGCGCGGCGGCGAGGAAGTGACGGGGCGAGGGGAGTCCCACGCGCATGAACCAGCGCTCGAAGGTGCGCCGGTCGACCCGGGCGCGGGTCGCCACTTGCTGAACGGTTTGGACCTCCGCGGGCGAGCGCAGCACTTCTTCGAGCACCCAGCGCAGCTCGCTCGGCAGCGGGGAGAGCGCCCATGCGAATTGATCGAGCAGCTGTTGGGAAGTGGAGCGCGCCTCTTCTTGCGCCAGAACATGGCGCAGATGCACGGGGTGATCGTCGTAGCGGGAGAACACCACGTGCCGGATGCCGCGTTGGCCGAGCGCGAGCAGCACCGCCGCCGTCTGCGGCGTGAGGCTGGTGTAGAGGATGAGCGGCAGCGACGGAAACAGCACGCGCAGCCGCTCGATCTCCCGATCGCTCGCCGTCCCCGTCAACAGCGGATCCACCACCGCCAGCTCGACCGGGCGGCTGCGGATCGCCGCCAGCACCGCATCCCAGCTCGACGCGTGCACCACGGCGAACCGCGCCGCGGCCGCGCGGCGCAGCTTGTGAAACTGAATCCCGGAGACGGCCGCTAAAACCAGCATAAATGTCGCAAAACCACCCCACGATGCCGCGAAAACACCCTAAAAAACATCGGCTCGAACGCCGAGTTTAGCGTTGTCGCCCGAAGTACACACCGTAACTCAACTCTTGGAGGTTCTATGCTGCGCCCGATCCGCACCCTCGTGGCTTTGCTCGTCGTGTCGTTCGCGCTCGTCGCCTCGGCGTGTGCCGATACCACCGGCCCGCGACCCGGCGGAACACCGTGCGACGTGAGCAATCCTAACATCTGCCACTAGGCACATTGTCTAAGCTCGCCAGGCCGACAGACACCTCCTGAAGCGCGTCGGTCAAGACGGCCGGCTCCGCGGCTGACTGCTGTTTAGTTTCCGAGTTGGGCGCACAGTCGCGGAGCCCGGCCATGATCCGCTCGATACGGAATACCAATTCATTCAGACCGCTCTCGACCGCGATGTTCAGGGCAGCGCTCAACTGCACCTGCGCCTTTCGGAAGTTTCCAAAGCGGGCGCTACCGATTCCGGCCTTCAGGTGAAAGTCGGCGAGGATATTGGGTGGCATTTCCTTGCGTCGCGATTCGCATTCCACCCGACGTCGTTCGAAGGCCATCCGGTCTCTGCGATAGGATGCGCAGTGCATCAACTCAATCGAGGCATTGCTCACGTTGTCCCGCGCCCCGCCACGCCGCACGACCTCAGTAAGCGCCCGCTCCGCGTCGTCAACGCGTCCCACCGCAAGGAGCATCACGCCGAGGTCGTTGAGTGCCCGCAGGCTTGAAGCCTCGTCGTCGTACGTTTCGAAGGCGTGCCAGAGGTGGACGATGCCGTCCGCAACTTGTCCACGGAGCAGCAGTGTGGTAGCTAGAGCGTGCTCGACGCCGGCTTCGACGTCACGGTACCCACCAGCGCGAGCCTCGGCGACGACCTCCTGGAGCACCCTCTCTGCGTCCGCGAGATTACCTCGACCTTGTAAAGCGATGGCGCGTCCCGCGCGGCTCAAGAGCACACCCCGAAGATCTCCGGCGGCATCGGCCAGCTGTCTTCCAATGGCGTACGCCGCGTCGGCGTCTTCAAACCGATTTAGTTTCCGGCTCACGCGACCGATTCGCAGTTGAGCCGCGATCTTGTCTGACAATCGGAGCGCCGACGCTGTGACGCTGAGCATGCAATCGAGCACGTCCAGCGCCTCTTCCAAACGAAGTTCGTCTTCCAGGTAGTGCGCATAAGCGAGCAGCGCCGGCACAGCGATCCGTGCATCCTGCTCCTGAAACGCGTCGGCCACGGCCCGCACGAGGCCCGTAAGATGGCTCGTCTCCGTGCGATCGGCGGGAAGCTCCTTGCACATCCGCTCGGTAGCGGCATGCTGGTAGCGAAACGCGTCGGGATGACCGGGCCCGCGACCCGGGCCGAGCAGGTCGACGAGCCGGAGCGCGAGAAACGCCCCGTTGCCGAGCCGTGCGTCGGCCGACGTGGCGGAGCGAGCCCCCGCGAGGCGCCTGAGGAACACCGCGTGCGGCAGACCGTCCAGTTCCGTACATGCTTGTGTCATCATCGGCCTCCCTCGCTGCAACCGGACGGGGTCCCCCGCTGCCTCCGCTCGCTCCGCCGCCCGCGCCGACCCCCACGTTCTCGTGACCAAGTTATCGCATCCCCCGCCCGCTCGAAACACCCGGCGACGCGCCGCGCGTGTGCGCGGCGTCACCACGACGTCGTGGACGGGTCCGCCGCAGGCTCGAGCCCCTGCAGGTAGGTCACGAGCCTCCAGATGGCGTCGGGCGGCAGCACGCCCCCGAACGCCGGCATGCCGCGCGGCCGACCGTAATAGATCGAGTGAAAGATCGCGCCGTCGGCGCCGCCATAGCGCCAGCGCCCGTCGGCGAGGCTCGGCCCCTGCCCCCCGGTGGCGCCCACGGCATGACAGCCATCACAATTGAACGCGCTGAAGAGCTTCTCGCCGTCCGCCGCGTACCGCCGATCGCCCTTGAACGGGTTCTCGAGCGTTCCGGCCGGCGGCGCAGCCCCGCCGGCAAACACGTGCTGCTCATAACGCACCGCGGGCGGGACGGGCTGCTGTCCCGACGTCACGAGCAGGGCGATCAGCGGTGTCGCGACTACAGCGCGAATAGCCATACGATCCCTCCCAGGCTGGTGTGCCGCGCCAGGTCCGGCATGAAGCTCGCCGGCGGGCGCACGTCCGCGGGATCGTCGGAGCGGACATCACCGGCGAGCAGCGCCCAGTCGCCGCCCAGCCCCGCGTAGACCGCCACGTACTGCTTGCCGGCGGCGCCGGTGAACGTGATCGGATTCCCAACCACACCGGAGCCCACCTTGAACTTCCACAGCGCCGCGCCGCTCTTGGCGTCCACCGCCTTGAACCAGCCGTCCAGCGTGCCGTAGAACACCACCCCGCCGGCGGTCACGAGCGCACCGCTCCAGACGGGATACTTCTCCTTGATCTCCCAGACCTTCTTCCCGAAGCCTGCGTCCCACGCGATCACGGCGCCCAAGTTGCCGCCGGGCCCGGGCTTGTACGGCGCGTTGAGACCGATGAACGGCGTCCCGGCGAGGTACGTGACGGGCGTGGTCTGATAATCCATGCACATGTTGTTCGTGGGAACGTAGAACAACCCGGTGCGCGGGGAATACGCGGCGGGCTGCTGGTTCTTGCCACCTTCGAGCGTCGGGCAGATGTCCTTCACGCTCCCGCGGGAAGCGCCCGTGAGCTTCGTGGAATCGACCTCGGGGCGCCCGGTTGTGAGATCGACCCGCTTGGCCCAATTCACGACCACGTACGGCTCCGCCACCAGCACCTCTCCGGTTGCGCGATCGATCGTGTAGGCGAAGCCGTTCTTGTCGAAGTGCACCAGCACGCGGCGGCGGCGGCCCCGGACGGTCAGGTCCGCCAGGATCATCTCCTGCACGGCGTCGTAGTCCCAGTTGTCGGCCGGTGTGAACTGATACGCCCAGACCAGGCTCCCGTCGCCCGGGCGGCGCGCCAGGACGCTCGTCGCCCATTTGTTGTCCCCGCGACGCTGCTCGGCGTTGTACGGTGCCGGATTGCCGGTGCCGTAGTAGAACAGGTCGAGCGCCGGATCGTACGAGAGCCAGCCCCACACGGGCGCGCCGCCGTGCTTCCACCCATCGGGGGGCCAGGTGGTCTGGCCCAGACCGGCGCCCTTGTCGTAAAACGGCCGGAAGGTCTCGGGTCGCGCCAGGATCTCGGCGTCGGGTCCGGCATTGTAGGCCGTCCAGACGACGCGGCCCGTCGCGAGGTCGAGCCCCTTCACCCACCCGCGCACCCCGAATTCGCCGCCGGCGGTCCCCACGATGACCCGGTCGCCCACGACGAGGGGCGCCATGGGAGTCGACTCGCCCTGCCGCACGTCGGCGACCTTGGTGTTCCAAATCTCCCGACCCGTGGCGGCCGCGATCGCCACCGTATGGCCGTCGAGCAGGTTGTAGACAATGCGGTCGTTCGCGAAGACGGCGCCGCGATTTACGACGTCGCAGCACGCGATGCCGATCGCCGCCGCGTCGACGTTGGGTCGGTACTTCCACTTGAGGGGGTAGCCCTCCTGCGCGAGATCGAACGCGTAGAGGACGTTCGGGTAGGGGGTGACGACATACATCGTTTGTTGCACGACCAGGGGCTGTCCCTCGTGCCCGGCGAGGACGCCGGTGGAGAAGCTCCACACCGCGCGCAGCGCCTTGGCGTTTGCCGCGGTGATGTGTGTCAGGGCGCTGTACCGGGTGGCGGCGTAGTCCTTGGCGGGCATGGGCCATTGGCCATCCGGCGCGCCCGGCACGGCGTGCTGCAGGGCGAGAACGACGAGCAGGGTCGATGCGGTCACGGGCGGCCTCTCTTCATGTGCTCCGGCGCACCAGCACCTCGATCAGGGCGCGGATGGCGCGTCCCCGATGCGACACCCGCTGCTTGGCCGCGAGCGGCGCTTCGGCGAAGCTGATGCCGAGATCATTGGACAGGAACAGGGGGTCGTAACCGAACCCGCCGCTGCCGCGGGGCGCCGCGAGGATGCGGCCTTCGCACGTCGCCTCGACGAGCTCCGGCTTGGCGGTCGCGGTCTCGACGTACGCCACGACGCAGCGGAAGCGGGCCGTGCGTTGCTCGTCGTTCACCTGGGCGAGCCGCTCGAGCAGCAGCGCGTTGTTCTGGGCGTCGACGCCTCCTTCCCCCCGACCGGCGGCCTCCCTCCCGTGCATCAGGGCCCACCGCGCCGAAAAGACCCCCGGGGCGCCGTCGAGCGCGTCCACTTCGAGCCCCGAGTCTTCGGCGAGCGTCGGGAGGTGACTGCGCGCGGCGAAGTAGCGCGCCTTGGCCACGGCGTTCTCGGAGAAGCTCGAGCCGCGCTCCAGGTCCTGCTCCTCCGGCAGCCGCTCGAGGAACTGGTCCGCCGGGAAGACGAGCTGAAACGGGAGCGCGACGAAGATGTCGCGGATCTCCCGGACCTTCCCGTCGTTGCGCGTGGCGATCAGGAGCTTCATCGCCTCGCGTCCCGCCGCAGCCGCCCCAGCAGCTCGCTGGTCGAGTAGCCCGGTACGAGCGCCACCCGCACGACGCGCCCGCCCCACCCTTCCACCTCGGCGGCCCCCACGATGTCGTTCCGGGCGTAGTCCGCACCCTTGACGAGCACGTCCGGTCGCAGCGCGGTGACGAGGGCCCGCGGGGTGTCGGCGTCGAACAGCACGACGCAGTCGACGCAGGCGAGCGCCGCGAGCAATCGGGCGCGGTCCGTGCCAGGCACGATCGGGCGGTCGCCGCCCTTCCCCAGCCGGCGCACGGAGGCGTCGCTGTTCACGCCCACGACGAGCGCCGCGCCCTCGGCGCGCGCGGCCTCCAGCAGGCTCACGTGCCCGACATGCAGCAGGTCGAACACGCCGTTCGTGAACACGACCGGGCCGCGCTGGCGCTGCCGCCACGCGGCGGCCTCCTCGGGGGTGCGGAGCTTGGCGGCAGTGTTCAGGGGAGCTACAGCGGCTGGGTCGCCTTGGGATGAAAAGTGAACGTGTGGGTGAAGAGGGGGAGATGGATGGTCTCGCTGTACTCGCCCTCGATCGCGATCTCGCGTGGCGAGGCCCGGCGCACGATCCGGACGGCCTGGGCCTGATCCGGGAGGCCGATGTCCTGCGCCGTCGCTTGAATGCGGCGCCGGATCGTCCCGTCGTCCAGCGCGGCGGCCAGCTGCGCCTGCGTCTGCATCTCATCGAGCAAGCGGTAGTAGCGGAAGTACACCTCGCCGATGTTCACGCCGTAATACAGCACAGCGACGAAAATCAGCAGCGAGAAGAGGCACCCGGTCGAGCTGGCGCCGCGCCGGCCCAGCGGCCGCGATCCCGGCGGGCCGCTCACCATTGGGACTGGGCGCCGTCGACCAGCTCGTTGACGAGCTTCTGCAAGGCGACCTTGCGCCCCGCCGCCTCCTGCGGCGGCGGGTATTCGCCCACCACGGTGAGGCCCTGCTTCTGCCACAGCGACTTGCTGTCGCGCTGGTCGAACAGCTCGACGTCGACGGTGATTTGCACCTGCCGCCGGGTCACGTCGGGCCGCTGGCCGGGCTGAAACGATAGCGGGACGTCCGAATCGTACCGCACCACGCGTCCCCGCACGACGGCATCGGCGTTGGCCTCGGCTGCGGGGCGCAGGCCGAGCCGCCCCTGAAAGGCCTCGAGCACGGCGTCGTTGACCTCCTTGGTCAAAGCCGGCTCCGGCGTCTGGTTGTCGAACGGCAGGATGGCGACGGTCTTGATGTTGGGCAGGCCGCCGCCGGCGAAACCGTAGAAGCAGGCGGCGAGCGCCAGTCCGCTCGCGCTACCGGCGGCGGCGCCACAGCGCCGGATCGATGACCGCCGCGGTGTCCACCGCAACCACCGAGAGCTCAAAACGGGCGGGGCCCTCCGGGAAATCGAGTCGGGCGCCCGCCGGCAGGCCGCGCCCGTCCAGCTGCGTGGTGCTGCGGGCGAGCAGCTTGCCGGCCTGCCGCCACTCGGCCTGCAGCACGCGACCCGCGCCTTCCGCTACCACGTAGTCCAGCGTGTCCGAGCCGTCGACGAAACGCCAAATCTGCCGGCGGGAGTCGCCCGCCGCGTCACTCAGACCGAAGACTTGGGCAGCGGCGGGCGGCCGCGCGACGCCGAGGCCCGCCCACAGCATCCGCACCGCCGGCACGAGGGAGCGGAAGTTCCGCTCCGGGTCGGCCCACAGCACCGAGTCCCCCACCAGCACGGCCGCCCCCGCGCCCAATCCGAGCGGCCCCACGTAGTCGAACCGCAGCGAGTCGGGCGGTGCGATGCGCGCCTGACCGCGGCCACCCCAGCGCCGGTCCGCGTCCTGGTACTTCCAGCGGAACCGGATCGCGGTGTCTCGTCCGGGGAGCGTCGCACGGGCCCACGCCGCCGCGGCGGCGGGATCGGCCGGGGCGAGCCACATCGGCACGAGCGGCGCCGGCTTGCCCGGACACCCGGCGAGCAGCCAACAGGCGCCAATGTAGGAGAGCGTCACCCGCCGGTCAAGCGAAACGCGTTGCCGGCTCAATAGTTAAACCCGAAGAAGAAGTCCACGAAGCGCGGGCCGCGGCTCCCCGAGGGGAGCGCATAGCCGGAGACGTTGCCGGAATGGAAGCGGTAGCCGAGATCGAGCCGCAGGACGAGCGGCGCTCCGAGCGACATGCGCAACCCCAGTCCCGTGCTGCCGAGCGTGCCGCGGTCGAGCGTCGTCGCGGTGGTGGCGCTCCCCAGATCGCAGAACAGCGCGCCCTGCACACCCGGGAACCGCGCCACGCCGAACGGGAAGCCGATCGAGAGGAAGTCGGTGATCGGGAAACGCCACTCCGAGTTGAGGAGCCAGGCGCGCGTGCCCGCCACGTAGCCGTAGCGCGGATAGCCGCGCAACCCCCACGAGCCGCCGATGTTCACGCGGCGGGGCCGCTCGCCGCCGGCGTAGTAGCCCAGCAGGCGCACGGCGAGTGCGCTGCGCAAGGACGTGCGCAGGTAGCGGCGGTAATCCCCCGTGACGACCCAGGTGTCGAAGCGGCCGTGGCTCATGTCGTTCACCAGACCGCCGGTCAGGTTCATCCGCACCCCGTCGATCGGTCCCGTGGGGAGCCAGAGGGTGTTGTCCCGCACGTAGCTCACGTAGTTCGACGCGAGCCAGCCGACGCGGTGGAATTCGGTCGCACTACTCTCGATCAGATCCGGTCGGGTGACGTCGAACCGGTTCGAGTGCTCGATGCGATATTCCGCTTCGATGCGCGTGAAGCGGGACAGCGGATAGCGGATTTCCCCGAACACGCCCCCCGATGTCTCGTCGTACAAGGTGCTGAAATCGCCCTCGTAGAACAGACCGCGCAGCCGGAACGCCCCGACTCCCCAGTTGACCCGGTGGGCCTGGTTCAAGTAGAAGGCGGTGCCGCTGAAATTGTCGAGCAGGTTGCCGAAGCCCGCGCCCGAGAACGACGACACGAGCAGGTACAGCTGGTGGTCGCTCAGCAGGTCGCTGAAGACGAAGACGGCGCCCTGGGCCGACCCGACGCCCGGCGCCACCACGGCGTCACCCGCCGCGAAGTCGAGACTGAACTTGTGCTCGTACGGGGCCGCGTTGGCGCGCGCGTACTGCGGGCTGGCGAGCTCGGCCCAGATCCACTCCGGCGCCCCGCGCTCCGGGGCGAGCGCCACCGGGCGGGCGGCGCTGTCCGCCACGGGGTGCGCCAGGTAGATGTTGTAGCTCAGGTCGGCGAACCCGCCGAACACGAGGCCGTGCTCGA